>ERZ1034973.886-NODE-886-length-19267-cov-151.399698_pt1 | contig 19267 bp, 18 predicted proteins | sample MGYA00520686_ERZ1034973 | MGnify/ENA primary metagenome ERZ1034973 (study PRJEB33766, sample SAMN09781775) | gut metagenome | biome: gut microbiome | host: Homo sapiens | place: Madagascar | study: EMG produced TPA metagenomics assembly of the PRJNA485056 data... | reverse complement strand
TGAGTGAGTTTGGAGAACTTATTGAAAAAGTTTTCGGAGTTTTAACTTATCAGTTGGAAGAAATGCGTGACTTGATGCTTCACCACCATGTTGTTGAGGTATCAATGGAGAGCACCATCACGGTCATGGCTTGCCCTAAATGCATAGCGATAGCAAAGGTAATGGCTTTTTAATATATTGCCAAATAAATGGAGTTTCTTTGAGGTTGTTTAACTATCATACTTGCTGTAGAAGCATAAATTAAACTTGAAAACGAGTCGTACATTATCTAATACAAGGGGAAAGTGGCAATATTGCCAAAAATTCCGTGTACATACTATTTCTCACGACTAGAACTGGTCCCGATTTTAACGGGACACTAATGAATTTATATGTATAATGAGATTTAAATCTCGCTATAGTTTATTACTGATGCTGTTCTCTGAGCAAATCGTTGACAGTTTTAACGGGGTTGAATAACCCACTTGTGATAACAATCAGGCCTTCATTTTGGTTAAAATTGACTATTGCGGACATGACTTAATGCCTGTAACTTTGCACCATCAAAATAACTATAAAAATGTTTCATTATGAATACAAAAACACTCTTGGCTTCAGCCTTGGCTATTTTTAGTCTAACGGCCTGTTCGCCATCATCTAAGAAGGCAAAAAAAGACACATACAAGCCGACCTTCCAGATTCAGGACTGTGATGTGAAACTTGGTGGTATCCATTTCACAAAAATGATTAACGGTGCAGACAAACAAGTAAGCCAGACCGATACAATAATACGCTTCATCGCACCAGAAGGCACAGACCTTTTCATCGATCCGAATGACGGCAAACTGACAAAATCGACCGCAAAGATTCTGTTGACGACAATAGACAACACAAAGCCGTTCACATTCTCAGGACGTCTCAAGCCGGGATTCACGAAAGACGGTCTATACAATGCGGCCAATTTGATGGTCGTAGCAAACGACACCCTTTGGCAGAAATTCTGTTTTGAGCAGGACGAGCGTGGCAAACATCGTGTGGTGACCGTGAGGACTGTCGGCACATCAGACGACAATAACCATGAGGTTATCGAACAGGACAACATATATTACAAAATATCATCCGATACTCATACCATAGCAAGCTATTTCTCTCTTGACGGCAAAGAGTGGCAAATGGTACGCCTGTATAAAAACAATTATCCCAAGGAATTATATATAGGTATATGCTCACAGGCTCCGGTCAAGGGAGAATGTGTCAGCGAGTTCAGCGAACTGTCGTTGTCCACAGACAATGTGGGTGATTTCCGTTTAGGGAATTAACCCCATTGCTTTGGCAACCTTGCAGGCTTCTATGGCATTGCCGACTTTCAGTTTCTGTAAAATGTTCTGGCGGTGCCTATGAACAGTATTGACACTGATACACAGATTGTCGGCAATTTCCTTGCTCTGTAGGCCGTTGCCAATCAATCTCAATACCGCAATTTCACGAGAAGAAAGAATGTTCACATAATCATCAGTCGTCAATATGCGGCACTCTCCAGTGCGTGTATTGACGATTTTTGGTGTATCCTGATTGTCATGACATAGTGTATATATACACATATTCAGCCAATAACAGCCGTCACTCGTTCCTTCCAGCGATAACATACGGTGCCGTACCGACCGCCAAACGCCGTCCTTGTCACGCATACGGAGATTGTCACTTAGGATATAATTCCGTCTTTCATCGGGTGTCATCTTTTCAGTAAGGTGTATGTACGCAAGCTCATGGGCATGGCGCAGCATAAGATCATCTTGATTTGCTCTACTGAAGATAAACTCCTCATAAAGTGATGGAATAGTAGGACAACGCTCTTCATCCGAAAGGCCAAGCAAATCCGCTAACCCACCAAAAAAACAGTAGCTACAGTTCCTAACGAAATCACCCATAGATACAATGGCGTTCTCAGCCAAAGCATACGCTTCGGCTATATGCAGGCATCTATCAAGTTCACCCTCATTTCCCATTTCGGCAAAAGGTTGTGAAAGATAGAGCCTGTTTATCGGTTCAAAATATTTGTCCATCTACATTTGCCGTTGTTACAATTTATACAATCTGTCGCGTGTCTTGAAACAATCGTATCATGGCATGATACGATTGTTTTTACAGGATGTAAATCACTAGTTCTGTCTTTAGTGGAGTCTATAAGCATCTTTGCGAGCACGCTTACAAAGAAACTTCCTATACATTGCAGTTTTAAACTTCTTGTCAATAATCATGGTCCCAATAAAGGTGTCTGCGATGATGACGTGCAATAAAGTCTATATTACGTGTAAATATCAACTTACCCAATTCACTGGGATAGTTACCACTTAGATCACCATCCTGCAACATGTTGTTCTCAAGCAGATAATGGAGCAACTCAGGGTGCATGGCCCCCGTATTGATTAATGCATCCATAGTTTCCTTTTGCAATGTACGTGCGTCACATTTTCTATAGTATGGGTTGTAACTGCATTTTATCACATGAATAATATTAGGTGCAAAAATAATTCCTGCTTTCTCAGATATAAAGCCTACTTGTGGACCACTTGGCAAATGATGGCAAACCTCTGTCATATCCAATTCTGGCGAAATCTTAGTCAACCATTCTTTCAGTTCATTAGTGTCCTTAAAGAATGCAAGACGCTTCCCTTCCGCCCGTTTCATATATAAAGGATAGGCATGTTCGTAAGAGTTTCTTAATTCAGCCTGACGCTCGTGCATCTTGTCATACACCTCTTTCTTCGAGTTGAACAACACACCATTGATTTCCCAATCATTATCAGCATATTTCACAAGTGCTGTACAAATATATGAACCTTTAATGAAAACATCAGGATAAACATTCTTCAATTTGTACACTTCGTCCTTCGAGCTCTTCAGCACAGCATTTCCCGAATTCACATCAGAAACCTCAAATATATCCTGCTGACAATACTTAAGATTCCTCAGTTTTTCAGACTCCTCTTGCATGCCATTTTCTAAATACATATCTGCCAGCCACAGATGAGGCATCTCTGCCATTGGTCCTATCTCGCAATTCATAGAGAAAGCCGTTTCAGCATAGTACATAGCTTCACCTTTACTAAACTGTCCTAAATACAAATCCAAATATTCCTCAAACCTATCTTCAGATAAAGGAGAGCAGAGCAGGTAGGAGCGACGAAGCCATATTAGCACATGCTTCAACTTGAAATAATCATTGGCCGTATCTGAGTTATATATAAAATCATACAAAGAATCGTTCACATCAACCTCATCATCCTCGGTAAGTATATCCATAATAATATTTGCCGCATCCTCACCCATAGCTAAAGGATTGAGAAAGCGGTCGTCAAAATTTCTGGACAACACAAGCCATACCAACAGTTCTACTTCTTTGGCATTCACATCTTTCTTATCAAGAACATGAGAATCATCATAGAAGGGCAAATGGTGTGCATATGCGAGCGAGTGCTTATGTACAAAGGCGTTCCATAACCCGATATCAGACATCTTGTCCTCATAGTAGATTGCCACATTAATGGCAATCTCTTTCTTCAGTTTATCTGCATCAGGCAAACTGATGTCCATATTCTTTATTCTATCATAAATGCGATTTGCTACATCCACATACATGGGACATGGCTGAATTCCAACTGGATAGTATGGAGAGAAATCATACGGAAAAATTGTTCGCTTCATTTTTATAATAAGTATGTGTTCTTAATTATTTTGAGAAAACTTTCGCAAAGATAGCAACTCTTTATTAACAGCCAAAGATTTTTTAGTAAATTTGCAACAGACAATAAAACACTGGAGCATTATGAAAAAACTGACGGCTTTTATAATGTTATTGTTGACAACAATGCATGGAGCAACGGCGCAGGAAGTGTCGGGGCAACAGATACCATTGCCTTTAGCTGATGACTATAAAAATACGGAGTTTCTTCCTGTCGCACCTTCCTACTCGGACATTCTAATGATGAGGGCGTTATCTTCTTCCGAACTTCTTGCCATGCCTATAACACCACTTACGCCTATGCCGTTCGCTACAGAGCCACCGCTTGCCTACAAATATGACGCAAGCCATTCAGGGGCGATGTCGACAAAGATTTCAAAAGACTTGAAGTTTACTGCCGTTGGAACATACCGCAGTTACATAGGACTGATGGATGTGCAATCGGTAAGTGGCAACATGCAATATAGCTTTGGAGCTATTAATATGCAGGGTGGGCTTATTGCCAACCGCTATCACTACCATAGGGGCATCATCTCGCAATACGGCATATCGGGGCAGATAGTCTATAGCTTCAACCCAAATCTTTCAGCCACCATCTTTGGCACCTATTATAATACCAATCCGTTCATCAGTATGGCGGCATTCCCATTCGTGCCTACAACAAGCTATGGTGGATATATGACCGTTGGCAACAACAGTTTCTATATGAACCTCGGCGTTGAACGCCGCTATAATACGTTCGAACACAAAATGGAGACTGTGCCTATCATTTCTCCTGCGTTCAAGATATCAAATAAAGTTATCATCGAACTGCCGTTGGGCGACCTTATGAAGCATGTCGTTGAGGATGTGATTATGAAGAATCGCTGAACAGTGGGCAGTCCGCACAGACATTAATAAATATTTGGTATAAAATCATTATCTAACAACATACTCAAATTCGTCAAATCGCTCAAATCCCATTTCTCTTAATACTTTCCTACTGCGTTTCCTGTCCTCTATAGTATTGAACTCAGGTATGAGTGGTAGACGGATAATGATTCTTTCTTTGTGCTTGGCATGTGCGCATAGCCAGACAAGATTATCAATTACATGCTGGTTGCTCTTGCCTGTATAGGCTTTGTAGATGTTAGGATTCATGTCTTTGATGTCGATGATAAAGGAGTCGATGAAAGGGACTACCTCTTCTAAGTAGTAGCGAGGTACGTTCAGACTTGTCTCCATCGTAAACTGCCATCCATCAGGACATTGTTTGCAAAACTCCTTTATGAACAAACTATGCAAGAGTGGTTCGCCTCCACCAAAGCATATGCCTCCTCCCGTAGCAAGGAAGTAGAGATTGTCCATCTCCACATTTATCATCAACAGTTCTGTATCAATCTCTTGCCATATGCCGTCAGCTTCAAGACATTGTGAATTGAGACAGTACTTGCAATGAAGAGGACAACCATGAAATGCTACGAGCGTAGTAACCCCCTCACCGTCAATTGTAAGGCGATGACGGTCGATACAGATAAGTGGAGCTGTATTCATCTTATTCAGGTCTGAAATTTACAGGAACAACATATTTCATTTTCACAGCTTTGCCATTTTGTTTTGCAGGATTCCATTTTGGCATACTTTTCACAACCCTAATGGCTTCCTTGTCAAGTTCAGGGATAATGCTTCTAATTACCTTTACATCACTCAGACTTCCGTCCTCGTTTACAATAAAGACAACATTAACTCTGCCCATAGCAGCACCTTCCCTACAAATTTCTGGATAGCGTAGATTATCCTTGATGTATTTCATCAATGCAGCCATACCACCTGGGAATGAAGGCATCTCCTCTACAACACCAAATATATTGCTGTTTTCTATGGAGTCTGTATCAACAGCTGATTGCATTAAAGCGGTATTGCCTTTTTTGGATTTCTTGGATGTGGTACCTTTCCTATCATTTGAAGTTCGCTCTTTTGTTATTTCCATTCGAGGATTGCTTGGAATCTCTCCTAATTTTCTATTTTCTTCTTCTGCATATTTAGCCTCATCACTAAACGAGATATCTCCTTCCAATTGTCTGTCTCCAGGTATAGGCTCTTCCACTATATTAAGTTCACTTTTAGTAGCATCCGAAGATATTCTTTGTACCTTTCCATCCGAACAAGCTGTCATAGCGACAAGTCCTGCTGCTATGCCTGCTACCTTAATGGCTTTTCCAGCCATTTGTTTTAGGTGCAGCTCATATTCCAAGTCTCTTACATCTTGCTCACATTTAGGGCAAGTTCCCATACATTCGCCCTTATAATTACATTCTTCAGGTGAATAGTCTATCCCATTGGCATCTGCTATTTGTTTGCGTATTGCCTTGAGCGTATCACAAATATTGCGTCCTCGAGTTTTCATAAATTGATGTTTTATATTATTAGGTCTTCTATATTTTTTCAAAAATACAAAGAACAATCCATATACAAGAAATTTATGTGCTGTATTTTAAGAAAGGTACTGTTTTTAACATTTTATTTGTTTCAAATGCCGTATATGCCATCTTTATATGTTTATATCAACAATATTAAAACATATTCTTGCCCTATTATTTATCTTATTGGTTTAAATTTATTACCTTTGCAGTGTTTTATTAAACATTTTGTAGTGGTTTTACAACATATTGTATTATTTTGAAAATCGCAGAACAGTAACACAAACACATCAATATGGATAACGTCAACGATTTCTTCGCCACGCTCAGCTCGTGTCTATGGGGCTGGCCAATGATAATATTGTTACTTGGCACCCACATTTTTCTTACCATACGCCTGCGTTTCCCGCAACGTAAGATTATTACAGCTATACGTCTTTCCGTACAGCGCGACAAGTCACAGAAGGGTGACGTGTCTCAGTTTGGCGCTCTTGCCACTGCTCTTGCAGCCACTATTGGTACAGGAAACATTATAGGTGTAGCTACAGCTGTGGCGTTAGGCGGTCCTGGAGCTGTGTTTTGGTGTTGGCTTACTGGCGTGTTCGGCATTTCAACTAAATATTCCGAGGCATTGCTTGCTATAAAATATAGGGTTAAATCAAAAAGAGGAACGATGCAAGGTGGCCCTATGTACACTTTGGAGCGTGGATTAGGTTGGCGCAAGATGGGAATTCTATTTGCCGCATTTACAGCTATTGCCGCATTTGGCATAGGTTGTACGGTACAGGCCAATGCCATATCCACAATAATGCACGCTTCGTATGGTATAAGCACCGAGGTGTCTGGTGGTGTACTGATGCTTCTTGCAGCGGCGGTAATCATAGGCGGCGTGCGAAGCATCTCTAAAGTATGCAGTATGCTCGTACCTTTTATGGCATTGCTTTACGTGGTAGGATGTATATATATATTATGTATCAATGCCAGCTATGTAGCTCCGGCACTTAAGCTGATTGTATGTTCGGCATTTTCGCCAGATGCTGCAGGCGGAGGTTTTGCAGGAGCATCTGTCATCATGGCTGCCCGCTATGGCATAGCACGTGGTCTGTTCAGCAATGAGTCGGGCCTTGGTTCGGCACCTATCGTTGCCGCAGCTGCACGCACCAAGAATCCAGTACGCCAAGCTTTGGTTTCTTCAACCGGCACATTTTGGGATACAGTAGTGATATGCGCGCTTACCGGACTTGTAATCGTAAGCAGCATCATAGCCTATCCTGACATCGACTACAGCAATGGTGCCGAACTAACGAAGATGGCATTCTCAAAGATTCCCGTCATTGGCCCATTCATATTAAGTTTCGGTTTGCTCACCTTCGCCTTCAGCACCATTCTCGGATGGGGATATTATGGTGAGCGTGCGATGGAATATATAAAGGGCAAGCGATGGACCCACGCCTACCGCTTGCTCTATATCTTGGCAGTATTTGCTGGTAGTGTTGCCAATCTTACTATAGTGTGGAACATAGCCGACTGCATGAATGCCCTCATGGCAATCCCTAATCTCCTCTCGCTGATATTCCTTAATGGTGTCATCGTACATGAGACTCGCAAGTATCTGTGGCGCGACCGACTCGACCGTGAGATGAATGAATGAAGTCTTTCTTCCTCTTATAGCGTAAATTTATATCCTGCTGTAATATACACAGCATGGTTGCGTGCCGAAGGAGATTCGGATATATTGACCCAAGGGTCGTTTGACTTCAGGTTAATGGCCTTTCTGAATTCGAAGCAATATGAGGCATCAAGAGTTATGTGTCTCCACTCATAGCTCAAACCAAAGGGAATGCCTGCCACGATGTTGCGGAAGCTGCTGCTTACATTCTCCGACTTCTTCTCCTTGTACGTCTCCCATAGATACATTGATGATGTGCCGTCGCCGAGATTCATGGTGCGTATGCTTTGTATGGTAATCTTATCCTTTGCCGAGACGAGCAAGCCTGCCTGCACACCTATATGGGCAGCCAATCCTTTCACGCTTGGGAAGTAAGCCTTTATCTGCAGAGGCACGGATACGTAAGTAACGTCAAGCTTTTCATTTGCAGATGCGTATTTCTCTTTCTGCTCCTTAAATCCAGTGCCTATAAGACTGAAGTCGGCTCCCGTTGTCAATGAGTAATACTTAGACAAAGGAATCTCCACGCTTGCTCCAAACGTGTATCCTGCTTTCCACTCCTTTGATGCCGTAAGTGCAGAGCCATCCATCTTGGATATAGTTACGCCTGCATGTGGAATTATGGACACGCGGCGACCTTCGTTCTGAGCTGATGCCCACATAGGCAGCAGCAACATGACAACGGCTGATATGATATTTTTCATAGTGTTCATTTTCTGTTGTAAGTATATATTTCAGTGGTATTACCCTGCTTGCGTGTGAGCTTCATGCTGTCTTCAGTCTTGTCGCTTATGGTCCAGGTTTCTGTATAACCGTATCCAGGTATAATGAGTGCATTGAAGTCTCCTGTTTTAGTTATGTTGTCACCGTCCATTGTGAACCATTGGTCAAAAACAACACTTCCAAATCTGTCCCATTCATACGTTTTATGGTTTTCCATGAAAGCAAGAGTATGGTAAAACTGTGAGTTCCAGCTGTCATCATTCTGGATGTCAATATCCGTGATGCTGTTGCCATCCACAATGTAAGCATAGTGTGTGGTTACCCACTTACCCAAGATGTATTCGGCCACAGGCGTCTTCATTATCTCGTCAGCTCGCAGTATTTCTTCGGGCACGTCTTTCTTCACAAAGTGTTCCACTCTATTATTATTGTCGCCATTGGCAAAGACAAGCAACGAATTGTTGTTCACGGCATACACATTCCATTTGATTCCTGATGAGAGAATTAAGCAGTTGTTGTCGTCAAGCTCCACCTTAGCCGAATGATATTGCACGTAATAATGTTCTTTCTCAGTCCATATCTGTAATAAGTCGGAGATATTGCCTTCCTCATCGACGTAGAATCCGCAGCCTGTCTCGTTGTCCTGTTCCCAATAGCCCGTGAAGTCGGTCATGTTGAATCCCGACATCTTCATTCCTTCAAGTTCGCTTATCATCTTGTCGCCATCGCCAGGCAGCGACGTGAGTCTGTAGAAAGGCACCACAGATGTCTTGCCGTTATAGGCGAGATACATCTTTTGGTCGTCGTTTCCTGCCACGGTCACGTTGTAGTATTTGCCGTAGTCTTTTAGTAGTTGCATCTCATAGTGGTTGCCGTTCACGTTCCACTTGCCCGTTTTGTATCCCAATTTATAAGGATTGTCAGTGACGCTGGTATACATCCATTCAGTAACAGTATTGTCATTATGTACTACGATGCCTTGAATGGCACCGTCGCCATTAATGTCTTCACCTGCAATCTGCCAATAACCAGTAATTGGCACATTTATATCGGGTGATACTTTAGGTGCTGTAAATGCTTGGTCGTCGCTGCATGATGTCAGCATAATGATGGCAAGCAGGCATAATGAAAAGGTTGTGAAACAAATGTGTTTCATGATTTTGGGTATTTAGTCGTTAATATATTACAAAACGCTACAAAGGTATAAATTTTTCTGATAGGGCATACTATTGCTGATCTATATATCCAAAAAATCCTTTATCTGTGGAAGTAGTGACATGGCTTTTTTCACTCCTGCTTCATACACCCTCCTCATCTTGTCCTCTTTAAGACTAAGTCTGCCAATGTCAAGTTTTTCGTCGGGACAGATGATGAATGTGTTGCCCTTCTTAAATTCAGAGTGGATATAATCCAGTTGGTCGTTGTACATGATATGTCGTATTGACATCAGTTCCGCCACTTTGGGATAATCCTTCAAGAACATCTTCATTGCCAGTCCTACATGCGCCTTCTTCTTGTAGTAGTCGGCTGGCTGTGTCAGGATAACCACATTCCTTCTATAACCTTTAGATTGAATGAACTTCAAGGGTATGCTGTCGGTTATTCCTCCGTCAAGATAATGACGCCCGTCAATCTCCACCGGACGCGCAAACACCGGCATTGAGGCAGAAGCCTGCATCCATCTTAGTCCTATTCCTTCAGCATCATCTATCTCATGATATACGGGCCGACCCTCGTCTATATCCGTACATACGGCATAGAACCTCATTGGATTCTCTCGGTAAGCAAGGAAATCCACTGGGTCGTACTTGTATGGTAGCAGATGATAGGAGAAATGCTCATTGACATAATTGCCTGTACGGAACAACGACCTCCAGCTCATATACTCCGGATTGTCCTTGTATCTGATATTATATCTTAACGCTCTGCCAGGCTGGTTGGACTTGTAGTTGCAGCCGAACAATACTCCAGCCGAAACGCCTACAGCAGCATCAAACTTGATGCCGTTCTGCATAAAGACATCAAGCACTCCACTTGTGAACATGGCCCTCAAACCTCCGCCTTCAAGAACAAGACCTATGGAAGACGCAGAGGTTGGTGTGGTGTTATATTCCTTTGTCATATTTTATTCTTCCTTCGTTTTATATAGATGCCCACAAAGTTATAGAAAATTATTTACAATCTCGGTAGGTGGCAACAACTTTACCGACCGGATGGAAAAAACCAAGCACATTAGGCTTGATTTTGAAGTTTGAACTTTGGTTTAAAAGAAAAATGATGTAGCTGTTGGAATAAATACGAGCTATAATAGAATGTGAAAAATTGTTTTTTAGACAAAAAATGCAACTTATAAGTTGCGTGTCTCGCTCTGAATATCTATCTTTGTATTAGGAATAATACTATATATGAAATTTGTTAGAGCCATATCAGGTTATAATCATCTTTGGGCAGTTAGAGATGAAGCAAAAGATGCGGATGAGTTAACATTGCTCTTCCGCAATTGGAGTAATGCCAATTATTTACTTGATTTCTTTCTTGATAACTTAAATGATTTACAAGGATTTTTTCGTGTAGAGAAAATAAGTGATGCTATTAAGGACACTATGGAAGATGCGCGAGTCCTAGAACGCCTGATATTAGATTTTCCATATACTGAAAATTTGGATGGGCTTTTTCATCCGTTAAGTCTGTCCGACAACAGAATACATGAGTTGACACGCGAGAAAGCGCGTAATTGGGACAGAGAACGACATGCAAGTTGGCTTCGAATTTATGCCATAAGGGTGGAGCCAAACGTTTATATAGTGACAGGTGGCACTATAAAGCTGACTGCAACAATGCAAGATAGGGAACATACGCAAATAGAATTGGACAAACTCAATACTTGCCGAAACTATTTGCAGCAGAACGGAATCTTTGATAAAGAAAGTTTCGTGGATTTTTTTGAGGAGGATTGATTATGAAAGAGAAAACACTAAAATTTCTTGAGAGTAATCTCAGTAATGAGCCTTCTGTATTTGCAGAAGAGGCAAAATGGAGGCAGGACAATGAGGTGTGGCTTAAGTGGTCGCAAGGCATTGCAATGAAGATCATTGACTATATGCAGGAACACAAACTATCGCGTGCCGACATAGCAGCACGTCTGGGTTGTTCTCCGCAATATGTCAGTAAGATATTGTCTGGTCATACAAATTTCTCGTTCAAGAGTATTGCTGAGATAGAGCGTTGTCTTAACATTAATATTATGGAGACATCTTTTGCCTGATTGTATTAGTTCTCACAGTATAGTTTTACAAAAAAGAGTGCATCAGTGATGCACTCTTTAATAAGTATAAATTCACATAATCTCTCAAATATGAGAGAATTTATAGCTTGCCAGCAGTGCCCCTACCAACACAATATCTCCCAACACCCACGATGCACATGCAAAGTAGGCGTTGTATTTCTCTATGCATATCAGTGGCATAAGGAAAGCTACTGATGATATGGCGTCGAATGTTTTTGACATGAAGACACCTTTCATTATTGCCCATAGCCTTTTGTGGTTGGTAAGCAGTAGCCATAATGTTCTGCCTAATATGATTGCAAGCAGCAATATACAACTGGCAATAAGGAAAGATGAGGAGTTCACAATTCCATATTCTATTACAGCATCAAGTTTGAACCACAGGCAGAGCAGTAAGGCTACAGCCATGTGGATTTCATGTTTATACAGTTCCTTTTCCATTATTATTTTATGTTTTTACTCTCGTGTTGAGCGGAAACCGCGCAACCTCCTTTGTTTTTAAAAGAAAGGTTCCTATATTTTCTTGGAAGAATCGTCAATGTCGAGAAACAAGTCAAGTAAAACTCCCAAAACAATCGCGGCAGCATATTTCAGCTTATTCCATTTCTTCTTTGGTGTTTTGGCAGCAAGGACCTTGTTGCTAATCTTTCGTTTTGTGGCAAACAGTCCCATTGTGGCTTTTGCTTCGCGTATATCCTCCGTGTCCTCTTGGGTTTCGGCAAGCAATTGTTTTAGTAAGGCCTCCTCCTTTATGCTGAGAGTAGCGTCAAAATACCCCTCAATCAAGCTATGTATATCTTTATTTGCCATTAGTTAATTGTTTTATATGTTTCACGAATAACTTTGCGTGCTCTTGACAATATCTGTCTCACATTTGCCTCTGTCCTGCCCGTCTTTTTGGCTATCTCCTCAAACGAATAGCCTTCATAGTCGCGCAGCCACAGCACATTGCGTTGAGTGTCATTCAGTTTAATATCTATGATTTTCTTCACCGAATCAAAAAGCTCACGAATATCCTGCTCTTTTGAGTTGTCTGTGTCGTTGATGTCAATGTCCGACTGTACGCTTCTGTTTGCAGCCCTTCTATAGTCGATACTAAGATTTCTCACTATGGAATTAGTGATGTTTTCGGTTTGCTGTTGGTCGTTTGGATATTTCTTAAGCGTCCATAGCTTGCAAAACGCATCCTGCAACACGTCGTCAGCATTGTTCTGTCCGGCTATGTTGCGTGCTGTGGTATGCAAACGTTGGCGTAAGCGGGTGAATATTGTTAGAACGTTGTCCTTTTTCATTGTTCATTCATGTCGTTATTAAAACATCCACTGGATTTATATTCCAGCTTCGTCAAAAAGCTTGCCGTATTGTTCGTCTATCTTCTTTTGGTTTCGCTTGCTGCGATAGCGTCCGATAAAAGTAAACACCAAGCCATTTACGCCACATGCAATGCAGATGACAGTCATTACTTGACTTGTGGTTCTGCTTGAAAGGTTCCATAAGTCCCAACCCATAACGAGGTCGATGATAGCCTCTGTTATGCAGAAGACAACTAAAAAGATTACGAAATCTATTGTTTCGTAGACAATCTTATTTTTTAACGAGTTGTTCATTGTTTATTATTTTTAGTGAATAGCTTATTGCTTAAATAATAGGACATTTGTCCATTAACTTCACGAGCGAAGCAAGTTATCTTCCTATAACTACTTTCGCTTGCGAAACTTAAGTCATTTATAAATTGAGTCCACTTTAAAAAGTGTCTTCATATATATAACGTGTGAAATCTATTTTTGTGACAGCTATTATAGTTTTTAGGGATTTACCCCTCAACTAATAGGGATTTTCTCCATTCCGTACGAAATGAATAAGCTACTTTTGCAAGCATAAGTAACAGTTCAGAATTATCTTTACATATAAATGGAGGGTGTGACAAAACTCATACAATGCGGGCTGAACCAAAGGTCGTTTTGTTTGACTTTTGACACACCCTCCTGAGCAATTGGATTATAAGTTGGTTTTTCACACCGCTGCTTGCTCAAGTTATGGCGAGGACGCCATAACCTCCTCATAATACAAAGAAAGCGCCTTGCAGATGCATTTGCATTGCAAGGCGCTCAACGCCAATCAAAAATTATAATGTATTGGCTATCTAGAATTTAGAATTCATAATCTCCATTCTCCTCTTCTTCCTGGACGCTGAATCCATTATTTTCGTTACCGTCGGGAGTCCAGCTACGGTCACTTCCAATGCTTCCAGCCATTATCTGTAAAGGCTCTATTCCGATAACTTTAATCTCCGGAGCTACGTATTTATTCTTTTTCATAATGCAGTTATAATATTATTTCTTTACCACTACCTTGTTGTTAACGATATACACACCCTTCGGCAACTTATCGACATTGTTGGTGTTCATGCGCACACCGCCAAGGTTGTAGATACCGGTGTTTGTATTCTGCTTGTTCTCCTCAATCACGTGGATGCCGGTTGTACCGCCCATACCGTTGCCATCAAGCGAGAACATCAACATTTTGCCCGTGTGCATATCCTCCTTAAGCCAGCAGCGATAAGCTTTAACATCGTGCGACTTAATGGTATGAATCAAGTCGCCCTTGCTGAACATATAAGAATCAGCTGATACAGTAGTCGGATTGCTGTACGAACCGGTGTAGGTCATGCCTCCGCCATTTACTGTGTGTGTCAGTTCAGATGTCTGGTCATCGTAGTTGATGCCATTGGCTACATATACAGGACCGTCGAGAATCTCCGTAACACCGTCGATAGTGTATGAATAGTTGCCGAGCGGCTTCTTAGTAGGATATATTATATAAGGTGTATTCTTATGCAGCACTACGCCATCAGCGGCTACGTTTACTGTAGAGAACTTTATCCAGTTGTTCTCCAAACGGTCGAACTCAGCCATCTGTACACCCTCGCCGAAGGCTTCCTTAACCTGAGCTGCTGTCATATCAACGGGAAGAATGATAGAGTTCCATCCCTTCTTGTTGTTGTCAGCATTCTTGGTGAATGTACGGTGCAACAGCATCTTGGCGCCTGTGTATGTCTTGGTTACGTCGAGAGTCTTGTCTTCATCGAGAACCAGCAGATTGTCTGATCCGTTGGTTGTTCCATCATCGTTCATGGCAGTGCGCAGAGCGAAGCCTTTAATCTGAAGATTATCAAGAGCTGACAGCACCTTAACCGGTGTGATACGAACCTGATCGAACGACTTGGTTGGATTGAGCACGGCATAGCTGTCGCCTTTATTGCCTATAACGTCAGCACCAAGAACCTTCCAATCTGTCAGTTCTTCCTGCTTTTCACCATCGAGATAGGTGGTCAACTTAAGACCTTCGCCCAGACTTGCACCCAATCCTAAAGCCAGATTCTGGGTTACCATAACAAGCTGCTGTCCCTTATCAACTACTTTACCCATATTGACAGAGATAGTAGAGCCTCCCAAGTTTACGCCCAAAGGTAGAGTCAGGTATGTATCCATTGAGTCATCAATCAAATTGCTCAACTCATTGTAGCCATTGCCAATGTTGGCAACAGAGAACATCTGAGTGTTTGCAAAGTCGATTGATGCATTTGTATTATTTGTAGACACCACCTGCGCACCATATATCGGATTGGTTGTAGCATTGTCTGCCTCAGCATCGGCTACATACGCATAGTAGACATTGAGCTGTGAGAGGTCGGCAGAAAGAACGCCTGTTTTATAAAGTACAATCTCATCAAACACACAGCCCGCAGGCACATCAACGTTCAGACACATTTTACGTGTTTCCTCTTTACCGATAAGTCCGGCTGAGATGGCATCCCAATGGGTCGTTACATCTCCAGTCACTTCCTTGCCTTTATTGTAGAGCTTGATGTTGTAGAGATTAAGCACATCAGCATCGAGTCCGGTAGCCTTAACAGATACCACAAAACCAACCTTCATCTTGCCATTGAAAGCTCTTGCATTGCCATTCAAACCATCAGCAAAGTTAGAGCCATCAGCAGTCTTGATGCCAACGAGACCTGTGTTGGCTGCCAATGAAACGCTTGGCTGACGATAGGCGAAATCGTTGAGAGAAGTAGTAAGTATGGCTGAGCGGTTCTTCATTCCTTCGGATATCTGAAGCAAACCACCACCAAACTTATCGCTCAACACGTATTTAGGCTTCTCACCCTCCTTATTGACAAGGATATCCACTCCGTGTTCCTCCGCAACATATGTGGGAGCATAGTTGAGGGTTGTCTCTTCATAGCAACCATCAGCTGCTGTTGCAAGGAAAACATACTCGCCGGGAAGAGACAAATTGCTTACCAAGCCTGTGGCATCTACAGAAACACCAGCGGCACCCTCCGGATAGCCCTTGACAGACCATGTCACATGAATATCCTTATTGTGCTGCAACTGGAACTGATTGACACTTCCAGACACATCGCGACTTGATGTGATATTGATTGGGCAATGATGAGAAGCTGCATCGGGAGCCATTCGCACAAAGGCGTAGTTGACCGTTGTTGCACCTAGTTCTAATTTGACACCACCGAAAGTTAACTTAGCCTTTGAAAATGGCTTTGTTGACTTTATAACGACTTCGGCATCTTCTTTACCTTTAATAACACCAAGATTAAGAACACCTACATCTACTGTATGATTTTCCGTTTCTATATCATGCTTAATACCAAAGAGATCAGTTTTATAGTCTTTACTATATAACGTAATTTTTGTAAAAGCTCCCAATCCGAGGCTTAGACCATCTTTAACTTTGTATTTGAAGCCTATCTCCGTGCCAGCAGGGAAAACCTCCTGGTCATCTGTAGGAGTGGCTCTAACTTCTACTGATCCTATATTATTAAAAACAGAGTTTGTAAGGTCTTCATCATATAATTTTTGGTCACCGCTCAATGTTATAGTCTTACGGTTAAAATCATTTTCATAGTTCTGGATACCATTCTCCTTATTATTGGTAACAGTATACTCACGAGCCTTGCCTACAAACGCATACTTGATATTTATAGCAGAAAGCAACTTGGCATCAACTCCACACTGAACGAGCTTGATTTCATCAAAATTGCCAGGGGCAGTTGTCATATACAATTTGTTTACCTGATCTGAACCAGGGATTGTCAACAGCGACAGTCCAAGACCGGTGACAGACTTACCGGTAGAGATCGGCTGGAGGTCGCCAACCGTTTCACCGTCCTTAAGGAACTGTATTTTGTAGTACTGTGCTAAATCGAGAGTAAGGATGCTTGCATCTGATTTTGCACAAATAACAAAACCAGCCTCTGTACCACCAGCATAATAATGCTGATTGTCCTTCACGCTGATAATAGGACTTGCTACAACGGTAGCACCAACAAGAGCTGGAATCGTAGCATAATCATCCAAATTATCATTGCAGATGTTCTGAAGGTCTTTTGTTCCTGAAACCACTTCAACGCCATCAAAAAGGCTGTTGATCATACAACCCGGTCCTACAAGTGCACGACGGTTGTTAAAATAATTCTCCTTGTTAGGGGCTGAATCCTGCCAAACCTTCTTCTCGCTTTTGCCAACACCATTTGCGGTTGCGGCAACCATTGGCATAGCCAAAAGCAAGAGAGTTGCGACAAAACAAATTTTCCTGAAAAATTTCATTGACATCATTAAAAAAGTTTTTTTTCTTTTATCGTATATCGTATTATACTTATTATTATTTCAATCAAAAACGTTTCTTCTAAATTCGGAATTTGTACCTCTCAAAATTTTCGATGCAAAGGTATATACATTCTGGAGGTTAAAGTGCATCGTGTAAGTTTCCAGTAAGTATGAGTAATATGAAAAATTCACAACTACCAGATAAACAGCAACTTACACAACGTAAAATGGGGGGGGGTAAGTAAGAATCGAAAAAAAACGATTTAAAAAAAGTAGAAAATACATATAATATATCTAATAAAAAATCTATAAATTTGTAGATAAAAAAGGAAAATATAAATATTCAAAGACCTATGAGGACATTGATATTGACCATAACTATCAGTCTGTCGCTCATTAATGCTCGCGCAGACAATAACAAACTTTACGAAAGATTAGACTCAGTAATAGCCCATAGTGCGGATTATGATGTCATAAAAGAAAAAAGGCTAAAAGACATTAAGCTTGGAGCTAAATTCGTGATCGCTGCAACAGACAAGCTACGCATATATGAACAGTTGGCAAACGAGTATAGTCCATACGTTTACGACTCGGCAATGGTGTATGTCCAAAGGGGAATAAGCCTTGCCGAAAAGACTGGCAATTCTGATTATTACAACCGATTCCTGATTACAAAGGCAAGTCTGCTGATTGAACGAGGCTTCTATATTGAGGCGAAGGAAAATCTGGACAAAATCGAGATATCACAATCCGATCCAAAGCAAAATTTCCTTTTCTACTGCGCCCAGAGTTCACTTTATTACAATCTGAATGCCTATTGTCAGAAAATGGAGTTCAGCAAACATTATAACGAACTGTTCAAGGAATATATTGGCAAGGCACTATACTACTGTCCGAAGAATAGCGCATTGTATTATTACATGAAGGGTATTAACCTCTTTTACTCAGGCAGGAGTATCAATGAGATTAGCGCTTCATTGAATAAGGCAATGCAAATGATCGGACCGGAAAACCGCATGTACGGCAGGGCGGCATACTTTCTGTCGAAGGCTTACGGCAAGAATAAGCAATTGGAGCAGCAGAGACGTTATCTGCTGCTTGCTGCCATTAGCGATGTAATGTCGGCTAATAATGAGAGTCTGGCATTGCAGGATGTTGCTCTGTTGCTTTATAAAAACAAAAATGATCTTGACAAAGCCCGGAAATATATCAATCAAACATTGAAAGATGCCAATGTATACAATAGCCGTCTGCAACGAGTAGAGCTGTATGCCAACCTGTATGCAATATTGTCAGCTTACAATGAAAAGCTCCAAAAGGAAGGCATCTGGAAAAACGTGACGATAATATGTATACTTATGCTGTTGGTTGTCATTGCAGCAGCAGTAGTGTACATCAACCGGAAAAAAAATTTGTTGAAACTGTCGGAGAAGAGACTGAAAGCCTTGACTGAAGAGTTGAGCGCTACCAACAAACAACAGCTAAAGGACAACAAAGCACTTCAAGACTCAAACGATGAACTGACAAGCTCTAACAAAGCGTTTCAGGACTCAAATGACGAACTTAAGGGCTCAAACAAAGCACTTAAGGACTCTAACGATGAACTTAAAGGCTCAAACAAAGCACTTCAGGATTCTAATGATGAACTTAAGGGCTCAAACAAAGCACTTCGGGACTCTAATGATGAACTTAAAGGCTCAAACAAAGCACTTCAGGACTCTAACAATGAACTTAAAGGCTCAAACAAAGCACTTCAGGACTCAAACGATGAACTGACAAGCTCTAACAAAGCGCTTCAGGACTCTAATGATGAACTTAAGGGCTCAAACAAAGCACTTC
>ERZ1034973.882-NODE-882-length-19409-cov-46.463780_pt1 | contig 19409 bp, 28 predicted proteins | sample MGYA00520686_ERZ1034973 | MGnify/ENA primary metagenome ERZ1034973 (study PRJEB33766, sample SAMN09781775) | gut metagenome | biome: gut microbiome | host: Homo sapiens | place: Madagascar | study: EMG produced TPA metagenomics assembly of the PRJNA485056 data... | reverse complement strand
TTCTGTCCTCATTGCGGTCAGGCTCTACCTCTCGGTGAGGTTCAGCTCCTTAAACAGGAATCTCAGAACCGGTTCAACTCTCGCAAGGCAGAGGATATGAAGGAACTCAACAATGAGTTCGCCAAACTCCAAAGCGCATACACCGAACTCAACAAAGAGTTGGATAAACTGAATGATGATCGTCAGACCACCACGAACCAGCTTGTCAAAGCTCGTCAAGCCCTCTCAGAGGCTGAAAAGCATAAGGCAGATGTTGATGCAGATGTTCCTAGCACCTACGAGCAGATTCTTGCCTCCAAGGAAGAGTATCAGCAGGTAGTGAAAGAGATTGGTGAGTTGCAGGCAGAACTCGACAAACCATCAGATAGCAATGAGGATAACGACAAGTTGCTTCAATCACTCTATGAAGAGCGAAAGTCGCTCGAAGACAGACACGATGAAGTCCTCGAACTCCTCGCCTCAAAAGCATCTTACGACAATACAATGACGCATATCGAAGCAGCACAGAAGGACAAAGCCATCTTCCAGGAGCAGCTGGATGATATTGATGATAAACTCAACATCACCAACGAGTTCTACCAGTTGTCTTGCAAGGCACTCGAAGATAAGGTTAATCAGCACTTCCGTTTCGTCAAATGGAGTCTTTTTCTCCCGAAACTCGATGGCGAGAAGAAACCTTATTGCGAATGCTATCATGATGGTGTACCTTACAGCCGCCTCAATGGTGCTGCCAAGGTGAATGCCGGAATCGACATCGCGCGCACTATCGGTCAGTTCTATGATGTATCGGTTCCTGTTGTGCTTGACGAATGTGAAAGTGTTAACCATCCGCTCAGCACAGGCGGTCAGCAAATCCGTCTGGTAGTATCGAAGGATGATAAACTGAAGGTTGAGCATTTCGCTCTGACCACAATGGATTGAAACGCATCATGCAAATCAAGACGAAGTTCGACATAGGTGATGCAGTCTATCTGCTTGATGGGTACAAAATTCGACATGCAAACATCGTAGGTGTATTCTTTCAGCAGATAGGCAAGGCACCTTGCTCTATTCAGTATAAGTTCGCAGTTTTCCCAACAAGGAAAGAAAGCGAAGTGTTTAAAACAAAAGAAGAATTAATCAAATCAATAAGTAAATAAAAATCATGGCAGAAAATAATTTAATGTCTCTTAATCTATCTGCGGATATGATTAAGCCGATTGTAGAGAAGACGATACAGGCTCATGTTCTTTCGGCGCTCAATGGTTGGGAAGGTGTTGTTACCAATATGGTTAATGCTGTTCTCACGACAAAAGTCAATAGTGATGGAAAAATCTCTAACTACAGTGGAGATAACAGATATAGCTGGATAGAAATAAACCTCAACAAACGTATTAAAGAACTCGTTGAAGACGAAGTGAAGAAGCAGATAGATGAATCTGCTGAAGCTATAAGAGAGGCTGTAAGAAAGAAGATTGCGTCAAAAACAGGTTCTAATGCAGTCGCTAAGGCTGTTGTTGATGGTCTAATTGGAAGTTTTGAGAATAGTTGGACTAGTAGAATTGATATTTCTTTTGAAAAGAACGAAGATTAAATTTAATAATATAAAAATCATGGCAGAAACTTTAAAATTAGAAATGTTGGTTGACAAAGACATTATCAAGGGAACTCTAGCGTTAGGAGGAGGCATGAAGGACGGAACAGATTCGGACCGAATAAAGGAGTGGTTAGATAGCCACGATAGCGTAGAGGTTGATCTAATAGAACTTTTTCCGGAAAGTGGTGAAATCAATCTTGCTTTGGGAACAATAGCCTTGGCTGGTATCGCTAAGGAATTAATGAATCATAAAGAAGAGGAGAAGTAATCATGGCAGAAACAGCAGTAGCAAAAGCGCAGCCTTCTCAGAAGGCAGTAGCAGTTAAGAACTTTCAGGCGGTAATGAACAATAGTTATTACCAGACCTTGTTGCAGAATACAATGAAGGAGAATAAGGGAGCCTTCACCACAAGCTTGATGGAGTTGTTCACCTCTGATCCTCAGTTGATACAGTGTGACCCTAATGCACTCATGAGCGAGGCTGTAAAGGCTGCAGGATTACGCTTGCCTATCAACAAGCAGTTGGGGCAGGCATACATCGTAGTCTTCAACAAAAAAGATAAGAAGACTGGTCAGATTATCCCAACTCCAACCCTCATCATCGGAACTAAGGGTTACATCAATCTCGCCCTTCGTACAAACAAGTATGCAAACATCAATAAGGGAACTGTATATGAAGGTGAACTCCAAGGTTTTGACAAGGTAACTGGTGCGCTCGATATCAGCGGAGAAAAGACTTCCGATGCGCCAGTTGGATATTTCGCATATTTCAAGCAGAAGTCTGGCTTCGAGAAGATTATGTACATGTCTCTTGATGAGGTATGTAAGTTTGCTAAGACCTACGCTCCAACCGTCAAGTACTCAAAAATTACATGGCAGGAATTGAGAGATTTGGCTATCAAGCAATCCGTTGAAGGCACCGGTGGAGGTCTTGGATGGTTTGCAGGTTTTCAGGACATGGCAGAAAAAACGGTTCTTCGACAACTTCTTTCATCATGGGGTGAGCTTTCTGTTGATGCTGAGCAGATTATCAATGCCGATGAGCGACCTTCTGCCATCGTTCAGCGTGATGAGGAGTTTGCTGAGGCAAAGAACGTTATTACGGTCAATGCTGATACCGGCGAAGTCATAAATACCGAAGAAGTACATGATGAGCAGCCACAGGCTCAGAAGTTTAGTTTGAGTTAAGTATGAAGTTGATAGTAGTAAATAGCAATAGTCAAGGCAATAGCTACGTACTGGAGTCTAGTAATGGTCAGCAGCTCTGTATAGAGGCTGGTCGTCCGTTGCAGGAAGTAAAGAAAGTTGCAAACCTCAAAACATCAAAATGCGTGGGAGTGATTATCAGTCACTCCCACGGCGATCATGCAAAAAATGCCAAAGACTTTCTGAGGGCAGGAATCGATGTTTACTCTACCGAAGAGTTATCCGAGAAATGCAAGGGAGTTAAAGGCATGACCAAAGAACAGACATATCATCTTGGTGCTTTCAGTATCACCCCGATGAAGGTAGAACACGATGTGCCTTGTTTCTCTTTCCTCATTCATCATCCGGAAATGGGAACCATGATGTTCTTCACCGATTGCTACAATATGGAAAATGTAGTTCAAGGGTGCCGGTACTTCTTGGCAGAATGCAACTATGATGATTCTCTCCTAGAGAAAGCAGTAAACGAAGGCAAGACGATAGTTAGCCAAGCCGACCGCATCCGTCTTTCCCACATGAGTCTGGCTCACTCTATCGAGTATCTCAACGAATGCAAGGCAGCCAATACCGCCAAGCGCATCGTCCTCATTCATGGTTCAGCACGCCATCTTAACCCCAATATTGCCGTAAACAAATTCCAGCAGGTCCTCGGTGTTCCAACCGACTATGCTTGCAAGGGTTTAGTAATCAATCTAATGTAATTATCATAATATGAGTGTATACAATCCTAATGATCCTCGTGACTATCTCAGAATCGTGAAGGAAGTCCAGAAGGCCAAAGAATGTGGCTTTAAAATCGAAATAAAGAAGTTTCACCCCATTCAGACCGACAGGCAGTCCGGCTATCTTCACTTCATGATTAGCTATCTCGCCCTAAAACTGGGGCAGACCTTCTATGAAACGCTTCGTGATATTCAGCGCAACGTTTGCAGCTACATCTTCTATACCGATGAGGTAGACAAGACAGGCAACCGCAAATACAAGCCTCTCACTTCCCTCAACACAGCAGAGGCTAGCAGCGTTATCCGAAACGTGATAGATTACGCAAATGTCCGCAGTATCATGATTCCGGAACCCGATGATCAGGTAGGTTTGCAGTATTGCAAGCGAGAACTCGAGAACTCGGGTGCCGGTTGGGTATAAATCATCAAAATCATATAGCTTATGAAAACGTTAAAGGAAATCCATTCGGAGGCAAATAAATATTCGGAAAGCGAACCCCTGCAGGATGCTTTTGTAGCCGGTGCAAGATGGGCACTTACGGGTAGGTATTACAAGCCTTCTGAGTTGTTCGACAACAATACCGAAGTAGAGACGGTAGACTTGGAGGTTGAAGAAGGGCAAAAACAGATGTTGGTCTTTGAACCGCCTTTTGAAGAATGGTGGAATGCCTACAACAAAAAGCGAGGGCGTAAGAAGGCTGAGGCTAAGTGGAAGAAGTTAAGCCTTAACGATAAGGTAGCTTGCATGAAAGCAACTCCTCTCTATGTAGCATCCACGCCCGACCCTGTATACAGAAAAGACCCACTCACTTATCTTAATGGCGAGTGCTGGAATGACGAAATCATCCAAAAGCAAGATTATGAACACCAACGAGCTATCAATCTCACAGCAAAGGCCGCAAGAATCCTTGGTTCCGATTATTAAGGGTAAACCGAGCTATGTCCGACCAGATTCCTTTACGAGTGCTATATGTAAAAGTACAACCACTTTGCTCAGCGTACAGAAGCAACGTGGCTTGCGCTCACTCGTCGGATGGGTAAAGGGCAGGCTGATAGAACTCTTCACCTTTCTTGGAGTCTTCGATATAGTCACGGAGTTTCAGGTACAGATGCTTGCAACAAGATTATGTACCAAGTACTATTATTGGACTACAACAGAACTCGACTACGCCTTTATTCGAATAATGGAAGGCAAGTATGGAAAGCTATACCAGTATAAGCATGAATATGAAGACAAGTCTACTGCCACTACCATCAATCCACAAGATTTAATGGTAGCACTTGATTCATACGAAAAAGAACTTCTGCTTGAGCGTGGAAGGGTAGAGGACGAGCGCAGAAAAGAAGAGGAGCGTCTGAAAGCGATAGAGGATGCAAAGAAACCTCATGGCATAGAGGCATGGAGAAACTACTGCAAGTCTAAGGGCTTAGACCCCGATACGCATACATTGCCATCCGTCAGCCTCCATGATGTCAACAAGGAACTGAACATTCAAAATCCTGGAAGAATGGACGAATTAAGAGAAAAACAATAAAAAAAATGAAAGTTATGAATACAATTCAAACAGATGTTATCATCGTGCTAGCTATCCTGTGGTTGGTAGCTATAGCAATCATCGTAACCGACCGCATCAAATACCACAAGTACTATTCAAACAAAGGTAAGATGGTGGTCCTTCGAATCAATAATTCCGAAGTAAGAGGTCGCCTCAACTCAGAGGGTTTAACTCTCTGCCAGTGTGCTTACTATAACACACACAAGTATCTCTATACCATCGAAGGTGATCATATCTGTGGTTTTACCGAAGAATGCACCCATCTGATTGAAGATGCCATCAAAAATAACCAAGAGGTAATTGATTGTGATATTGATGTCAGTAAGTTCGTGAGCGAGGTCAAGAAGTTACAACAGGAGTATGGAACAAAAGAGGAGGAGTAAGTATGATTAGAGACGATGCAAAGATAATTGTAACACCAACTGGTGTATCACTTAAAGAAGCCTTGACTAGTGAAGAAATCAATGCAATCAATGAAGCTCATATCTATAGAGATTATGATTGCATTCCACATTTTAAACTCGCTGGTAATCCTCCTAGTGGTAAGGAAAACCGCAGAACTAGGAGAATGTTAGAACTTAGAAAAAGAAAGGGTAGATTATGATAGACGATAAGAAAATAGAATCTGCAAAGGAAGAAATCTATGAAGATAGATTTCTGTTAAATGGCGAAGATGTAGTTTTCGATAATGATGCTAAGGAAGAAATGTTCTACAAAGAGGACATCAAAGAAGCTATTGAACTAGGTGCTAAGTGGGCTATCAAAGAGTTTCTTAAGAACTTGTGGCATCCTGCTAGCGAAGAGCCAGAAGGATATAATGAAGGAATATTGCTACACTATAATATAGGCGACTATTATTCATTAGCACAAGTAAAAGACTTTAAGTCTTGGAAAGGATTTATTGAGAATATGCCTATAGACGGATGGCTTTATATTGATGATTTGTTTCCAAAGGAAGGAGGCAATCAATGAAGACATTTGTGTTCGATGTTATGTTAAACGGAAGATTCGTCTGTACTTTAAAGTATAAATATTGTGCGCTCTTCCCGATAGATTTTGAAGATTTAGAGAAGTTCGTCCTCCAAAAGAGACCAACTTTGAAAGGTAAGGATTTTAGAATTGCGTTTTAAGGAGTAAATCGTATGGATAAGTTAGAATACATTTCAGGAGATTTGGTGATGACAAACGGAGTACCTTTAGGTACTGCTAAGAATGTCGTTTATAGAGTTGTATCATCCGACCCATCAAAGACTTTGGAGCTTGACGATGGAACGGTTCTGAAAGGTGTTGTCTGCTTAGAGAACATCGAAGGTGCGGAATTTGGAGAGAAAGGCTATCTCTCTGGTGACTGCTGTGCTTGGGTTAAGGATATTGTTCCTATTCCTATCACTCAGAAAATTCTATGTAAGAATAAATGGGAAGTAAATGCTATTGACTATGATTATAGCATCAATGATAAGCTATACTTTCGTGCGTTCCCAGCAAATAGAAAAGCAGGCTGTATTGAATTAGAAGTTTATAACAATATTGCTCCATCTGATAGCGATGACGTATGCCAAGATGATTTTTACTTGGGTGATATTTCATACGTGCATGACTTGCAGCATTTACTTTTCGGTCTAGGTATTAATCACGAAATGGAGGTGTAGGCATGAGTGTAGCAACACAAATAAACCACCATTGCCCTTTCTATGGAAGAAAATGTTATGAATGTATTCTTTTATAAAAAACAGGATGAGGAAAATTTCATATTGCAATATGAAACATGCCGTTACAATAATATTCCTCGTATAGGTGAGAAAGTTATCATTGAAAACAAATGGTATCTTGTAGAAGATATAGTAAATAGATATAAAAAACTGTCAAACTCTACATTTACAGATGTACATATTTATCTTAAAGAATTGGAGGAATAGCGTATGATAAAAATATTAGAAAAATATCTCAAAAAACTGAATGCTTTAGCTGCTAAGTTGTTTAAGAAAGAAACTTATCCTTATCCTCCTCTTTCAAGAAGAGAACGAAGAAAGTTTGAACGTGACAACATAAAAGCTGAGAAGAATATAGCGTTATGTCGTAGATGTATGAAGGACGCTCCTAGTTGGTGGTGTCCAGGAGAACGTTGCTATTTCTTCCCTTACCGAAAACACGTCTTATTTGGAGATAAAAAGAAGTAGCGTATGAAAATAGAATTATTAAAGAAGATAAAGTACTTTGTGCTGAAAGCATTAAAGTATATAGGGATTGCTTTTATCCTTATTCTCATAGCAGACATATTCTCTCTTATTTGGAAAGGAGGGCATACTTATGAAGTATATAAAATTGGCCCTTTGTTTTTATCAAACCTACATGATGAAGGTTTTTACACTTTCTTTCCAATAATAATGGTTTCGGTAATTATTGTTTACTGCATAGATAAAAATAATAAGTAAATATGAAACAAAGAATATTAGATATGTGTTGCGGATCTCGTATGTTTTATTTCGACAAGCAGGACCCACAGGTTCTTTTTACCGACATAAGAGAATATCACGACACATTATGTGATGGACGCAAATTAGACGTACAACCCGATATGATAGCCGATTGCACTAATTTGCCATTCGAAGATGAAACATTCAATATGGTTGTATTCGACCCTCCTCATCTGCTAAAAGTAGGACGGAATTCATGGCTATGCAAGAAATATGGTAAGCTGCCCGAAAATTGGCGAGCATTCATCAACGATTCTATCCATGAGGGCATGAGAGTGCTGAAAACAAACGGAACCCTCATTTTCAAGTGGAACGAGCAACAGATAAAGGTAAGTGATGTACTAAAGGCTATCACCGATTACAAACCGATATTCGGACATCGTACCACCATCAAGAACCAAACTATTTGGATGGCATTCATGAAATAAGTAACCCACAATCCCCACCCAGCTATCACAGCCGAGTGGGGATTTCTTTTTGCAATGAAACAATCTACTTAAAACCAAATTAATACAACTAATTAATACTGAAAAAAAGTAAAATCTATACCAATCTATCTACATATTTATCTAAATCTTTTTCGTACCAAACTAGCTCGGTCCATCCTTTCCGCTTTTTGCCCTTTGGCAGCCTGCCTTCTTTCACAAGCCGGTCAAAGGTAGCCCTCGAAACATGAACATAGCCGCATGCCTCAGCCTTGCTGATAGGTTCGTCCTTGTTGGCGATTTCGTGTAAGAACTTCAACATCATTTTGTTTTGAAGACCACTCGTCAAGCATCTTCCGCTCTGAATCCGCTCATGAAATTCCATCAGGAGCGAATCAATCATCTGCAGTTCTTCGCTAATCTTCGCCATAAGCTAGCACTTTTTGTTTCTGTACCAGAGAGTAAACCCAATCGCGCAAGCCGCCAGTATGAACAGAAAAGCAATATAGCATCTGCCCAGCGACATCAGCCTTTGCTCGTTCTTCGTCAGTTGTCGCTCTATAGGATAAGGAACACCGACAGAATCCCTCTTGATGATCGTGTCCGTCTTCACCTTATATATATTATGATACCGGTCCCGATAAACCACCTTATTATGGAAAACCGTATCACCTTTCTGAAAAACATACACCGAATCCTTCATGTAGATACTATCCAACTTAGCAAAAGTATCAGTTCTGCATACGTATTCAGTTCTAACAGAAGGAACCTTGATATACTCCTTCGTCTTGCATCCAGTAAACGCCAATAGGATAACCCCAATCACCAGCCCGATGCAAGCACATTTCCAAAACCTTATGTCATACCATTTCATAAGCTATATCTCTTTGTATTCAACTTTAGCGTCAAAGCAAGGGCACTCCTTGATTCTCTCCCAAGGATCCACCACGCCGTTATGGTTCTTGTCGGGCGAAATATCCCTGTGCCCTAAGATTTCAGCATAAGGATATTTCTTCTTTAGCTGAGTGAGCAGAGTGATAAGCGATTTCTTTTGCTCCTCAGTTCTGTTGTCTACCGCCTTTCCCTTCTTGTTGATGCCGCCAACATAAGCCACATTGATAGCCGTAGCATTATATCCCTTCACGCCGTTGCTAACCATTTCTACCGGCAGCATCTGGTGAATCCCACCATCAGCAGTAATCACGTAATGATACCCTGGGTTATTCCAGCCTTTGCGCTTAAACTCATCCCAAAGTTCCTTTACGCCCCATTTCTGAGAAGAGGCAGTACAATGAACAAAAATTCTCTTAATCGGTCTCATTTCTTCTCCTTCTTTCCCTGCTCCTTCATAATCTCAGCAAAAGCCCTAGCCAAGTCTTCTTTGTTCTCCAGAAGAATGCTTACCGTCTTCTCCTGCTTCCGTATCTCAGCCTTCTGCCAGCTCTTCTCCCTTACGCTTACAAATTCACAGAACACGCAATAGCCTGCCCATATCATAGAGAAGACAGGGAAGGGGAGAACTGTACAGGCTATCAGGTCTATGCAGACCGTCACCATGAAGGGAGAAAAGTATTTCCTCGCCTTGTCGCAAGTCTTCTTGAATCCTGTACTTGTCGTAGCCAGTCCGTTCTCTTTCGCTTTCTTGATGCCGAAGAACAGGTCCACGCCCATAGAAATGATAAGAGCACCCATGCAGATGGCAATAACCAATGCCGATCTGTACAGGTGCTCTTGTAAAAATGTATGTACTATCTCTGCCATATACCATTATTTTTGATTAATGGCTACAAAGATAAAAGGCTTTTCAATAGCTTTTGCCGTGTTCCAACTTAGCTGTTCATGTACCACCAGATTTTATCTGTAGGGTGGTTTGTCGATTCGTCACAGAGAAAACTGATAGCCAGTTCCGAGATCCTTTTTCTTGTGGTATCTTTGTTCTTCGACCATTTGCCCACCACGTCTATATGGTCAGCATACATCTTATTCATCGTTACCGCAAAATCCCAGAAGTTGTAGTCCGGTATGTTCCATGATAACCTTTCATAGTCCTCCTTCAACTCATCAAACCCGAAGTAAGGAGCATACTTCTTGTGAACATCATCATCAAAATAATAGATGTTGGCGATGCAGGCTCTGCCCAGTTGCTCGTCAAAGTGATGCTTCCTTTCCATCCAGTACAGAAGATTCCTCTGCACAATCCTCTCTTCTTCCTCTGTAAACCCACACTCATCGTTTCTTAGCATCCCAAAGGCAGATTCTGCTATTCGATAGAGCGATTTTGATAAATCCATAAGCGTAAAGCATTAAAGTGAATATGATAAACACATGGTGCATCTCCAACTGCTCGGGAGTGATGAGCCAGTGCCGATAGTATAGTCTGATAGCGTTGATACCGAAAAAATAAAAGAACGGAATGCGGAATATCCAGCAGTATCTGAAGAAGAAACTTACCGGTATCATGGTCAGTGGCATATAAATGTATGCCAGTACATAAATCCAGATGATGCAGTTCCCGTTGAGATCGGTATCTACAACTGTTGGTCTAGGGATAGTGCCCATAGTCCCATACGCCGTACCAGTGACCTAACATCAATGGTATGGGTGCCCACTTTGATAGAAGTTCATAGAACCTCCAAATCTTCCTACTCAATAAGCCTTCCATTACTAAGGCTTTCTCCTCTTCCGAAAGAGTTGATTCTGGTTTTGTTCTCGTTTTGTTACGATTTTATGGTTTAATTTTACCTTTTGCTAACTATTTCTGAGATTAGCATCTCATTTTGTTGCAAATATAAACTTTTTCTTTCATAATGCCATGAAAACCAGTCTAATATTAAACTTATTTAAATCTTCATGTGTTTATTTGGTCATATTCTAAATTATATGTATATTTGCAGCATCTTAATGCAGCATTTATATGGCAAGAGCAAATTACGAATTGATTGACAGACAGAGGGATGATCTGATGAAGGCGTATCGGGAGATAGCTCCTAATTGCCATTCCCAACAGGAGGCTTGGGAAAAGGTGGTCCATTCTCCTGCTCCCAGATACTACGTTTCTCCCAAAAGAGCTTGGGATATACTCCGCAGAATGGCAGTCGGCGACTTCTCTAAGGTGGATAGCATGAAGCCGATTCGGCAGAAGTTATACTATACCCTCTTCAATAGGATGAACGAAATGACGCAGCGAAAGGAGTTCGTGGGCAAATCTTTATGGTTTATCTGCCAGTTCCTTGTTTCTGAGCCTGCCCCCGAGTTCTTTATCCAGCCAAGTAATCTCAAATTCATTTTCGCTTACTATAAGAAGTATGGAAAAAATTACAGAGAAATGGATCTTCGTAAGAAGAAACTTTCGAACAAAGCTGGTGCTTAGCATCATCTGCCTCGTTCTGTGTACTTGGCATGTCGGTTTCTATCCAGGTTGCCCTTGGCAGAATCATATCCTGTATAGCTTCTTCCATATCAACGGCTTTCATCTTGCCGTAAACCTTCTGGTACTTTGGCAGATAAGAAACGATATGAAACCAGTCACTTCTCTGGCTGTTGCCTCTGTCGCTAGTCTGCTGCCCATGTATGTTAGTCAGCCTACAATGGGGCTTTCCGGTTTCCTATTCGCATCCTTTGGTTTGATGTGGGGTAGGACAGGGCGATGGAAAGAGGCATTAAAGAAAGCGATGCCGTTCATTATTTGCACCATGACCGTGCCGAATGTCAACGGACTTCTGCATCTTTGGTGCTTCATTTTAGGCTACATCGTAGCGTATTGCGTAAATAATATCAAAATCAGATAACACACATATAAAGAGATTCATGTTTTTAAGAATGTATTTCATAACTCATTTTAAAGGCGACCACTCATGATGAGCAGCCGCCTTTTTCATGTTATCATAAATTAGCGCGTATGAAAGAATTATCTCATTTTGTCTTCTCGTCTGCTTTGTACCTCTACAATACTTCCAGCAAAGGAATCAGCAGCCTTGAAGTTCTGCAGCGTATACTTGAAAGTAAAGTATTTCCAAGGCTTACCTGCCAAGCTTGGCAGCTTGCACCAGTGCTTGCAGTCGTTGCTTCCGTATATCTCCAGCCCAATCGTACCTTCGTCCGAATCAAACAGATGCTTCACCGCCCTCAGCGATTTCAACGTCATGCTGCCGCCCAGCTTCAAAGGTCTGGTAGTAAATGATCCGCTATAGATTTCCGTATCTTCGTTGATGTCCGGCTTTGACGTGAGTGAATAGACGTTTCCTTCAGTATCTTGTATCAGATTATCCGGATAATCATTCACTACCGCCTGTGCCTCTATGCCGCTATTCACCATTGAGAAGGTCTTATCCACCATATTATATATGTATTGGTACGATTTCCCTTTGCTGAATATTCTCAATATGGAGTCTCTGTAATCGTAGGCGATAAAGCTGTCTTTCAGAAAATCCAGGAACTTGCCTTCACCGAAGGTTGCAAAGTTCCTTGGTACTCTTCCCCTCATCTGCTCGCTCATACAGGCTACGCTTCCACCGCTTGCCGCCATCAGTCCTTTCTTTGAAGCAAAGAACACAAGCCTGTCCGTCGGCACCAGTGGCGAATCCTCATTACATACCTCTCTTGATATTGGATAGGCTCTGCTATAGAGTCCTTCCGAGTTAACCGACAAGCCGTAGATACCTTCGTCCGTAAATACCATCAATGGATATTGACCGAACTGACCTTGGCTTACCGCCTCGGTGTTGGCAATTATTCCAAGTATCTTTCCGGTTCCAACCGTATTGTCTCCAGAAGCCTCAAATACAAATGGATTGTTGACTACAGAAGTGAAAATCTGAGAGTTCAAATTTTCTTTATCATTTGCGCTTGTTACAATCTTTAGCAATTCGCTTTCACTGATTTCAGTAAACTTCTGTGGCTTATTTGGTGGAAGTACAGGAAACGTATAAGCGCCATTTAATCTAGGATGTGCCTTTAGATTAATTCTGATATATTTCCCTGCAGAGTAAAAAATAACCTCCGTAGCATTCGGGTCTGGATAGAACAGCCATCCTTGCAGAAAATCTTCATCGGCAGTAACGCTTCTTTCAACCCATGTATCACATTTATCTGAAACGATGTGCGTATACATCAAAAATGCGTCATCCTCAAACCTGTCTTTTCCTACAAATTTGGCGAAACCTGCAAAAGGAGTTCGTTTTGTTCCAATAAGATTCAGTCTGCCATTGTAATTGTAAATGGATTCGGCACTCAAAGAAGCCCATCCGTAGTAATCATCCACATTCAGTTGCTCCTGCTCCAGAAGGTTCTCCAATGTCCCATCACTAATAAATGCCGGTTCTCCACCCTTGCCGGTAACGGTGTAATGATAATTGCTACCACCAATATAACTGCCACTTATTGGAACTGTGAATAATTTGCAAAAAACTGTTTTCGAGAGTAATTCGGATATAATCTGATCATCACTCTTGTATTTTGGTAAAAGTTCGTCATGTACCGCTCTGGTATATGGTTCTTTAGTTGTATCTGTGCTTGTCGAGCCATCCACGTCATAATTCAAGAGCTTTTCTTCGTAAGTTTTATACCCAAAATTAGCATAAGCATATTTCTTATGTAAGCCATTCGGACTTTCAAAATGCCAACCTTTATCTATATAGAATGGCACTACTTGATCTGACGCAAAAACAACTATCTCTTTGATGATGTCGCTCCAGTCGTTAGATATTGATTCAAATCTGAATAGCAGCTCCCTGTATTCTATAAAGTAGAACATACTTCCTGCACCCCCCATCTGATGTAAATCCATATAGGTGTTGTGTGTTCTATCAAAAACAGCAGAACTGAACATACAGTTTTTATTTACTGTTGGATAGCATACTATAGGCGTGGTTATTCTGCAGTATGAACCATCAAACATGCGGAAAGCGCATCTTAGAAAGAATGGAAAAGCAAACATATTCTTGCTCTTTGCCCAGTTTATTGCTTGCGCTACATGCCCTTGAATGGTTTCTTGAAACTCATTCTCATATTTTGAATCTGATGATACCTTAATGCTAAACATTGTATATGATTTGGTTTCGCTGCCATCGGGTTTTACGCCGCCTGCCTGAATAAACGTATGGTTTAATGGGTTAAAATAGCTTTCTCCTTGTTTTGTCTCGATAGCATTCTCGGCATTACATAATGTTCTTCCGCTTTCCTCCTGGGTATAGTTACCCGTCGGTCGCTCAAAAGTAAAATCGTAATCTAAACGAGGCAAATCTTTACCCAGATCCTTGTATTTGTTTCCTTTGAAAAGCAAATAGTGAAGACCTTCGCTGGTGGCGCAAACCAAAGTGTTACCAATACTTTTTACATCATAAACGGTTCCTACATTAAAGCTTTTCGTTACCCCATCAGCAGGGCTTGCGATGTTCCCACTGGTATCTTTTGTATACCAGTATATATTCGCCGTACCATCATAAGCAATGATATTTTCATAGTCTGCCATCTTGTGAACGTACATTATCTTATAAGGAACGTTGCCGATTTCCACCCCCTTCTGTACCGCCTTCATTTCTCCATCCTTAAAGATAAATCCGTCACTCTCCAGCAGTTCAGAATCATCTGAAAGCAAGTCGCTAGGCACATTCGTCATGCCCTTGCTAAAGCTCAAAGTTTGTCTTTCTAAGTTTCTTTCCATAATAATTCAACATTTAACATTCAACATTCAACACTCCCCCTAAATTTTCGCCGCCGTATGAACACCATCGCCACCACGGCTTCTTCTTTCCGCTTTCTTCCAGCTAGGCTTCTCCATGTCCGTAAGACTCACAAAGAGACCGATGCCGGTACTCATTACCACATCATCATGGTTTCCGTTACCCACGATGTTACCCAAGCTGCCATCATCATGTCGCTCATAGATGCGCAACTCATGATACATTTCCTTGTCTGGCTCCTCATACAGGTTATCATCAATAAACTCTTCCAAGTTATCAATCACCTGCTGCTTCGTCAGCTTGTTGGTTTGGAAACCATACTTCGCCAATACGTTATCTTCCACATTCTCCGAACTGCTCGTTCTCTGATACAGATTATCGTAGTAGTCGGCAATCTCTTGCAGAATAGTCAGAAAGTGATCACCCTCTGTGTTGTTGTTCTTCTCCCGGTCGGCCGTATTACTCTCTATCACCAGCAGCGCATCATCATAATAATGGGCTAGGGCAGCAGCCATCCATGCCAGCTTATCATGCCTGACATGTCCCCTGTATCTCGCTACCACCTTTGGCTTGCCCTTCACGGTAGGAATCATACCGAATCGGTCTATCACGGTCATAACGGTATAGTCCGATGTCGTACTCTTACCGCCAATATCCACGCTTACCAAATATCTGTTCTCCACTTGCAGGCAGTTTGGCACAGCCCAAATCTTCAAGTCTCCTTCGCCATCGTCTCTCAGTTTCACCTTCGAGTTCGGAATGGTATTATCATCCTTCACGCTGATGTTCACTACGATGTCGGCAGTAAACTTAGGGTCTTGCTTATACAAAGACTGCATGTCGTCTATAGAATAAGGATTGAATACCAGTCTACCTGAGTTTCTGAACGCATCTTCCTCATCAATAGGAGCCTCGGTAGCACATGCCGCATGGGTGGTAAACTTGTTTCTGTAGTTTCTGTACCATTCTATCGCCTCAAAGCAAGCACCCTTCTGCCACATTCGCCAGAAGAACTTTCCGGTCTCACGATAGCCCTTCGGACAGGTGCTTCGGTCTCTGTTCTGCAAAAGCCACTTGGCAAATGCTCTTCTGTTCTCTACAGGAGTCATATCCTTTTCGATGAAGAAACAAGGAATAAAGAGGAACGAATAAGCATCATTATTCTTTGGGTCCATGGCCAACTGGCACTTGTCGTAGAAGAAACCAGAGTTACCTCTACCGGTACTCTCGAATATCTCCACGTTGTCTTCCAATGGGTCGATACCACCGGATATAGAAGAAATCACACCCTCAGGATCATGCTCTGGTGTCTTCTTCCAATAGGCTACCTCCGAATAGTGGGCGCAGTGGAAGTTACTACCACGCACCGAATCGAAGTTCTCGAAGGATGCTACCGTCAGCGTACTTCGTCTGATTGCCTTCACGCCATCCGTTACCTGAAAATCGTCGGGAGAATTTTCGTATGGCGAGAACTGAAGTTTTGCGCCCTGATGCCCCACGGTCCACCCCGGTTGCCGCTCCAAAGCTTTTCGGTACATCGCCTTAATCTTCTTGGCGGTATTCTTCTGTTGGGCAAGCACAATGGCATTCCAACCATCGCGCCTATAGTCCTGAATCCATTTGATGTAAAGCTGTGATAGGGTAGAGCCGCCCCACTGACGTGCCTTCAGAATAACCACGAACACCGGTTTGTGGGCATTCCGCAGGTCTTCCATAATCTTCAGTAGCTTTCTCTGAGGATAGTTCAGCTTGAAAGGAATCATCTTACCGGTCTTCTTATCCTCAATCTTATCGGTCACGTATAGGGCAAACTCGGGGTCTTCCATGAACCTTACTCTACAGATGGCAAAGGTAAGCATTTGGAAATGTTGGGCATCATCCTTCTGGTGCAACACATAGTTGATGTAGTCTTTCAGGCTGCCCATCTTTCTCAGACCTCTGAACAGAACAGATTTGGCAGTCTTCTTCGGAACCCACATCTTAGGAATGAAGAAATCGGATAGTTCTATCATCACACGATGTTCAAAGTTATAGCAACCTTCGCCTGTCATAGGGTCGTAGGTGCCATAGATCTCATCGTATCGCTTCTGATTTTCCGCTACGAGATTATCTATTTCCTGTTCAGTTACTAGAGCCATCCGTCAAATCGTTTAGTTCCTCAAAATCAGCATCCTGTATCTCGGGTGCTTTGCTTATATCCAGCACGTCTGCCTCGTCTTCATCCTCTACGGTTGTCATACCGAGTGCCATGAGCTGCTTGAAGTCTGCATCTATTCCGTGGGTAACGCTTACTTCTGTCTGCTTTGGTATCATGTGCTTGGTAAGGTCTTTGTAGATGGTGACGTATGTCTTAGGATCATACTCTGCCAGTTGGTTCATACAATCTTCAAACTGCTCTTGGCTCCTTGCCAGCCAGTCACGTATATATTCCTTTTGGGCACTCTTTCTTGCAGGGAGAAGTTTCTTTACCTTCTCCTTCTTCTCTTTCTGTATCTCCCTTACAGACTTAAATCCATCCATTTCAAAATCTTCCATACGCTCGTTTTTTATTATCCGAAGGGTTTCAGAGTATGAATCATGCTGCCCGGCTTGGTAGAGTTGGCGCAGTCTATGATGTCTATCTCCAGTTCGTCCAGTTGGTTCAACTGGTCTATCGTCAGAGGGTCCTTGCTTGTCAATGTGCGCATAAAGTATTCGTATAGCGCACCGGTCACGATATAGTCGTGTATCAGCTTGACGAGTGCATCATATTTGGTATCATCCCAGTAATCTGGAAATTTCAGCCATATCTCCTTCTCATCCCATTCTCTCAGGGCATTATCTCTTACCCTTCCTTCTGGTTTCATTACATAGGCAGACAGATTCGCTTCCACCTTATTAATATACTTGTCAAACCAACGGTAAAAGAGCGGACGTTCCTGATCGTTCTCGCTTGTCGGAATATCTTCGCCTTGTGCGTCCTTCATGTTCCGTCGTGCTCGTCCTACCATGTTGGTGTTTGCATCTATATCATACCAGAGTTGTGTGGCATAGATAAAGATGTGCTTATCCCAATAGCCGTGCCCTGCTCTTCGTGGCTTCGGCAAGAAAGGATTTGGCTCGGGCTTCCATCCTCTCTCTCGGATAAAATGTGTTGGGTGCAATTTGTTAAACTCCATCTTATACCTCCTTTGCTACGGTTGCTTCTACTTCCACTTCCAGTTTGTCGCTGTGTCTGGAGAATAGGGTGATGATTGCTACACCTGTATTGATAGGTTTCAGCCAGAAAGCATGTGGCTCCTGACTTCTGTGTACTTCCAGTATACTAGGGTCGCTGCTTCTTGCCTCAATATCATCAATGGTTCCATCGTCAATAGAGTAGGATAGGGTAACTTCCATATCGTCAATACGTATGGTTACTGCTCCGTCCTCTTCGCTTCCGTCCACCTTGGCGGTCAGATGTTGGGTGTACGGAACAGTAGGAACTGCCGGACCACTCAGAACGAAACATCTTCTGATGCTCTGCTCGTCTAGTGCAAGTGTAGCCTGATATGGCTCTGCCTGTTTCAGATTGGTAGTCTTTAACCACCACTGATAAATCATGTAGTCCTCTACGTATTTTGCCACCAGTCGTGCCAGAGTATCGGTCAACGTTCCGTTACATCTTCGTGAGGCGTTCAGAACAAATTCTACTATATCATCATCTTTGTCGTTGTAGTAGATGATGTTGTCTCCTACGGTTTGCGCAGTAGGAACGATATATTCTGCAAGAATGGTCTTTGTCATTTCTAAGGCAGTCTGAAAGTCGTGCGTAAGCGTTCTTTCATGTACCTCATCGTCACCTGCTGCCTCTTGAAAACCAGTCTTGATGTTTCTCTCGTCAGCAGAACTGTCTATCTTTGCTTTCAGGTAGGTTGTCGACTTTACTGCCTCAATCACTACCGATTTGATAATTTGAAATTTTATAATCATAGCTTATCCTTGTTTAATGGTTTCTATCTGTGGTTCGTCCTCTATGGAACCAGTCATGTCTTTCAAAGTCTTTACTGATGTAGGAGGTGGCATCTTGTCGAATACAAGCTGTATCGCTGCCTTCAAGTGCATATTCATTTCCTCTGAGTATACTTTGGCTTGCTCTGTACTGCTCAAATTCAGCACCATATAGGCTGTGTATGCTCTAACATACCCTCTAAAGCAACTTTCGAAAGCATTCTTGTGTCCTTCATTCAGTCGGGTTACATTGAAAGTTACTGATGCAGGAAGTGAAGAATCCAGATAGGTTTTTACTACTGGTGCCATTTCGCCGGCAAAACTTCGAACCGCAGATTCGATGTATTGCCTTATCACCATTTTCTCTACAGATGATAGGGTCGTGCTTCCAAACAGAGAAACACCATCCTTGTCTTTCAGCCTCTTTGCGATAACTGAAACCTGCTTCGTCACATCACCTTCGATGGACTCCATGCTGATTGTTACTATTTTTGTTTCTTCTGCCATATCTTATGCTGCTCTGTTATATCCTAATGCACTCTGTGCCTGTGCTACCGCATTCTGGTCTGCACCCTGCACAATTCCGTTTTCTACCTGACCGCCGCCTTGCTGCATAGCCATTGCCTGTTGCTGCTGATACATCTGTTCAAGCTGAGCCTGCTGCTCCTGTACGCTGGCAAGCAACTTGTCTGCAAATGGTGCGTTGAGGTTCTGCAGATACTGAATGATGTTGATACCGCCCATTTCAAGAAGCTTGTCAAGCGTATCGTTCTGCATCGTGTTGAAGGCTGCCGTAGCTGC
>ERZ1034973.877-NODE-877-length-19450-cov-24.801753_pt1 | contig 19450 bp, 29 predicted proteins | sample MGYA00520686_ERZ1034973 | MGnify/ENA primary metagenome ERZ1034973 (study PRJEB33766, sample SAMN09781775) | gut metagenome | biome: gut microbiome | host: Homo sapiens | place: Madagascar | study: EMG produced TPA metagenomics assembly of the PRJNA485056 data... | reverse complement strand
GAATACAAGGAAAAAAGTTTTGTACTCAGGCATGGCGTACACTACGCACTTGCCAAAGTTATTACACAGTACTTCAAAATAAAAAAGGAGACGTTCCTCGCGTCTCCTCACTATTATTTATTTAGCCGTACCACAGAACAGTCTCAGTCACATTGCCAGTGCCACTGATGGTGCCCTGATTGTTAGTTGCAATGCCAGCAACTATGTCAGTCTGTGTCATTGTTGCTCCGTTCCAGAACAAGTAACAGCAATGACCAGCAGTGTCACAAGCGAACATCATAACAGATGTCGCAGTAATGCTGACATTTGAAAGGCGTGCCAGTACTTTCTTAGCGTTATCTTCGGTAAATCGCCCGCATCCAGATGCATTGGTAAGAGGTGCGATTTCGTACGGGTACGAGTTAGTGCCATATCGACCAATAACAGTGCTCTTTTCGTTCTTTGTATTCACAAGAAGATTCACGTTATTATTACCGACGTTTACGCCAGTGATAGATACGGCGCAGTTGGCATTAGCAGAACTGAAGGTTACGCCAATCATATCACTGACATCAGTAAACGCCTGAACAAAGTTCAGCCCGTTAATTACTACGCTGTTTACTGAGGGGCCGATATTCATAAAGTAGTTGGTGCTGTCACAGGTAAAGTTGGAAATAAGGCAGTTTTCGCCGCCAATAAGGATTCCGAAACTGTCTGCGTAATAATCCTTGGATGTTCTCCATGTGGTGCAGTCAGTGATAATATGATTTGCGCCGCACTGAAAACCAAGTTTGCAGTTAATGACGCTTACCTTATCCCACTCTTCGTCATTCCCCGGGGCATAGATGCCGATACTATTATCGGAGTTGTTACCAATAATAGTCAAGTTCTCGCCGGTAAAGTAGGCTCCGGTTTCAGTGACACTTTCTTTGCAGTGAATACCATGCGTAGTGAACCCGAAGATATTCATTCCCTTTACAGAAGAACGGTGATAATGAGCAGCTTTAATGCCATACTTGGCTTTGCCGTTGCCATCAATTTGGCCGCCGTTAATGCTGAAATGAACGTAGCTCGACAGCTCAGTAGGGCCAGTTGGCACGTTGGTGTTGTCAATGGAAATGACACTATCCATATCAGCAGTTGCTTTAAGGATTGCGTTGTTAGCCATATAGACACACACATTATTGGTAATACTGAGCATGGAATTGATGTTATAAGTGCCAGCCTTAATAACAACAATGCCTTTATCGCTGTTCAATGCGGCCTGAACAGCGGCAGTGTCATCAGTCATGCCGTCACCGATAGCACCATACTGCTGGGGAGTTGCGATATCAGAATCCTTTACTTCCGTAAGTTCAAATGGTTCAGCATGAAGGTCATTTTGAAGTGCAACAGCGTTTGCACTAGTAGTAGTAGCAACGGCTTTATAGAGGCTTCCCTTCTTGTCGTTGACTTTGGCATAACCGCAAGTCATAAGCGTGTCATTGAGCTTTACACGTTTGTCTGCGGCCATATCGTCCTTCGTGTTGTATGCGTACACAGTTTTGCCGACAAGGTCGTTTACGGTATCAGCATATTCCAGTACCTCTTTCTCATACCGCTCCACGTTCTGATTGTACTGTGTCACCTGAGCATTCCAGTCTGCGCTCTTAATCCAGAACTCAGTATTGGTAATCTCAGTGTTTGCAGGAACAGTCTTGCGGCTGACATAGCTCTGGTCATTGGTATAAACCACGCTCAGAGCGGCGTATTCGCTGGCTTTATCCCAAGCACCAATGAACTGAGGAGCATAACGGGCACCAATGTACTTCTTAATAGGCATATTATAGACCCCTTTCATTTAATAAACTGTCCACCCATTGAACCAGAGCGTCTGATTCACCCTCCCGATAGGATTGAAGAGTGCCTATCACACGTCAAAGTCACTGTACAACTTCCGCTTCCCACAACAAAGCAAGTTTGCCATAGTCCTCAGAATCAGGGTTCATGTCTGTGTCAAAGTCAATGAAGTCCCAAGTGTTAGGAATCCAAGCGATAAAGTAGCCGTTCTCGTCAACCTCGAACCACACATACTTTACAATTTTGGAAACCATCACTTGTAAGTTGTTGTCAATCCACGTTGCAAGCGCCTGCACATAAGTTTCGATATAGTCACCGTTAATGAGTTTCTGAATCTCATTGTAGCACTCCTGCACGGTATTGTCAAGCTGTTTAATTTTTGCATTGATATCAGCTCTAAATGCTTCGTTCTCGGTGTTGACTTTGTTTTCAAAGTCGTTCAGTTGTTTCTGAAATTTTCCTTCTATCTGGTCGATTTGAGAGTAGAAAGTGATAATTTCATTGAACTGTTTCACAGCTCTGTTGTAGGTTTCTACAACTCGTGCCAGAATTTCATAATCGCTAGAACCCGGAAGGAAAGTATTCAGGTCAAACTTACCCGGAATAGGAAGGAAGGGCAATGGAGTAAGAGTAGTAAGTGGCATAGTGACACCCCCTTTACAGATGGAAGTAGTTGAGCACCCACTGAAGCAGGGCGCTCAAGAATTTAGCCCACGAGGCTAAATCCATAATTATCACTCCTTTCAGGGCAGTGCAATCCAGCCCTCGATATGATACTCCTGCTCGGCAACAGTAGCCGCACCCAGCTGGATAGTGATGTTGTGCAGGCCGTTCACAGAACTGGTGGTGTTCTTAACGGTTGCGGCGGCAGTGGGGGCATGGTCAGAGCTGGTGTTGTACCAGTTAATCTCAGCATGAGCGCCAACGTTGGGCAGGTTCACACGGAGAACAGGGTTGTTAGCAGTGACAGCACCGGTAGCGGTGAATACGGCATTGACGTGCAGGGCATTGTTCAGCAGGTAGGAAACATCTTCATTGATTTTGATTTTGGCATCAGCGGCCTGAATGAAGTTGACCATAGTTTTACTCCTTTACAAAATTCCCATGAAGCAATCTTTCAAACTGTCGATAACCTCTAAATCCAGATTGCGTACAGATTCAGAGTATTCTTTGAACAGTTCTGCGTAAGACTTGTTATTCAAGCCAGAAACAGTCCTGTTCCGGTTGTCATTGTGCTGGCTGTCTGCTGTGGTGTGTTCATCGAATGTGGTTGTTTCTTTGCTGTTATAAGTGGTAGTGTCGGTACTGTTGCTGTTTCCACTGAATGTGCCCTTGTTCTTCTGTTTTACTGCATTGTTGGCGTAAGTGTTGTTGGCGATGTCCGATTCAATGTTTAGCATTTGACCGGGTGTATCAGAACTAACAGCCAGGTTAAAGCTGTCAGAGTTCTGGTTTTGTAAACTGCTGTTGTTGGTTGTATCAAGACCAGACCTAGCAAGTACATCAGTACCAGTTTTAGTACCGTTATTTGAACTAGTGCCATTAGTCTTGATAACCTCAGTAAGCGTACCGCCCGTGTAGAACTGCCACTTCTCGGCCATAGCGTCATACAGCATATTGAAGTAAGGCATCCTCTCGTTCAACGAGTTGTTAAGGAAGAACTTGAACCGGTCAGGCGGCAGACAGCAGATTTCATTGAAATAGTAGTGGTTAATGATTTTCTGGTTCAGTGCTTCTCTCCACGCCTGCATATCACCAGCAGAACGTAGAAAAGATGGAAGAGGGTAATCTTTCATGCCAATGTCAAACCCATCAAGAGTGAGCAGTTTGCCCAGTTCAATGGTATACGTTGCCATTATTCCTCACCCCCGTTATTATCACCGTTACGAGCACGAACATAGGAAATAGTGCTGGCGTTTTTGCTGTACTTATCACCGTCAGTGATATAAGGCTCAATTGCCAGTTTGACAGAAACGTTCAGGCCGAACATATCGTTGATAAGTTTACAAGCGTGTTTACGTTGAGACAACCCAATGTTTGCCAATGCGTTGGCTTGCTGGTCAAACTGTTCAACCTCGTCAGTAACACGCCGTTCCCGCTTGAAATCAGCCATACCGATACCAAGGAAAGACAGGTACTCGTTGTACTTAGTAATCTTGATATCCTGCAACTGTCCAGCAACAAACGGAGCGTCAGTTCTGAGAACCATGAAACTGTTAGGGTCAAACGTGCCCTTCATACCGTAGATAACAGGCGTGTTACCAGTGTACTTTTGATATACAGCCTGTGCGGTTTGTTTCTGTTTTGTGTCAGTCAGAATCAGAACAGGGGTCTTTTGTGCGCCAATGTTTACTTTGATTGTCTGGTCAATGTCGTACAAGTCGCGTGTGTAACGAATGGTGGTAAGGAAAGTAGGGTACATATCAGGTGTATTTCTGATAAGTACGCAGTCTTTCATATCATACTCAGGGAAAGTTTCCACTGGGCTGATAGGCCGGATGTACATAGGCTCATTGTAGAAATTGATTCCACGAAGAGAACCATTCAGGCACATATAGCCACGGGTTGCATGGTTAAAGAAAACAGCCTTGCCGTAGGTGAACAGGCAATATTCAAGATATCGTTCATTCACGCTGTCAGGCAGTCCTTCCCACTTAAACATAGTGCAAGCAAGAGATTTAAGACGGAAGTAATAGTCAGCGTAAGTGGCGTGTGATGCTTCTTTGTCTGCGAGTTCGTTATCGTAATTGTACATTTGAATCACCTCTTAACTGAATATGGAATTGATAATCCAGCTAACACCAGCGCTGGCAAGAGCGCCGACAATATAGCCGACAGGGCCAGCGATAGCCGCTCCAATTTGCCCGCCTATTTGCGTTCCAGCAATATTGATTGCAAGATTAGTTAAACCAGTAACAACCCAGTTAGATACGACTGGAACAAGATACTTTTGGACAACTGTGGTAGCAACTGTGGATACAACCTGAACCAGAACATTTTTAGCCGCTTGCTCAATAGAGATATCGCCTTTCATAACACCGCCAATAGACTGGCACATAGTGTTTATGATACCGGGCACTAAATCTGCGGCAATCTGGTTAAGCTCTGTGCTTTGTGAATGTGAACCAATGTAGGAAGTAATTGCATTAGCTAATGCGTGGGAACCAAGTTCGCAAACATAGTCGATTGACTGTCTTTTGGTTACTTCCAAGAATTGACCAGCGGCTAGTTTTACATCACCTGTTGTTAGTGCAGTTGTAACTGCTTGCCAGCCGTTTGCAACAATAGTGTCAACATAAGAATCAAGGAGATTCAGAGTGTGTACGCCCAGTTCAGAGTTGCGGTCAATTTTTGTAACGTCTACAATCCAGTCTTTCAGTTGTGTTTTTGCTTGGTTAATCTCGTTCTGTGCGGCTTGTTGTCCAACGGAGATTGCATATTGGAGAAGGTTATTGATTTTGTTTTCAACGTACCAGATGGAGTTGTTTACAACATCAGAGCAGAACTTGTTAAGAACTCCACTGAAATCTCCTGTTGTAAGGATGTCAGTAGCATAACCAGCGGCATTTGTTTTGATGCCGTCTAACTGCGCTTTAACGTAGTCTTTAATAAGTTTTGCTAGTTCACTTGAGGGGTCAACGTTCTTTGCGGCAATGATTCTGTCAGCAATACCATTAACAGTTTCATTGAACTGAGATTCAGTAACAGTGCCATCCTCAGATGCCGCGCCCTGAATTACTTTGATATCAGCGTCAGTAACGTAAGGGCTTTTGTGCATTTCAACTTGGCTATAATGATTTTCTGTATATGGAATGCCGGGAAAGTCTTTGATATCGTTTGGGTTTACACTAAAAGTGTGGCTCACTTTGCCACCATCAAAGTTAGTGTAATCTGTACGGGTTGCAGATGTAAAGTAAATCTGGAAGTGAAGGTGGTATCCGGTAGATTTTCCGGTATTACCGACTGTGCCAAGCTGGTCACCCTGTGAAACTTTTGTTCCAACAGAAGGGCCAAGTTTTTCCATGTGGGCATATCTAGTGTAATAGCAATTACCGGAAGCGTCTTTTGTATCATCGTGACGAATGAGAACCGTGTTTCCCCAAGAATCGGAAGAATAGCTTTGAACAACTGTGCCAGCTTTTACAGCATAGATTGGTTTTCCTGCTATCTGCCCGGGAGTGCCAGTAGTAAGGTCAATACCAGCATGTGTCGAGCTGAAAGCTGTGGTGCAATACCACGTTCCAACACCAAGCGGATGAAACCATTCATCAGTACTGTAAAAACCAGTGACGTTGTTTTGTGCATTGCTACCACCCGTGCGGGGAGAACCAGCAGTAACTTTGATTGTGATATAGTCGTGATTATTGGCAACAAAGTTATTGGAAGTCAGCCATGGGTTCAGCTGTAATAGCGTTTGGACAGGGACACCGCACATTGTTGAAATCTGCTGAATATCGTCCATCCAAGAACCGGTATACTGTACCTTTAAGGTAGCGTAAACGGCATTGCTGGCAGTTGACGCTGACTTAAATTCTTTTAGCGTTTCTGCCGCTGAGTTTGCCATATAATCACCACCTTACACAATTGCATTGTTTTGACCAAAATCGCCGTATGTCGCAGTGTATACCCAGAAGAACACACCGTTGTTGAATGCACGTTTGATAATGTTCATATCATCGTCTGGGAAGTTGCCGCTGGCATTCAAACCATTGGTTTTGATGTAAGTCCAACTGGCTCTAGCATGAAGGTTGATTGCTCTGTACTCGCTCTGTTTGTAGCCGTAGACGGTTAGGAACTTGTCAATTCGTTTCAAGATATCGAGCGGTGGTGTCTTGAATCCGTAAGATAAGGCGGTCTTTTTGCCAGCGATATAAATGTTACTTTGAGCAACGCCACCAGTAGCAGGGGCATTGTAGTTTTCAGAAATAGCAGTCAAGTCTTGCGTGATTTCATCAATGCCAGCTTGAATTTGTCCTGTTTCACGAGCCGCATTAAGGATAGTGGATGCACCAGATATTCCTTGGCTAAGTGCGCTTCCCACATTTCCCTTTGCCCATGTCAGTGGGTTTGCTAAATCTACGCCAGCACCAATGACTTGCAAGGCACCACCAGCACCGCTCAACGCTCCTTGATAGAGGTTGTAACGCCTATTTTCTTTATTGCGCTGTACCATAATTGAATTTGACGCATTGTGCAAGTTGTAATCATTCTTGTACTGATTATACCCCCATTGGCTTTCAGGGATTGATACAGCCATTGACATTGATGCAATGTTGGTGTTGCTGTAATTGGTGATAATGAAACCGACTAAACCAGAAGTATCGTCAACCACGATTTTACCATTGATGTTCGCACCAGTGATGTATTCAGGGTTGAACTCAATTTCTTGTCCCATCATCTGGGCATAAGCGGTAAGAAAAGCACCGGACAGCAGTTTCTTGTTTACGGGTGTATAACTTACGCCGTTTGCATCAATGTGTGACGGGTGTTTTGCATAAGCGATAGTTGCATCGTGGTTTGCGGGCCATTGCTGGATTTTGGTTACAGCTGTTGCTGTGCCGTTTTTGACATACCCGTTGAGTAAGTTTGTAAGAGAAGCATTGTCATACTTTTTTCTTACAGCCCCAGCACCGGAGATAAGGCCGTTCAAATCAACTGGCGGCAACGGATTTCCGGTATAATCAGTGGTGGCAAACACTGTAACCCAGTCGGGTTTCAAGTCCTGACTGCCAACCTGATAATAGCCGCCATTACCTGTACCGCTGAAATCCTCTGGAACAATATTGTCCCCAGCTACATCGGTATCGCTATGACACCTATCAACATAGCTGTCGTAGTATGTGATGTCAAAGAACCAAGTTTGAATAACGTCTGTGCTGACGTACAGTCTGACAGAGCTGTTACTTGCCCACTCGATTCTATCGATAAAGGCATAGAACCATTTATTGGTGAAGTTGTTGTTCTGGTACATGATGTAGTTGCAGTTATAAAGCAAGTCCACTTCGCCGTCCACAACAATGGTGTTATTCTTTTTAATGTACTGGAAGTTCTCGTAGGTTTTAATAGTCTTGCCCAAGAAATAGGCAGTCTGCGCTTCTCGATTGGGAAACCACAGTGTGTTCCTGTAATCACTCTCAAGCGGAGTGTCGAGTAGCCTTAAAGCCGTAGTTGGTGTAAACATAATTTGTACCTCTCTTGCCCCTGTCCCGCCCTCACTGGTCTAAAGCTCAAACCAGCTACCGTAAGAGAGAAAATTATGGAGCAGTTACGTTATGAAGAATTACTCTTCGGTGAATGCCCACGCATTGGCAAACGGACTGCAAGCCATAGTCTCCCAGTGATGCAGGAAGTAGGTGCGGCTCAGAGTGCTTGCATTGTACGGGGTTTCGGCCATCTGGAAGCGGTTGTCGTGGGTGCGCAGGAAGGTGTTGTCTGCGATGATTGCCAGCGTCTTAGCGGCATCGCCGGTATCACCAAAGCTGTCAACCATCACCTGACGGCCAAGGAAGTCAGCCTTGCTCATGTTGAACGCCTTTGCCAGAACTTCAACGTCAGTGAAAGCGGCAACGTCAGCACGAACCAGAACACTGATACGGTCAGGAGAAGTCCAAGTAGTCAGGGGAGTTGCATTTGCAATGCCCTGAGCAGTAGCCATCTTCTGATAGCAGTTGTAGTTGGACGAAGGGAACTGGAACTGAAGATACTTGGCACGCAGGTCGGTGACAAGAGTTTCAGCAAACGCCCGGTGGTCAGCACCAGCGGCCAGCGAAGTTTTGTTGATATTGCCATCGTTGATAGCCTGTCCAACGACACCCTTCATCAGCTTGAACTCATCGATGTTGTCACCGCTGGTCAGGGTGTTCAGAATCATCGAGACGAAGTTGTTGAAGGTATCAGCGTTGGTGAAAGCACCAGCCAGCACAGCGTCATAGACAGTAACCTTGTACTTGTCCTGCCGGTTGCGCCGATAGTACACAGTCTTAACGTCAGGAGAAGCAGGGGACAGAACGTCACTCATTGCAGAGCTGTCGTAGGGAGTAGCAACAGCAGGGTTTGCAATGCTGTCCTGCACGTCAGTGCCGTAGGGGATATCAACGCCCTTGAAAATGCGAAGGGGGTTGTCATAGGTCATGTTGTGCGCTTCCTGAAACAGAATGCGGTTCACCAGACCATTGATGAACTCATTCATAAAGGGAGTGTACTGCATGATAGCGCCACCAGTTGCCTGAAGAGTGGCATTGGTAGCAAGCGGGATGTTATCTTTCAGGGTGGAACTAGTCTCAATGACTGCGTTCACAATGTCGATAGCAGTTGCCATAGTTTGTCACTATCCTTTCTAAATCTTTAACCCTTGAGGTTAAGTCTGCCATTGGTAAACAGACGGTTGATGGGGTCTTTATCCTCTTCCGGTCGAACAGGGTTTTTCAGCTGTTCTTCCGGCACAGTAACACGAAGGAAAAGATTCATGTTGTCCTCTTTCAACTTCGCATTCTTTGCGGTAAGGTCATCAACGTTACGAAGAGCCGTTGCTTTGGCGGCTACCTCTTCACTAAAACCAGTGGTCAGTTCTGCCAAGATGCTGGTTACTTCGCCTTGGTCGGCGTTGTCACCCATGTGCTTGATAAGCTCCTGTGTCTTGGCATTGAAATCGGCAAGCTCCATAATTTGCTCCTTTCAATTATTTCTTGTTAGTGCGGTAGTCCCACCGTGACTTTCCCTCTCTTACATCCACATGGACAAAGGTGTCATAAATACCAAGTCCAAGCGAATTAGGGTATTTAGAATTGAGCCACGAGTACAGCTTGAGTGGCGAAACACCGGAGATATAAATGTCTGCGGCATTGCCAAACATGTGCTGTGATTTAGGACTGGAATTTTTAAGTGAACTGTTGTAAGCTACTGTGCGATATGCTGAGTTGATAATGAGCGGTTTGTTGTAGTGATTGCGGATGATTTCAAGTAGTTCAAGAAGTGCTTTGTTAAGCACAATGACACGGGATAAGTCATAACAGCGGAACTCATGTGCTTTGAAATGGGGAGACAACTGTTCATCTGGGTTGAGGGTGTAATCGAAAACATAATATGATTTAGTGTTCAATATGCTCACCCTCTTCTTTCTTGTTCAATGCAGACAGGAACGGTGCAACCAGTTTCACCAAGTCCGGGTTAATCTGGCCCAAATTCTCAAGAACAGAAATAGCTTCCGTCACGACAATCAGAGTGCAGATAGTTGCGGCGGCAGGGAAATTGAATCCAATATCCACATAATTCATTGCATAGTCAGCGAGATAGCCGAACGCAATGAATAGGATAAAACTAGCTTTCTTGTAAATTCCTTCCCTTGCCTTTGTGGAGTTCAACTCTTTGTTCTTGACAGCTTTCAACACTCCGGTGAAAACGTCAATCACCATAAAGGCCAGAGCGAGTTTTACTTCCACTGGAACGGAATAGACGGCATTCATAAGCTCACCCCCTTCCCGGTCTAGCTTCTATAATTATTATACCATAGGAGCTTGAAAAAAGGAAGTAGGTATGATATAATTATTTTAGAGAGAAAAATGTTCCACATGGAACAATTAGGAATGATTCCTAAAAGGAGCTGAGAAAATGGGTGACTTCTACGATGGTACAAAGCTACTATCTTTGATGGACACAAACGGTAACAAGCCAGAAATCTATATGTGTACCACAAACCGCTCTGGTGGTAAGACAACATGGTTCAACCGATACTGCGTCAAGCGCTTTATCAACTACAAAGAGAAGTTCATGTTGCTGTACAGGTTCAACTATGAGCTTGATGGGTGCGCTGACAAATTCTTTAAGGATATCGGCGTTCTATTCTATCAAGGACACACAATGACTTCTCAACGCAGAGCCGCAGGAATTTACCACGAGCTGTTTCTTGACGGCGTTCCTTGTGGCTATGCTGTCAGCATCAATGCGGCAGACCAGATTAAGAAATATTCTCATTTCTTCTCTGATACCAGCAGAATGCTGATGGACGAGTTCCAGAGTGAGACAAACCATTACTGTGCAGATGAAGTAAAGAAGTTCCGCTCCATCCATACTTCTGTTGCCCGTGGACAGGGTGCACAATCTCGGTATGTGCCTGTCTATATGCTGTCTAACCCTGTAACTCTGCTAAACCCTTACTACGTTGCAATGAATATCAGTTCTCGCCTTAACGACAACGTTAATTATCTGCGTGGTATTGGTTGGGTTCTTGAACAAGGGTATGTTGATGCCGCTTCCAAAGCACAAGCTGAATCTGCTTTCAACAGCGCTTTCAGCGGCGATACCTACGATGTGTATTTGACACAGGCCGTGTATCTGAACGACAGTTCTGCATTCATTGAACGCCCTACTGGTGCTTCTCGGTACTTGGGCACTATCCGCTACATGAACAAGGAATACGGCCTGAGAGAGTTTCCTGACACCGGTGTTATCTACTGCGATGACAAGCCAGACCTTACTTATAAGTTCAAGCTGGCTGTTACCACTGATGACCATAGAGTGAACTATGTTATGCTCAATGCGTACAAGATGTTCACAGACCAGATGCGGTATTTCTTTGACCGTGGCGCTTTCCGGTTTAAGAATCTACAATGCAAAGAAGTTATCTTGAAAGCGCTCTCTTACTAAGACAAGTTCACGAAGTGAACAATACAGATCTCCGCTGTGCGCACACTTATGTCGCATGAGCGTAGCGAATTAACTTATCCCTCTGAGACAGTACCACCGATACAGGCGGGTTTTGCAACGGCGATGAACCGTCCGCTATGTAGTTTCGTATCTGCAATGCGCTTTGGTACACCTCAGAGACAGGATATAGAAAACCCCTCTTGCCGTTCCGTTGGGTTCGACTTGAGGGGTTTGTTTTATGAATGCTCGTTTATGATTATTTCAAGAATTCGCTCGATATCTTTATAAGAATCAATACGCCCATCACAATAATCAATTTGAGACAAATACTTGCAACGGTTACGACTATTTTCCCATTTATCGATACGATTTCTCGTCCAATATAGAAGAGCGCGAATAAATAACACCTTGAACATATTACCACCTCAATGACATCAGTGCCGCAAGAATCAACAGTGCATCACAAATATAAACTGACTTATCAAGTTTATACTTGTATCTAAACACCGTGATATAAATAGAGTATGATGCCGCAATTGCAAACACGATAACTTCGCTCACTTTTTATTCTCCTTTTCTTTTGTGTACCACAATGTAAACCCAGAACCAGCAATAATAGCTGTGAACGTCTTATTGGTATCAATATGGTACATGAAAACTTTAGACCTCAGCATATCATTGGACAGAGATGAAACTTTGATTGCACCATCGTTGATGCCCGGAAGATGCACATACTCTCTGTTCAGTGAATAGGCAACGTACATGAGGGAATCTTTAGACAGACATTTCCTGTCATAGTTCTCTCCGGGAATACGGATTAACAAATGCTTCCTTCTGAGCTTTTCTTCTGCCACTCCTTTTGCATCAGGGATAATCCCATTACCCATTCTGTGTTCCCCCTTGTTGTAAGCACTCGCCAGCGTTTACCGCTGTCACCTTGTGAAAGATAAACCAGTCAGCTGGTTCTGGCTGATAGTGCTTGATGTGATACTTACAGCTGACATAATCACAACCACCAGTTCTCTGGTCATACGAATGGTCACAGATTTTGTGCAAGTCTTTCATGTCACTCACCTCTTCAAAATAATAATGACCTTATCAAATGCGTATTGCGTAACCCCAGTATGATTAGCCTGTATAGCCGAAAACACACTGACAATAGCTTTATCATATCGCCGCCACTTATCACGCTCACCAAACCTGAACGTAATAAAATCTTCATCACCATCGTACTTGAGTTCTACTTCTGTGTGCTCGTCAATGTCACACCAAGCATACCAGAGTTCTTCCAATGTAATCATCGTACACACTCCCTGACTTGGATTCTTACCTTGTCTTTGCGAACCTCAAACGTGCTAACGTGAAGGCTCCTGAACTGCCCTTTCATGGGGTCAAACCTACCACGATACAGGAGTGTGAAGAAACTCCACAGCTCAAACTCGGTTTTCCAGCCGCAGTTCTGGCAGGACTGGTAAAATTCTTCAATAGTCATTTGAAATGCACCTCACAATCCATAATACAACCGGTGAAATCAAGTTCTTTAATCCAAAGGGTTGCTACCTGAGCGCCTTTGTATGACTTTGGAATATCGGGCCAGCGGCAACCAGCACGAATTAAACCAGAACTGCTGTATAAATCAAAGCGTGCATTTCCTGCAAAGAATAAAGTCGCATACAGGTCTTTAAGACTTGAAAATTTTCTTACCATTGTAGCACCTCATAATAAAACAATATTCCAATGTTTAACAGAACTAAGGCTAATGTCTGACGGCGTGGCAACAAAAACTTCCGCATCTTTCATACGGGCTGGTATTTCGCTGTAATGCAATTCTTTATATCTAATGTCATTAGCACAACCATATTCCCTAATCGTATATGTTGCATAATTAGCCGTAGAAATTGTGCGGTTAATATCTCGTATTGTCATAAGCTCACCTCATTGTAAAATCAGTGTCAACCAGCAACACACCACCTTTGATTCTTCTGGGAAGCAGTTTACCGGGGACTGTTAAACCTGTCTTGAAATCTTTGAATGTTCGTGTTTTGCTGAGAAATGCAATCTCTTCTGGTGTAAGTTTAGAATCAGACAGTGTTTGTTCCTCATTTCTAGGATTTATGCCGTTCTCAATGTCCTCTGCAACTTTCTTGTCAAAGGATTCTGCAAACAGGTCTTTGCACTTTTTTGGCATTCCTGCACACTTGATGTTGTAATAAGGATTCTCTATCGACTCTAAGTCCTCTGCTACAACGTGCTCAATGTACGTCTTTTGGCGCACAAACCAGCCGATATCCCAGCTTGATTCTAGCTTCCAACAGCAGAAATTCGATGGATGCACTGTAATTCCTTTTAACTGCTCAGGCGGCAGGTCACAGTGTATACTGTCTGTGTCGGCGTAGATAAATCCTGGCTTGTCTTTTCCGTAATAATTTTGTTGAGCCGCACGAATGGTAAAGTTGCGGGCATAACTAGTGATAGCTGAGCCAACTGGAATGTATCCGGGTTTTTTGTCATTTTCATCTACCTCATAGAATCCAATAGAACCATCATCTTTTTCAAATGCAACCTTGAAAGAGCTGTTCATGCTAGATGCCATTTTTCCGTATAAGTTGTTTAGAAATAGTTTTGCAAGTTGTCTCATAGCGCCTTTGCTTGTCTTTTTGATTGCGGCATACTTGTCAATGTACTCGTCAAACAGTCCTATTGTTGAATCAAATTCACAGTAATCAAGTAATTCATAATCAACTAGATTGTAGTGTTCACGCAGTAAAATGAAATCTGTCTGGGTTAAAGTAAGCTCAACTCTGGTATCGTGCAAGTTGCCGTCAATGTCATAATACTCTGAGCGGGGAATGCCGTCTTTACCTACAATATCTGAGCTTTCCAGTGCTTCTGTTCCCTTGTACATCCAAGAGCCTTTAATCTGCACAAAAGGTAACTTACCGGGTTTCAGATAAAAACGGGTCTTAATACGGAAGAAATAGAACTTACCATATTCCCACAGTTTTTTAGGCTTTTCTGACGGCTGAAACCAGAACGGGTCATATTTGATAGGACAATTGTATACGTCCCAGATATCGCCTTCGTTTGCTTCAACGTGGATGAACTTTGGTTTGCCAATAGGGTAATCTGAGCCAGATTCAGAGTGCATTACAGATGGGTACAGACTGTTCACGTCTGCTGTAACGCCATTTCTGTATTCCTTGCACTCTTTGCCCTTCACCAGATAGCACCAGCCGCCCTTATAAGATTTGTGAATCCACTCACCAGCTGTACTTGAACCGTAAACTTCTGGGTCAAGCGGTATCTTGTATAAGTCTGGGAACAGTTTGCTGTAATCGTCTCCAACTGTGTGCCCCTTCTTGAACTCGTCAAGACAGCACGAACCAATAGTCAATTTCTTGTGCCCTTCTGAGAACATAAACTCAAGTGCTTCTTTAATAACTAGAACGTCATTCGCAATGTACTTGAGTTCTTCCGGGGTGATGGGGCAACCGGCGTATCTATGCCCCTTGTACTCCATATCTAGTTTCTGGTGTTTGGTTTTGAAACTGATTCCGATTTGTTTTAAGCTGAATGGTAGCAGTTTAAGACTGTCTTTGAGTTCAATGTAGTGCCCGTTTACCTTTATAGTCATTGTATACCATTGTCCCATATCTGAGATAACGTATTTGAACGACCTGTCAGGCATTTCCCAGTTCTTTTTGAACTTACCACCTTTCTGGTCTGGGAGCGGGTCAAAGGCTTGTTTAAATTTGAGGTCATAGAGTAGGTACGACAACCAGAAGTTGCCATCGAATTTGAGGTTGTGGAAGTATACCACAATGTTCTCGTCCAGTGATACATAATACTCATACAGCTCACCAATGGAATGAAAAACCATAACGTTCTCTGTCCACAGTTCAACACTAGCGGCACTCCACACCTCAGTCGCTGTCTGTTGTCTCGTATTCTCTTCAACTGTTGTCTCAAAGTCAGCACTAAAGGTTCGCCACTTCTCGGAACGTGACATTAGATATCATTCCTCATTATCGTTATAGTCGAACTGCCCTTCAATAACGTCCTGCATATCGCTCATTCTATGCCGTATAACACCGGGTTGTCTATCACTTGGCATAAAGATTTTGAGGACAGTTTGCAATGCACTTGCGGCGTTTCCAGCATAACCAATAGCGGCTATAATGGACGCTTCTTGTAACTCAGTATAGTTATCATTTATACGCTGTGCAACCGCCTGTACACCTTCTCTTGCGACAAGAGCCTGTAAAGCGGCACGCATTTCATAGATGTTCTGACGGTTCTCTTCAACCATCTTTTCTTTTCCGTAATCTCTATCGCCCCTGTAATCTGGTGCATCCCAATTGACGTGCATAGTTCTCCACCACGATTCATCAATAGCAGATGTGGGTGATTGAATAACATCAGTCAAAAACTGCTCAAATTCACCGTATGCTTTCAAGTCAACAAAGGACTGTGCAACAGTTTCAGCTGTGTTGTCAAGCATAACCTCTTCTTGCTGAGCTGGCTTTACAGGTTCTCTGTAAATAGGACTGCTGGCATAACTAGCATACCGTTCTACTGCTTTTTCACCAGAAATAGGGATGCCCTGTGCATTTTCAGCGTACACATAATCTTGAACCTTCTGAGGGTCACTTGCTATTTGTTGCATTCTCTGCACATCTCTCAAGCGATACTTGTCAAGCTCAATCAAGCGCTGTATCTGTGGTGTAACTTCTGCTGTGCCACCCTCTGCACGCACTTCCTGTATATACTGGTTCACCTTCAACAACAGCTGTTGTTTGGCCTTTGCAAGTTCTCTTGCGTGCATAGCGGCTACTTGTTGGCGATGATTCATAATTTGTTCATCTCCTTTATAAAAGAATCCCGGCCAGTGAATTGGCCACCAGCCGGGATACTGTAAGTGATTTTATCTAAGAAGAACTTTACCTTTCTTCTTAATTACTTGTTATTGATGCTGGTGATTAGCCGACCACAACACAGTCGATGTAATCACGTCCATTCTTGGACGTGCCAGTGGTGACCTGAATCTTGTGGAACTCTTCGCCGAACTGGGCGAACATTGCCACAGCGCTCTCAAAAGAGCGGCAGAACGTTGCAGAGTTGGTGCAGTAGGCAGAGCCGTCAGCAGTGGTCAGAGCCAGCAGTTTCATCTCCTTGCCGTCCTTGTCAGGCTCCGTGTACAGAACCCACTTGTCCAGCTCAATGGTCTGGCCCTTGATATCGGTCAGCTTCTTGCGCTCGGGGGACTGAACCAGCTTGTACAGGTCGAAGGAAGATGCAACGTTAGCGGACTTGTTGATGATATTCATAGTGATGCTCCTTATTATATGTTTGTTGTGTAGACGGACTTACTGTGCGTTCTCGTCAGACTTCTTCTGACGCTTGCCGAACTGGGCCGCTTCCTCAGGGGTGATATCGTTTTCCTCAATAACGTCAGCGTGCTCAAACCACTGTGCGGCGGTCATGCCGTAGGTCTTGACCTTGCAAGCCATAGCAGTGACGGCAACGGGGTTGAACTCGCCATTCTCCCAAACCTTCTGAACGGCCTTGAAGGCATCAGCAGTGTTTGCAAATGCACCTTCAAGCACAGCGGTCATATCAACCACTTCAAAGGTGTTGAGGTTGACGGCCTTGACGGTGGCAGTGGTAACGATGGAACGGCGGGTGATAGAATACTTACGCATGATGAATACTCCTTTGTTTTGTATTGTGTTGAAGCGTCTAAATTAGGAGATGGAAGTTATCTTCCACAATTATTGTACCATATCTAGGTACAGATTGACATGGACAAATGTTGCAGTCGGGATAGAGATTTTATACGTCCGGGTTATAGGACTTTTCGATAAGATTGACAAAAATTTAACAAACGGGTATTTCCAGCTAGGGCGGCACTTTTAACAGTTTCAACATGATTTACAACATCTCCCTTCTCGTGGTAATTCCCACGTTAGTACCCTGTACCGTAGTACAGGATACCGGCCTAGAAATTACAAGGCAAACAGCAATTCAGCTTTGCGATATGTAAAGTGCTCAAGCGGATAATTTGAACCAGACTTGACCAGCCAGATGGGCAGACCCTCTTCCAGTAGATAGGTCATAGCATCAGTCGGCGTTTTGAAACGGTTTTCGATATCTGGATAGAACGCCACATCCGGGTCGTCAAAAACCCTTGTGTCCATAGTGTAATAGGTGTTCTGGAGCTGTTCAGCAGAATACTGAACTAGCAGATACCGATACGCACGGTGCGCCAACTGGGAAGCAGTCAAACGTGTACTCATTTTGCAGAATCCCCCTTTGCATCCATGTACCCGGATATGTACTGTAATACTTCATCCAAATCCTTTGCCGTATTTGTCAGAACATCAGCCTTGACCATAGTACGGGCAAGCGACAGTGCATTGTACAGCTGAACCAGTTCAGCGGGTTTGTAGTTCTTGAGATACAGCCTAATCATATCACAGCCATCCTTTCAAAGTTGCATACAGGTACAGTCCAAAGCATACAGCGACAGCCGCTAAAATAGGTGCGATACACTGGAAATGGTACATAGACATTTTTCATGCCCTCTCTTTCTCGTGGTAGTTCCCACGTTAGTACCCTGTACAGCGGTACAGGATACCGGCCTAGGAATTACTATTAGAAATACCCTATATCCATACCAACTTTCTTTGCAAGAGTAGTAAAGGCTTTATCGTTTGCACTACAATCTTCAATCCAGCCGCAACGTTCCTCAGCTGTTGTAAACATTCGTGCCATATCCCACGCCAGCCTGACGTAAATATCATTATATTCGCCGGACTTCTGGACTGCCGTAACGTGTTCTGCCCACTGCTGACGATTAAAAACGTCACTGAACCAGTATTCGGCACGGGCCTTGAGAACAAGATAATACTTTTTCATTTTCATATTATACACCTCTTCAATGTATTTTGGCTTGTCATCATCAGCGTACAAGTTGCCATCTTGTGCGGACACCGGATTAACCGGTGTTTCGACTTAGTAGTGGAAGTGTTTGCCATACTGCTTGTACCTGTTCCAAAAGTCCATGATTGCATTCATGCTAAGAACTTCATCCAATGGCATTTCATGTGCCCATGCAGATTTGCACTCAAAGTAATAATTGCATCCGAACAGTTCATTGGTGAATCGGTTGACGTGCCTACACGTTGTGCGACTGTATGCAGGGTTGAACACTACATTAGTTACCCAATGATAGATGCCACCCTTTTCCATGCGCACCGTCTCAAGGATACAGGTGCGGTAGCTGTACAACCGGATTGCAACCAATGAATCGCATTCGTTGTATACAAACTCAACATGGGTTTGGGCACTAGGCATGGAGCGCAGACGATAAGATTCAATTTTCATAAAGTACACCTCTTCAATGTTACTTGTGTTCGTGGATATCCCCACGTTAGAACCCTCAACAGGGTTGAGAGTTCCGGCCTGTGGATATCAAGCAAGGTCAACAATGATGGATTCTCTCCAACAATCGCATTCCACATCCCACCCCTTATTAACTATACGCCATTTGCGACCATTGCGCAAGTTATAAGAACCAATGATACAACCCTTTTGGTCCCATACATACATACCGTCATCATCAAACGACACACTGCCAACATCAATCAGTTGGCAAATCAAATCCATTCGATTGAACACGGTTATGCTGATAGACTGATTATACTTTTTCATAAATAACACCTCTTCAATGTTACCCCTTGTGATTCAATTTGTGGTTTCTTTCCACCTTTATTGTATCACATTTCTTGTTGTTTGTCAAGGGTTTTCTTTGAACCTCTGTTTTGGACTTCTCTGTGCCGTTCCATCTGGTTCTCTGTTGTTCCCTCTTTCATTGTCTATATTATACCACAGGTGCAGTACAATGTCAACAGGTAATTTCTTCCAGAGTTGTTCCTTGTCGTTGTGACAACACTGTATGGTTGTACAGCTTACAGGTGTGCCCCATGAG
>ERZ1034973.865-NODE-865-length-19682-cov-10.181739_pt1 | contig 19682 bp, 14 predicted proteins | sample MGYA00520686_ERZ1034973 | MGnify/ENA primary metagenome ERZ1034973 (study PRJEB33766, sample SAMN09781775) | gut metagenome | biome: gut microbiome | host: Homo sapiens | place: Madagascar | study: EMG produced TPA metagenomics assembly of the PRJNA485056 data... | reverse complement strand
ATTATCAGCAGAACCCACATCCGCAAGATGAAGGAATCTGATTCGCTGTTTTCTATGAACTATAAGAACTGGAAAGATGATGGCACACCAGAGCCGGATTTGTTGCTTGGAGCAAAATATTTGATTCATGCCGATGTTTCAAACTGTTTTCCGAGTATATATACCCATGCGCTTTCATGGGCACTGGTCGGCAAAGAAGTAGCGAAGCAGAATCAAAAGAACGGTTCGCAGTGGTACAACGAGCTTGATTTCCGTACAAGAAATGTAAAACACGGAGAAACGCACGGATTGTTGATCGGTCCCCATGTTTCAAATTTACTGTCTGAGATAATTTTAGTTAAGATTGATAAAATCTTATATGATAGAGGATGGCGCTACATCAGAAATATTGACGATTATACTTGTTATGTCTCCACTTATGAGAATGGACAGTTGTTTCTAACTGAATTGTCGGAGCAACTAAGAGCGTACGATCTGACACTCAATCACAAGAAAACTTCTATAGAGGTACTCCCAACTGCATCTGTTGAGCAGTGGGTACGAAAAATCAACACCTTTACTGCGTTTGATGCCAAAGAAAAGATGAATTTTAAGGAAGTCCGTGCGTATTTGGATATGGCGATTGAATTGATGCAGGAAAACAATGACAATGCTGCTATTTTGAACTATGCCATGAAGGTACTGGCAAAGAAGCAGCTTACAGAGAATGCGAAATCGTATTATGTGAAAACAATTTTTCACTTATCTGTTATTTATCCATATTTGGTATCGTTATTGGAAGAATATGTATTCAAACCGTTTGGCGTTGAAAATACAGCGATTTCAAAAATATCCGCCTTGCTTTATAAAGAAGGCGTAAGGCTCAAGAATTATGAAGCCGTGTGTTATGCGCTGTATTATGCCAATAAATATGAGTTCAAAATCAATGAACTCGATTTTGATGACGCAAAAAGCAGCAGTAACTGCCTGTTCTTGTTGTTTAGCTACCTTTATTACGAGAAAAAGAAAGATAAAGTAGCAGTGAAATTGTGCAAAGATTATGCTCAATCACTGATGGCAACAGAAATGGATAATTTCTGGCTATTCATATACGAAGTATTGCCGCAAAGTGATTTGCGGGATTATTGGCAAGCCATGAAGAAAAACAAGGTATCATTCCTTGTGGGAATTTAGGAGGTGATTTTATGCCGAAAATCATAACGGAAGATATGATTGAGCAAGCTGCTATTAAGGCTTTGCAGGAGCGGAATAATTATACTGTTCTGAATTGTATGACAGAAGAGCCGGATGCACTTCCTGACGGAACCGGACGTAAAGATAAGAAACAAGTTGTTCTGCCGGATGTGATGTTAGAAAGCCTGTGCCGGATCAATCCGGATATTCCGGAACCGACCGTTCGCACGGTGGTGGACGAGTTGTGTCATACTCCTGTTTCTGGAGATTTAATGTTGACCAATTACCAGAACTATCAGAAGATCCGTAATGGTATCACTGTGGAATACAACAAGGACGGCAAGAAAACCTCTAATATCCTCCGTCTGTTGTCCTATAACGATGCTTTGAGCAATACATTTACGGTAGCTTCTCAAATGTGGATCAGCGGAGAAACGCATTGGCGCAGACCGGATCTGATTATCTTCATCAATGGATTTCCGCTGGTTTTCATTGAACTGAAAAACAGCAATATCCCGGTGAAGAATGCCTATGACATCAATCTGAAGAATTACCTGAAGGATATACCGTATCTATTCAACTACAACCAGATTTGTGTTCTGTCTAATGGTATGGAAACTCGTCTGGGAAGCTTTGCCGCAGGGTATGAGTTTTTCTTTGAATGGCTGAAGGTGGAGAATGAAAAGGAAAACCCGGACAGAAAAGCCATCCGAGAGAACTGTACCAGTTTGGAGTATTTTATTGCCGGTCTTTGTGAACCGAAAAATCTGCTGGATTACATAGAAAACTTCATTCTTTACGATCGCCGCAGGACAAAGATCATTGCAAAGAATCATCAGTTCTTTGGCGTGAACAATGCCTACAATGCTTTCCTGCGTCGTGAGGAATTGAAGGGTAAGCTGGGTGTGTTCTGGCATACCCAAGGTAGCGGTAAGAGCTATTCCATGGTTATGTTTGCCCGAAAGATTAAGCATAAATGTACTGGCAATTTTACCTTTCTTATCGTTACAGACCGTGAAGATTTGGATACGCAGATTTATAAGAACTTCTTGCGTACCGAATTTATTACCGATAAGGATAAGGTGCAGCCTGCGAATAGTAAGCAGTTGCGTGAAGAACTGAAAACCAACAAGTCTATTCTGTTTACACTGATTCATAAGTTTAGATATGACAAGGGAAAGAAATATCCTGTTTTGTCTGAGCGTGACGATATTATTGTTATCGTTGATGAAGCCCATCGTACGCAGTATAAGGATTTAGCGGAGAATATGCGCACCGGCTTGCCGAACGCACAGTTCCTGGCATTTACAGGGACACCTCTGCTTGGAGCAAAGCGACTGACCAATGCGTGGTTTGGTGATTATGTCAGCGAATACAATTTCGCAGAATCTATAAAGGATAACGCTACCGTACCGCTCTACTATGTGAAGCGTGTACCTGAAGTAGAGTTGCAGAACGATTTCCTTGATTCTGATTTTGCGGAAATTTTGGAAGAAGAAAACCTGACGGATGCAGAACAGCGCCGTCTGGAAAATCACTATGCAAAGGAACTGGAAGTCATCAAGCGTGATGATCGTCTGGATGCCATTGCTCAGCATATTGTTTATCATTTTCCTCGCCGTGGTTTCCGAGGAAAGGGCATGGTTATTTCCGTAGACAAGTTTACTGCTGTGAAGATGTACGATAAAGTAAGTTACTACTGGAAAGAAGAAATTAAAAAGTTAAATGCGCAGATCACCAAAACCAAGGATGCTGCTGAGAAACTCCGGCTGAAAGATCTTGTGGACTATATGCGCAAAGTGGAAATGGCTGTTGTCATCAGTGAAGATACCGACGAAGAAGCTAAATTTGCAGCAGAAGGATTGTCCATAAAACCGCATCGTGACCGTATGAACAAGGTTGATGAAAATGGTTTTGACATCGAGGACAACTTCAAAGACCCGAACAATCCGTTACAATTGGTTTTTGTCTGCGCTATGTGGCTAACAGGATTTGATGCGCCATCTGTCTCCACCTTGTATTTGGATAAGCCGATGAAAGGTCATACGCTGATGCAGACCATTGCCCGTGCCAACCGTGTATATAACGGCAAGGAATGTGGTTTAATCATCGACTATTTGGATGTGTTCAAGTATCTGAAACGTGCTCTGGCTGATTATGCGTCTGATGACGGTGGCTTAATGCCAGTAAAAGACGTGGACAAGCTTTTGGGGCAGCTGCACGAAGCAATCGACCTGACCAAAACTTTCTGCATGAGTCATGACGTAGATCTAAATAAGGTTGTTGAAGATGGCGATACATTCAAGAATTTGTCTCTGTTTGAGGATTATGCAAATACCATCGTTGGCAATGATGATGTAAAGAACGAGTTTTCTGTGTTGGCAAATACTGTCGATGGTCTGTATGAGTCGCTTAGACCGGATATTTTCAAGATGGATTTTGAGCCTACATACAAAGATGCCATTCTCTATTTGAAGGGAATCATTGATGGCAAAATCCGTCCGGAAAAGATTGAAGCAGCACAAGCCAGAATCAACGAACTGTTAGATCAGAGTGTTATTACTGCCGCTGATGCGAGAAAATATACCATCACAGAAGCGGGAAAAGAACTTGATCTGTCTAAGCTGGATATTGATGAACTCCGATCTCAATTTAAAAGGTTGAAGAATAAGAATCTTGAAATTGCAAATCTTCGTAAATACATCGAAGAAAAGCTTCAGAAAATGCTGCGACGCAACACAACCCGTACAAAATTTGCGGAGCGTTTTAGAAACATCATTGACGAGTACAACGCTGGTGGCTCTCAAAACGATGATTTTTATGAGAAACTTCTGAAGTTGATGGAAGAACTTCGTGCAGAGGAAGAACGACATATCAAGGAAGATTTGTCGGAAGCTGAGTTGGAATTGTTTGACCTTCTGCGAAAAGAGCATCTTACTGCGGATGAGGAAAAGCGTGTTAAGTTGGCAGCGAAAGAACTTTATAACACACTTACAGAGAAGCAAAAAGAGTTGTTCATTGTTGGATGGCAAAACGATCCGCAGCCGAAGGAACGAGTGAAGGGTGAAATTGTCTATATCCTGAATAAGTTTTTGCCAGAAAGCTACGACAGAGAAATTTTCTTGAGAAAGAGTACGCTTGTATTTGATCATATCGTTGATCAGGCAATGACCGGTTATAACTGGGTAGCATAGTATAAAAATTATATGAAATGACTTCGTCTCAATTTGGAACGACGGAAGAAGAAAGAAGTTTATCACGTAAAGCCACTGACAGAAGTATTCTGGGCAAGATCTTCCCAATTAAAGCAGAACAGGAAGTTGAGCTAGAGAGTATAGTATAGAATTATAGTCTGTTGTGAGGGTAAGAAAAGTCTGTAACTAGGCCTCTTATGGCAGTCCTTAGGACTGCCATAAGAGGCCATATTTATATTACATTCCCTGATAAATCATAAGAAGTTTGATATCTGTGTATCCCGTTACTTGACCTCAGCCGCTGCGATGAGTTTTGCGTATTCCAGGACTAAATAGCCTCACTTATCAAAATCCGAAGGCGAGTGATAGCGTTTAAAAAGGATTTAAAAAATTGCTTTCTTCCAGTGCTTTCTTGAAGGTTCGCTTGCTGATTTTTAATTCCCCATTAGTGTCTTTCAACTCTGTAATTTTTGCAGGTATTTCTTTGGAGCTTAATAGGTACTCCAAAGCGCCAGAACATTTTCCGATATTCATTGCTTTATGTGGAACCGGACCGACAAAAATATCAGTATACTTGTTGTTCCCAATTAACTTTGAGAAATTGAAATTAGTTACTTCATCGTACGCTACAAATTCAAACGTCTTTCTTTTAAGTTTGAATTTCTTATAAAGATTATCAAGGTCAGCTTTGCTGATTGAACAAGCACCAAGAACCAGTATGGTGGTACCGTTTCTGGATTGGACTTCGGTGTCACAGAAATCGTTTTCAATTCCGTATTTGGCTAAAGCAAGATCTAATGTTCCCAGCCTGTTTGCTGTAATCAAATCCGCACGAACAGTTTCGATAATCTTTTCAATAATTACTTCAAGTTCAGAGTATTCAAGAGGCATAAGGCTACACCCCCTTAGTGCTGTCATACACGTGCGTAATGTTTTGACGCAATCTTTCAATTCGGTCATTACATTCATGCAATTCATCAATCAGCCATTCAGTTTTTTCAGCAATCAGTCTTTGTTTTTCAATATCGATAGCGTCATACGATAATTCACGAAGCTGTTTCGGATTAATAGCAAAAATTAAACTTCCCGTTTGGGTTGCTTTAAGTAATGACTGACCATTGCTGCTTTCAAAAAAGGCTTTCAAATAATATGGTTCTAAGGAATCATTGCATCTTATCACAATTAGATTGCCGGTAGCGATAATCTTTCGATCCTTGATATTTTTTGCAACTGCAGTACTAACTTTTATTCCCCGTGCAGAGATAATTAAATCGCCTTCCTGAATCATGTATTTTTCATATTTGTCAATATTTTCAATATTGACTTCTTCGAGGTTTTCGTCAATATATCCATTGCTAATGTTTGATAAAGTCAAAAGATAACAATTAGGCATCGTTTCATATAAAGTTGCGATTTCGTTCAGTTTATCTGCTTTAATTTGAGCACCTCTGAAAATAGTGCTTGTTGCTGTGGACAGTTTTTGTTCATTGGAAAACTTCACTTTTTCATTCAAAATGTACACCATAGGGTCGAATGAATAATCATTATCGGATATCATTTCAGGGGTGACCTCAATATAATCATCTAAGAGGCTGTCGCCTATCCCGAGATATTCGTTTTCACCGCAGATATCTGCACCGCCGCGAAGGTACAGATCCAGAATGAAAGTAATGTTGCATTCCGTGAGTATATTAAAACGTCGGCCTTTTTCATAATACTTAGATGCATTAACCATTCTTACGTTTTTATTATTATTGCTTAGGATAAGCAGGGCAGTTTGTGCACAGGTATTTGTTAGCAAATTTTCCGGGAGTAATATGACGCCTTCCAGTACCCCTCTATCGATTAATTCTTTTCGGAGATTCTTTCCAAAGGATGTGTATAATAAACCGCTCCTAACTACAGCAATCCCTTTACCCCCGTCTTGTATCATTTGCTGCATTGCTCGGATGTACGCCCATTCAGGTGCACGTTTGGCAATAGTTTCCGCAGTGTATGAATCAAAAAGTCCAGATGCAACTAATTGCTTCGGATCTAATCGTTCCATCATCGGCATATGGCAGAAAACTGCATCATACTGTAGCAGATTTTTATTTCTAAAATCAATACTGAACACATCTTCATTTTGAATTCTGTCGATGTCTTGATTAAGAATGCACATTTTAAGCTTTGAAATCATAGCATTATCTTTATCAACTTCAATGCCGTAGTATTCACTTCCAACTTGAGATAATGCTGATTTTGTTAAAAAAATTCCCTGACCACAACCGATGTCCATTATTGTTTTTGGCCTGCTATCCCAGAAAATGGAACTAGCCAAGTCTTCGATGCACCCATTTGTGTATTCTACAGAATTGCGTTCCGTAGAATATATATGTGAGATTAGAAAATCCGTAACATTTAAATCGGAAGGGGCGTTATGTGCTTCCAGTATTCTTTTGGTATCATCTTCAATGATGAAGAGATTATTGAAGATGAAATCAAGAAGGTACTGATCTTTTGATGGCATATATTTCGATAGCTTTTCATATGCTTCCGAAAGCGTAGTTTGTGCCAATGCATCATCGAGAACTTCTCGTTCAAACATTCGATCCAATGCAAGCACACCGAACATGATTTGATTATAGGCGTATGTGTCTTTTTTGAGTAGCATAGTGACCTCCTAAAAAATAAGTTTGGTATTTGATAACCTAAATTTAGCGCAGGCGACCGCGTCCGTCAAGAACTTTTGGTATTTGATAACCTAAATTCTAAAAAGCGACATTTTTTGCCTTTACGGATTTTTCAATAAATACTATAATTAAGGCAACCTGTTTGTGTAGATATAGAAAATGAAGTATACAAGTCTTGAAAACATTGGTTTTATAGGAGGGATGGTATGAGTATCGAAACAATAGGGGATAGAGTAAAGGCTAGAAGATTAGCTATGGATATGTCTCAAGAAGACTTGGCAAAAGCGCTGGGATACAAATCAAAAGCTTCAATATTCAAAATTGAAAAGGGTATGGGCGATATTCCGAGAAATAAACTGCCTAAGTTTGCCTCAACTCTTAATTGCTCCATATCATATTTAACCGGATGAGATGAGTTACAAGCAATCGATGATGAGCATAAAGCGGAACCCCAATACGGTATTCTAGGCGAAAAAAAGGTGAATATTGTGAATGATGGAATCGGTGAAAACATTAGAAAAATGAGGAAAAAAAGAGGGCTTTCCCAAACACAACTTGCAAATAAACTTGGTTACAAGTCCAAATCAAGCATTGCAAAAATCGAAAATGGTAACGGGGACATTCCTAGAAGCAAGTTGCCACAATTCGCAACCGTCCTTAATTATTCCATATCATATCTTACTGGATGGAATGAACTACAAACCTTTGACGATGAACATAAGACCGAAACCCCATATGATATTCTATGCAATAAAATTGGTCAGCTATCACCATCAGACTTAAACGCGGTTTCTGAGTATGTTGATTTTATGCTATACAAGAACAAGGCACGTTAGTCATGCTATAAAACAACTTGAACCAATATTTATAGAGGTCAGGTTGATGCAAATAACGCCATGATTAACGCCAATGGCACTAAAAATGGCGTTTTTTCGGATGTTCGCTGCATTTTGAAGGGAGTGAAACACTATGATGGCAAACCCAATTTTGCTCCAGAAAAAATATGCCCGCGTCATAGAGTGCTTTGCCAAAAAGCAAGGCATTTCACTGGACGAAGCATTGGATTTATTTTATCGTTCCGAAGTTTACCAGTTAATGCGCGAGGGCGTTTCCGATATGCATTGCATGAGCGATCTGTACCTAGCAGAAGAATTAAGATTGGAATATGAAGAACGAGAGTAAATTGCGGTGTTATGAAATGAAAAGAAGGTTGGTGAAGTAAATGTTTGGATTTTTCGAAAAGAAAAAAGAATTCTGTTGCACTATTTGTGGAAGCAAAAATCCTCAAGAAGGCTTCAGAGATTCAAAAGGCGATATTTGCAAAAACTGTGCAGACGCATTAGAGAAACGCGATCTTACTTGCGATGATGCGTTCTTGTTTTCGGAGGATCAACGAAAGAATTTGTGTAATCCGGCACTAGATGCGGTCGAACTGGCGGAAACCTTTAAGATTGAAAAAGCACCGCTTGTATTGCAAGAGGGAGAGTATTGCTATTATTATGGCGATGCTTGCGGCGGCCATATCCAAACTGTGACGACAGGCTATTCCGGAAGAAATAAAGGCGTGTCAGTACAAATCATGAAAGGTGTTTCTTATCATACCGGCGGATCTGCAGGAGAAGCTATTCGAGAACAACTCATCGAGAGTTCTCCTGTCGGAAGATTCGTTTTGACAAACAAAAGATTTGTCTTGCATACGGCTTTGTATGGTTTCAGTATTCCCGGTGATAAAGTTGAGACAATCGATGTGCGTCCGGACGGATTAGGAATATACGTTAAAAACAAAATGCATATTGTTTTAACTTCGGATGTAAGAAAAATCGCAATAATAATAACGATTCTGACAAATGCAACAAAACAGCAACAGGAAGAACGGAAACAGAAATCTCTTGAGACAACGGAAAAATGTCAGACGAGAAAAAAGCAAGCACCTGTTTCGGGCGCAGATGAGATAATGAAATATAAGAAATTGATGGACGAGGGAATAATTACGGAATCCCAATTCGAACGAAAGAAAAATGAAATACTCGGTTTCACGGAGTAGATAATAATCCAAAAATGGCGAGGCTTATAGATGAAACTATTTGACTTATTATTTCAAAGAAAGAGTTCTGAAGAGAAACAATTGAAATTGAGGTTAGACGGAAGTCATTTAATTGATCGAAGCAAGGTTGATTCGGATGCAATCGACAGGATGCAAAGAGTTCCTGCATCGGAAGTGTATTGTAACTACATTTACAATAAATACTATAGTGATTATCCGGAAAAACCTTTCATATCAAAAGACAGAGAAATATATTCTAACTGGTTGATACAAACGGAGCAGTTTCCGGAACCTAGACTCTTGCCAATTGAAATGATGACTCGATATGATGATGGTTTATTGCCGGGACATGTGTATATGCTGTTTTGGATAGACTCCATCCAAGGAAAGGGAAGAAAAATTCCGGTATATTTTGAATATGCATATGGGATTGAGTTTATTAAGGAAAGAGAATTTTTACTTCAAGAAGGTTATCTTGAAGACGAAAATCACCTTTCTGAAAAAGGGAGAAATGCAATAGAGCGGCATAAAGACGTTATCGACGAACGGCATCCGGCTCCGGTGGTTATCAACCATGAAATAGGAAGTGATGTTTCCGAGGTTCTTTCAGGACGCGTCCTGCCGGATAAAATGGAGGATGGAGTATTCAAAATTCCAGAAGAAGAACATGTATGGTTGGATGCTGAAATAGCAATGTTAAACCAATTCACTAAAGAGGCGTTGAAGTTGGCAAAGGTGAATACAAAGCTGGAAATACGACATTTGTTGTTTGATCCTGAATTTGAGGATACAATATTGCACTTACCGCAGTACACCTATTATGAGGTTAAGAATACTACTCCAACCGGCAGGCTCAAAAAAGTACCGCTTACAATCCATTACGCTGCAGAGGATCATGAAAAAATGATGCATAGCTATGAAGTGTTCAAAAATGGAAGAGACTATCGTGGTGAAATTCAAATTAATCGTGAAGGCAGAATTGATTCTGCAGATTTAATCTTTTGGGTGAGAAAAAACGGAGAAGGAACAGGCTATCGAATAAAAATCGGTAGAGTGGATTCCATGTTAGTGGTAAAAAAGGTCGATATTAGCTATTATCAAAGCAAAAATTGGATCTGCCAGTATAAACTGGATTTGACAGATAAGAAATAAAAAGAGATGAAGTTTGAGAAGATGGGGGAAACATGGAAAAAAAGAAATCGTCCTGCCTAGGAAGAGTGTTGGTATTGTTTTTAATTATAGGCGGAATAGGAGCATGTTTTGATGACTCAGATGTATCCCAAAAAGAAGAGCAAATGAAAGATGAAATAATTCAAGGAACAGATATTACAGTTCTATTGGATGAAATCGAAGAAATGTATGGGATTGCTTCTGTAGAAGGGCAGAAATCACCAAAGTGTGACTGCTATTTCTATGAGAACAACAATGAGAATTATGAATACGAAATCACTACCACAAGCGATGGTGAAGTGATGGAGGCAACAATGTATGCAAAGAAAAAAGCTGATTTATTATCTTTCCCGAAGATGATGGACGGAAAGTACTATTCATCGTCTAAAATGTATGACTGGTGTAAAGAACACCGTGATAAATTTAAAAAAGATGATGAATATCAGAAAACAATTGGTGATGCAATTTGTTCGTTGCGTGGTCCAGATGAAATAAGTGGAGATAAATTCCCCTCAATTAGAATTGAGAGCACAGGATATAGTGAATGGCTGAATGGTTTTTAATTTGAGGGAAAACACTTAATCGTATAGGGGGTGTTGCTATGACTATAGAGGAAATCCTTGCAGGAGAATCGAAGAATGTGGAGTTCAAGGAGAACCTGCCGGAGAAAAGTATCAAATATATGAAATCTGTGGTTGCCTTTGCAAATGGTACCGGAGGGAAAATCATTTTCGGAATTGCGGATAAAAACAGAGAAGTTATTGGCTTTGACAAGGAAGAGGTATTCAAGAAGATGGATGCCATTGCCAATGCCGTATCAGACAGCTGCGAACCGGCAATTATTCCCGATATTACATTCCAAACGGTTGATGGGAAAACGGTTATTGTGGCAGAAATTTCCGAGGGGAGACAGCGTCCGTATTATATTAAAACTCTTGGCAGGGAGGGTGGTGTATATGTTCGCGTTGCCGGAACTACCCGTCTTGCCGATGAATATATGATAAAAGAATTATTGTTTGAGGGCAGCAATCGTCACTACGATCAGGCTTTACGTACTGGGTTGAGTGTGACAGATGAAGATATTGAGACCCTTTGCAAAGCGATGAAGGAGCAGGCTGTCAAAAATGCTCGTACAGAGGAACAGAAAGCATCGATTAAAGATGTAGGCCGACAACAGCTTCGTTCCTGGGGTATTTTAATTGAGCGTGATGGAAAAGATTATCCGTCGAATGCTTTTGCTATTTTGACTGGTAATGGGGGACTTCATGTTGCAACGCAATGTGGGGTATTCAAAGGGACAACGAAAGCCGTTTTTGTTGATCGCAGAGAATATACCGGTCCGCTTTGGGAGCAGATAGACGAAGCATTTCAGTTTGTCCTTAGAAATATTCATTTGGGTGCTACCATTGTGGGAATTTATCGCCAGGATGTTTATGAGATTCCACCGGAAGCCATTCGCGAGCTGATTATTAACGCGATGGTACATCGCAGTTATCTGGATCATGGGATGATACAAGTTGCGGTATATGACAACCGTTTAGAAATTACTTCTCCCGGAAAACTACCGATGGGACAAACGATAAATCGTATGAAAGAAGGTTATTCGAAAATACGAAATGAAGCTCTTGCACATGCGTTTGCATATATGAATCTGATTGAGCATTGGGGAAGCGGCATTCCGAGAATTATAGACAAAGTAAAAGCAGCCGGACTGCGAGAACCGGAGTTTATTGGTGGCGAAGTTGATTTGCGTATCAATATTTATCGAGGTCGGGTTGATGCAAATAACGCCACGATTAACGCCAATGGCGTTAAAAATGGCGTTAATGGCGTTAAAGTGCCACTTAATAGGGAACAGGAACAAATAGAAAAACTACTGCAGATTATTGAACAAAATCCGTCTGCAACGCAGTCTTATTATGCGGAAGAAATGGGTACATCAAAAAGGACCGTTTCTCGAATGTTTGCTTCTTTACAGAAACAAGGAATATTGGTACAGAATGGAACAAAACGAAAAGCAAATTGGACAGTTATAAGGTAGGAGGAGAATGGCCAACTTAGAAATGAACAATCAAGAAAAATTTCAACTGGTGATTTCCGCAGATGGCGTGACATCCACGGATGAACGTTTTACGATGGATAAGTTATACCTGGGGGATAACTATAAACCTCTAGGTGTGATTTTTCGAAATGCGGATGGGGAAGAAATTAAGCGCAAGCTGAATAAGGGCGAAAGAAGAGTCTCCTGCCAGACGCTTCCTCGTATTGCATGTCAGATCTTTGAAAAAGAATTGGCTTCTTTATCCGTGGAAGAAAAAGAAGCCTTCCCAATCTGCCGGTACGCCACCAACATGGAGTTGATTCGCGGTATTTATTCCGGGGTGGACGAATTCCGGCGGCATCGGAATTCCATTGAGTACGTGGTTTATAAATACGATGCGGGGAGACAGTTTGTATTCTATTGCTGGAATCTTTTCTCTACCGTGATATTTGCACAGGAATGCTTGAAGCGGTTTGGGCATCCGGGGGAACAGTTTGTTCTCACATATCGTGAAAAGAATGAGAAGGAAATGAACGAAAAGAAGGAGAACGTTCCGGAGGCAGAACCGGTGCAGGAAACTTCCGGATACAACAATCCTTACTCTTCAATGCTGCTGGAATCCAAGAATCTGATTTTTCGCGGTGCGCCGGGAACAGGGAAATCATATCTCGCAAAGGAAATTGCGGCAGATATTGTCAGTGACGGATATTACGATGATTGCAAATCCTTGACGGATGAGCAGCGGCAGCAAGTGGAATTCGTCCAATTTCACCCGAGCTACGATTACTCGGATTTTGTGGAAGGTCTCCGTCCTTGCATCAATGATGACGGGTCGATGGGATTCGAACTGCAGGACGGCATCTTCAAGCAATTTATAAATCGCGCCCGAAAGAATTATGAGAATTCCTTGAAATCTAAAGAAATCATCGAAAAAGAGGTGTCGGTTCAGGATGCGATGATGGATTTCTTTTCAGGTATTGAGTTTGGGAAAGATATATTTAAAACAGTCAGCGGAAATGAATTCACAATTACATCGGTGGATGAACGGTATATCAATCTATCTATTCCGGGTAATGCGATGGTGAATACGCTTTCTTTGAATGTAAGCGAGATTCAGCAGATGCTGGAAGCGGATACAAAGTTCTCGAAGGTGAAGGATATTACAGCATTCTTCGGAAAAAAGTTTGCGACGCAGCAGTATTCTTACAATTTTGCGCTTTACAATGAAATTCTGAAGAAGAAAGGGAAGAGAAAGAAGGTTATCCACCAGGAAGAGCTGAAGAAATACGTTTTTATCATCGATGAAATTAATCGAGGAGAAATATCGAAAATCTTTGGGGAGTTGTTTTTTGCCATTGATCCGGGGTACCGGGGCAGAGACGGAGAAGTCGCCACGCAGTATTCCAACCTGCATGCGAATCCAACCGAAAAATTCTACATTCCGGAGAACGTCTACATTATCGGTACGATGAACGATATCGACCGTTCGGTGGACAGCTTCGATTTTGCAATGCGACGGAGATTCCGATTCGTTGAAATCAAAGCGGATGAACGGTTGGAAATGCTGGAAAGCCTGGAAGACGAAGCATTGAAGAACGAGGCGATACAGCGCATGACCGCATTGAATCAAGCTATAATCAGTGTAGAAGATTTGAATCGGAACTATCAAATCGGTGCGTCCTATTTCCTGAAATTAAAAACATTGTCCTTCGACGAACTGTGGACGGATTATCTGGAACCGCTTCTGCAGGAATACGTTCGAGGAATGTATGATGAAGAAGAACGGATGATTCAATTTGCAGAGGCGTACGGATATTCAAAGCAGAACCGCGGTGAAGCCGATGAAATGTCTTAGAATTAAAGATAATCGGCAAGTAAAGAAGACGGAATTCCGAGAGATTGAGAATCTGACAGAACGGATTGTGGATAAAACGCTGGACCGGTTGGAACACGAGGGCATATTTGTTTTTCCCCGGCACGTTGCAGATTCCGACGACCTTTCCGGAACCCAAACGATTCTGCAGAGTTTGAACGATAGCTTTCGTTCCGGAAATGTGATGGGATTCATCGGCTATGGAGACGAACGACTGATTATTGAATCTCGGTTCAGTAATGACAGAGAAGATTATTTTTTTCAGTATCTGCTGGAGAAAGTGATGGATTTTCCAAGCATCGTGAATCTGGAATCCGATGCGGATTATGACAGTCGGCTGTTTAATTTCCTGCTGTTTCTGTTTCCCTATCATCTTCAAAATGCGATGAGAAAAGGGCTGTTCAAGAAATACATTCGGCGCAGATACAACGATGCCCATGTTAAGGGAACCATCGATGTGGCGCGGCATATTGAAAAGAATACTCCATTTGTGGGAAATGTGGCATACAGTCAGCGGGAATTCGCCTACGACAACGAGTTGATGGAATTGGTTCGCCATACCATCGAATTCATCAAAAGCAAACCCTATGGCAGCAGCCTGTTATTTCCGGTAAAAGAAGAGGTCAAGCTCGTAATCGATGCGACCGCAGAGTATGAATTCTACGATCGTCAGAAGATTATGGAAGCCAATAAAAGAAATTCGGTTCGTCACGCGTATTTTAGAGAATACTCGGACTTGCAGCGCTTGTGCCTTTTGATTTTACAGCATCAAAAACATCGCATCGGATTGGGTGCCCGGCGGGTGTATGGGATTCTCTTTGATGGGGCGTGGCTCTGGGAGGAATACATCGGTTCGCTGATTTCCGGAAACGATAAGGATGAAGACCGCTTCTATCATCCGAAGAACACCAAGGGGACCGGAGCACAGAGACTGTTTCATGGCGGCGCTGGACGGATTTTTCCGGATTTTATCAGTAAAGAGAAGGAGCCAAGGATTATTGCAGATGCGAAGTACAAGCCTCTCGAAAATATTGGTAATAAAGATTATCTGCAGGTATTGGCCTACATGTTCCGCTTCGATGCGAAGACGGGATACTTTCTTTATCCGGAATCATTCGGTGCAGGTGATACAGAATTTCGGATGAATCGCGGCCTCACATACGAAAACAATGTTGCGCCGCGAGAAGATATTCGTGTTATAAAACATGGCCTTCAAGTTCCAACAGGGACGAGCAGTTATGCGTCCTTTGCAGCGGAAATGAAAAAGAGCGAGAAGGCATTTCAGAAAGTGTTGATTAAGAACAGTTAGGAGGTACACATGGCGAAGGAATGTTCTATATGCGGAAAGAAATTGGGTTTCTTGTCAGGGAAAGTGACGGTATCGGACGGGATCGTTTGCGATTCCTGCTGGTTTGCTGCGGGTCTGGATTTGAGCATTAATTCCATGATGACCTCGAACACGCGCACCGTGAACCAGCTCCGGGATATGATTGAAATCGAGGTGCTCAAGCGGGCGGCGGAGCTGACGGGACGGACGGATTTGGCGGCAGCGGCCCCGCAGGCAAAGGCTCCGGCAGAGAAGTCCCCGGCGGTAAAAACAAAACCGGCGCCGAAGGCAGAGACGACCGATGCCAAACCGGTGGACATCATTCTGGAAGTGGGTAAGGACCGGAAGGTGAATTTCCAATGCGTGGGACAGCCGGTTATCAACCTGGAAGATTTGATTCAGGGCAATGAGATGATCATCGGAGATGGTTTTATCCATAATCAAAGCAAAGAAACCTTACCGGACGTTCGAATCGCCTGCGAGTTTCAGCCGGCCATTGTGGACCCGGGACTCCTGTACTACGAAGAGGGTACTTTTACCGCGGGCATAGAAGGAAAATTCGAAATTGACGACCCGCCGGTGAACCTGGAGGAATACGCGAAAATCAAACGCACCCGGAACGGCAAAATCCGTTTCACCCTGTTCATGGGGGAGCAGGAGGTGGGCACCGCGGAGTGCAGCATGCGGGTGAAGCCGGCACCGGAAGAAGAAATGCAGAAATACATGAAGTCGGTGATGTACGAGACGGAAAAGAACGCCTCCGGTCCGGTGAACGTGTTTTTATATGCCCGAGCGGACGGAACCTTCGACGAGGATCTGATGCGGCGACCGGATTTGTTGTACGCCATGTACGCCAACGGTCAGGAGCAGCTGATTGGGGACGTGTACGTGGCCAACGAAACCGGCAAAAAGCTCAAGAACATCCAGTTCCGGGCGGATTTTACGTCGGATATTCTGGAACCGGTGGATGTTTTTCTGGGAGACGTGCCGGCGGGGGAGAACATCGTCTTTGAGGTGGACGACCCGGCCATCAACCTCCGTAAATTAGAGCAGATTACGGAAATCGAGACCTGCACCGCTACCTACACCCTCACCGTGAACGGCAAAAAAGTCTCGGAGGCTTGCGGCCGTGTGACGATCTGTCCGTACGACCAGTGGAACGGCGCACTGGTTCTGCTGCCGGCCTACATGACGCCGAACCATCCGGACATCATCGGGCTCCTGCAGCAGGCGGCGCGTTGGATGCAGAAGGAGGGCATGAACCCGTCTCTGGAAGGTTATCAGGGCGATGCCAAAAGGGTGGAAGAGATGACCATGGGCGTGTACAACGCCATAAAAGAAGCCGGCATCATCTACTCGAATCCGCCGGCCAGCTTCTTCGGACCGCAGCGGGTGCGTCTGGGGGAGACGGTGATGCAGCAGAAATTTGCTACCTGCATGGATATCACTGTGCTCTTCGCTTCCTGCCTGGAATCCTTCGGGCTCCACCCGGTCCTGATTACGGCACCGGCTCATATTTTTGCCGGCGTGTGGCTGACTTCCAAAGGCAGATGCAGCGAACCGGTTCTTTCCGATACGGCGCAGCTGCGGAAGCTCATCAAGGAGGGGAAACTGGTGGCTTTGGAATGCACCGCCATGACCCTGGGGAAGAACCTTTCCTATAAAGAGGCGAGGAAGGAAGCGGAAGAAATCCTGAAGGCACTGGACGAAAATAAAATCCCGGATAACGATTGCATCGACGTGCAGCTGGTGCGGAACATCGGCATCCGGCCGATTCCGATGCGCCGAAATCCGGCAGGTGTTATCGCCGAACCTTCGGTGGAAGTGTCGGCCATAGCCTCCGGCGAGGCGCCGGCGGAGGCCGTCGAAGGCGCTGGCAAGGCGCTTGCTGAGACCGCTGAGAAGGCACCTCGCAAAAGCCCGGCGAAAGAAAAGCCGGCGGTCCCGGAAATCTCCGCAGCTGCCGAAGCCATTGAAGCTGCCACCGTTACAGCGGCAGCGGCCGCAGCCTCCGCGGAACCCCTCCGCTATATTCGGGAAGAGTACCGCGTGTTCGAGAAAGACCTCTCGCAGATTACCATCGATAATTTCTACGACCGTCAGACCAAAAAGCTGATCAAGGAGGCCATTTCGGAAATCGTTCAGGTGGAGGGCCCGATCAGCCAACCTGCCCTGATTCGCACGCTGATTAATTCCACCGGCTTGGGCAGGGCCGGCAAAAACATTTCGGAACACCTGGATAAGCTGGTGGCCACGGCGGACGTAAAAATCACTCGCCAATCCGGGGTTCGCTTCCTGTGGAATCACGGTTCGAATCCGGCAGACTATCACACCTTCCGTTTCCGGGAACAGCGGAACACGGAGGACATCTGCAAATACGAACTGAAGAATGCCGTGTGCTGTCTGCTTCAGGAGAACGGCCCTATGACCAAGGAGGAAATCACCAAAGCCATGGTGAACCTGCTGGGATACAGCCGCTCCAGCCACCGAATCGAGGAATGCGCGGCGGATGCCATCAAGGCGGCCCGGGAGTTGAAAGCCATCGAGCAGAATGAGCGGAAGCAGTTTGTAGTGCGTTGAGGAGCAATAGATGAATGAATATACCCCACCTTTCCAAATGACGGAAGAAATCACCAATTTGATTATTGAAATCGGAGAATACGTTGGATCCATTTCAACATATGAATCGCTGCATGCGAATCCTGTTTTGCGGCGGGAGAATCGAATCCGATCGATTCACTCGTCGTTGGCCATTGAACAGAACACATTAACATTAGAGCAAGTAACAGATATTGTGAATGGGAAACGGGTTCTGGGACCTCCGGAGGATGTACGGGAAGCAAAAAACGCGTATGAAGCATATGAGCTTGCATCACAACTAAATCCATATGATGTTAGAGATTTGCTGAAGGCACATAAGATTATGATGGGAGGACTTGTTCGTGAAGCGGGCATCTTTCGGTCAAATAATGTAGGAGTCTATTCCGGAACCGAACTGATTCATGCAGGGACTTCCGCAAATTACGTGCCGGAAGTAATAGAGCAGTTATTCTCCTGGTTGAAAAAATCAAAGTACCATCCGCTGGTGAAGAGTTGTATTTTTCACTATGAGTTTGAATTTATCCATCCGTTTGCGGATGGAAACGGTCGAACCGGCAGGTTATGGCAATCGCTGATTTTACAGAAATGGAAGCCCTTTTTTGCATGGCTGCCTATAGAGACTTTGGTTCATGAGAATCAGGAAGTATATTACAATGCGTTGCAGACGGCAAATAATATGGGGGAGTCAACTGTTTTTGTAGAATTTATGCTTGAAATAATTCGGGATGCTTTGCGAGAAATTGAAACTCAGAATACGAACGAAGAGAATGCTACAGCAGAACAATTAATGGATGAAAGCAATGTTAAAGGCAGTCTTGTTGTAAATGAAGAAAGAATTTTAAAACTGCTAGAGCAAGATGGGCATCTTACCGCAAATGTATTGGCAAGCACACTTGGAATTACATCCAGACAAGCACAAAGAATTTTGGCGAAGCTAAAAAAAGCGGGAAAAATTGTTCGCCATGGAGCTAGTAAGAACGGATGGTGGGAGGTCCGCTAGGTGTAGATTGCTTTTCGGAGGCAGGTTTTAATTGCATGGTGCCGACATGCTCATGTCGTAGTAAATGTCGTAAGAAATGTCGTAGCAAATGTCGTAAGAAAATAGTTCGCAACTTTTTCCCGCCGCATAGCGTGCGGGTTTGGCCCGGTCGACAAGGCGGAAAGGGACCGGGCAAGAAGGGGCCGGCCCGGGAGGAGATGATAAGAATTGACGACGAACGGGGAACGATGGGGGCGTTCGTCGTCAATTCTTTTTTTTGATATGATGAGAAGTAATGCGCGGGGGCCTCCGCGCATTACTTTTCCTTTTGGAATGATGATGTGAAGAGCTGAGCGGAGGCCGGTCCTCTGCTCAGCTCTTTTCGCTTTGGAATTAAGATGAAGAAAAGCGATGAGGGAAGGCCGGTGGGCCTTCCGCATCGCTTTTCTTCTTTCATCAGACGGCGGCCCGGGACTAATTTGGGACGCCGGCCGAAAACTCACCGGGACTTGGTGCAAAAGGAACGGAGGTACAAGGTTTTGCGGGTTATCGTGCACCAAGTCCGGGCCGGCGGTTGGCCGAAAACTCACCGGGACTTGGTGCACCGG
>ERZ1034973.854-NODE-854-length-19880-cov-16.221589_pt1 | contig 19880 bp, 17 predicted proteins | sample MGYA00520686_ERZ1034973 | MGnify/ENA primary metagenome ERZ1034973 (study PRJEB33766, sample SAMN09781775) | gut metagenome | biome: gut microbiome | host: Homo sapiens | place: Madagascar | study: EMG produced TPA metagenomics assembly of the PRJNA485056 data... | reverse complement strand
GAAACACTCATAAATCGCTCATTTTAAGCTATTCAGCAGATTTTAGCGTAATTTTTAGTGAAAAAACAATCTAAAACCCTTCCTACGGCGCCAGCCTTTTTTATTCTCAGGTAAAAATTGTCCCTATTGTCTCTATTGTCGTTTAAAAACGCAAGCCAACGAGTCATGACATGCGCAAATATTTTCATATCAGTCTTTAATTTTGAACACCTGCAAACAGAGAAAAACAGAGAAAGGCTTGGCGCGTTGTTGAAAAAATTGTACTTTTATCCGCAAAATGTCAGCAAAAACAAAGTTATGAACCTGAAAAGAACAAAACTGCCTTTATTGGCAAGGATCATTGTGGCCATTGTGCTGGGCGTGGTCTTCGGCAACGTCTTTAATGAGACCCTCGTCAGAACGTTTCTTACCTTCAACGGCATCTTTAGCCAGTTTCTGGGTTTTATGATACCGCTGATCATCGTCGGACTGGTGACGTCAGCCATTGCCGACATTGGCAATGGGGCGGGCAAGCTGCTCGTTGTCACGGTGGCCCTTGCCTTTGGCGACACCATCCTTGCGGGCTTGCTTGCCTACGGCACAGGGTCGGCGCTCTTTCCCCGCCTCATTGCCGACACCGCCCCGGTGGCGGTAGACAAGGCCGTGGAGCTGAAACCGTTTTTTGAGGTAGAGATACCCGCCATGCTCAACGTCATGAGTGCGCTCGTGTTCTCGTTTATGGTAGGCCTGGGCATTGCCCACATGCGCAGCCAAGCCTTGCACAAGGTGTTTCAGGAGTTTAAGGACATTGTGGCGGGCGTCATTGCCAAGGTCATCATACCCCTCTTGCCCCTTTACATCTTCGGCATCTTCTTGGGCATGACCCATTCGGGCGAGGCTTACCACATCTTGATGGTCTTCGCACAGATCATCATTGTTATCTTTGTGCTGCATGTGGTCATCCTGCTTTACGAATATCTCATTGCCGGTGGCTTGACCCACAAGAACCCCCTGCGCCTGTTGATAAACATGTTGCCTGCCTATTTCACCGCCCTCGGCACCTCGTCGTCGGCAGCTGCCATACCCGTAACGCTGAGGCAGACGTTGAAAAACGGCGTGAACGACGGCATTGCCGGCTTCACCGTTCCGCTATGCGCCACCATCCACATGGCGGGCTCGATGATGAAGATAACCTGTTGCGCCCTTACCATCTGTCTTGTCAACGGCATGCCGTGCAGTCTGCCGCTCTTCCTCCATTTCATCCTTGTCCTGGCCATCTGCATGGTGGCGGCCCCCGGCGTGCCCGGTGGTTGTGTCATGGCAGCCTTGGCGCCCTTAGCCTCGATCTTGGGCTTCGATGCCGACATGCAGGCCCTCATGATTGCCCTCTACATCGCGATGGACAGCTTCGGAACCGCCTGCAACGTTACGGGCGACGGTGCCATCGCCCTCGTGGTGGATAAACTGTTCGCACGGACGCAACGGCCGGAAGAATAGACATTCAACTATAATCAGTGTTTAAGCATATTTATTCAACAGAGTTTGGGGATAAGGCGAAAATCATTCAACCAACCTCAGGCTTACAGTACAAATCCATTCAACTTTTTCTAGGGTAGTACAGCTCTTATATGAATTTTTTTTCTTCAACATAATGTCACTATTGTCACCACGCAAGACAGCTGTTTGATAATCAGATGTTTACGGGTAACAATAGAGGCTTTTTCTAATGTCACCTAATGTCACCTAATGTCACCCATGCCATGCTGCATAAATATGCACTTTTGGCCGTATATTTATTCAGTTTCCCGTTGAGCCCATTTGACAAAATGAAAGTGCCCATTTGACGTTGTCAAAGAGGCTCTTTGAGGAGCTCATTAAGCCTCTTTGACGACCTCAAAGAGGCTCTTTGACAAAAGAGGGGCGTGTTTAAGAACTGTTAACAATTCATGATTGAATCTTAACTATAATTTTGTGCATTTTGAAAGGGTAAGACCTTGTTTGCTGTCTTTCTGTCATTCTGCATATTTATGCAAAACTGGGGTAAAAATGCTTCCGTTTTAACATTTCTTCATCCTTTGCAAAGCATGTTTGTAAGCCAAAACACCATTGCTTGAAGATTGTAAACATGGCATTTACGAAGCGTAAACACGGCATTTACTAAGCGTAAACATGGCATTTACGAAGCGTAACCATGGCATTTGCGAAGTCAATGTTATTGAAGCGCCTTGCAATATGTTTTTACTGAATAATAAAATGGAGATAATAGAAAGACGTAATTTGATGGCGTTGCGTGCTGAAGTTTCACGAAATAACATCTTCTTTTCTGTAAAAATGCGGAAATTTTCCGATTATTTCCGCATCTTTCCGAATATTTCCGCATTTGTTATTCATTCTATCTACAAAAGGATGCTTGAAGTGCAACTCTATAAATAAAAAGCAGAAGGGGTTTGTCAAGGCTTAAGCTTTCCCTTCTGCTAATGGTTTATACCGACTGCTCGTCTAACAGTAAGTCAAACACGTTCATTATAACGATGCCGTCGTCGTTTTGGTATTTCTTTATGCGGTCGCCAGTTATTATGTATTTCATAAAACTGTCGTCGATGCGGAGCAACGAGGCCGATTCTTGTTGCATCTTTTCCCTGTCGGGCAGACTGAGGGCCGATTGTATGTAGCAGCGCTTATAACCACGGTTGCATATAAAATCTACCTCAAGCATGCGCCTGACCTTAGTGCCTTTCTCGTCAACGGTATTCACTTCCACGTTGCCGACATCAACACTGTAGCCTCTGGCGCAAAGATCGTTGTAGATGGCGTTCTCCATGAGATGTGTCTTCTCCTGCTGACGGAAACCGAGCAGAGCGTTGCGGATGCCTAAATCGGAGAAATAGTATTTCAGCGGCGTGCCGATGTATTTGCGGCCCTTTACATCATAGCGGTTGCATGGCTCCAGAAGGAAAGCATCAGAAAGACATTTGATGTATTTCTTTATCGTTGCCGGACTGACGGATACATTCTTCACAGACTGGAAGGTGTTTGCAAGACGCTGTGGATTGGTCAGACCGCCTATCCCCGAGGCAAGAATCTTGAAGAGGTCGTTTAGCTCAGCATCGTTCTTTATCTTGTTTCTGTTCACAACATCAATTATATATGTCTCGGCCAACAGACTGTCAAGGAGCTTTACCTTCTCTTCGTCTGTTTTAAGAAGCACAACAGGCGGCAGACCGCCATAAAGCAGATATTCGTTCCATCCATCTTCGCGGTCGCCTTCATAAACGCTCATGAACTCTGCAAAGCTCAATGGCGCCACATGTATCTGGTAGCCCCTGCCGCGAAATTCGGTAATGATGTCTTTCGAAAGAAACTTGGCATTGCTGCCTGTTACATACACGTCGGCGTTGGGGATGTGTAACAGTCCGTTAAGCACATCCTCAAACTCGTTGAGCATCTGCACCTCGTCGAGCAGAATATAATAAGGCCGGTCGTCGGTTATCTTGCCCTTAACGTAGGCATAGAACTTGTCTGGATTGCGAAATTCCTTGAAAGCGTAATCGTCGAAAGCCATTTCCACGATATGGTCATTGGCCACTCCATTGTCCTCAAGAAATCTGCGGAACAGCCTAAACAGCAGGAACGACTTGCCGCAACGCCTCATTCCTGTAATGATCTTCACCAGTCCGTTGTGCCGACTGTTGATCAACTCTTGCAGATATTTATTCCTCTCTATAACCATAGTTTACGAAAGATTTTTGCGGATTTCCGCACTTTTCTTCTGCAAAGATAGTCATTTTGTTGATTCTACGAAAGATTTTTGCGGATTTCCGCACTTTTCTTAGATAGAAACCATCGGGGTGATGCTTTATCGGCAAAGCCAAGCTTGCTGTGGTTTTTTATCGGCAAAGCAAAAATGAGCTGAATTTTTTATCGGCAAAAGCAGAAATATGCTGAAATAAAAGAAAAAAAACTGCGTTTCTGTAGTAAATCCCTTGTGTGGATTGTCTAAGAAGCAGAAAACAGATTTAAAGAACAAGCAAATGAATAATACAGAACAACAATTCTCGCAGCTTGTGAAAGATAACCGTAGCACGATCTATTCGGTGTGTTACATGTTCTCTAACGATGCCGACGAGGTGGCAGACCTCTTTCAAGAGGTGCTAGTGAAGCTGTGGAACGGTTACGGATCGTTCCAAGGCAAGAGCGACATCAAGACCTGGATTTATCGTGTGACGCTCAACACATGTATAACCATCGACCGCAAGAAACGCAGAAACAGGAAGGCTGAGCTGTCTATGGATGTCGACTATTTTGACTCACAGGAGCAGTCGACGGCGCAGGTGCGGATGTTGCATGACAGGATTGCGCGTCTGCAACCTCTGGACAGAGCCATCATCTTGTTGTGGCTCGAGCAGATAAGCTATGACGAGATCGGGGAGATTGTGGGCATCAGCGCCAAGAACGTGTCGGTGCGTCTGACGCGAATAAGGGTGCAACTGAAAAAAATGTCGAACGAATAAACACTAACAACGGATATGGAAAACAATCAGAATTATAACGAACTCGAGGTTTTGCGCTCGCAGATGGAGGATTTTAAGGCTCAGCTCAACCAACAGAAGATTGTGAACGAGAAGCTTATCATACGTTCCATGAAGAAGAGCATGTCGTGGATCAAGAAATATATTTATTTTGAGTTCTGCCTCATTCCTGTAATAGCCATAATGTGGCTGGGCATCAAAGAGTTTGCCCATCTCTCATGGTTCAACTATTTGTTCATCATGGCGCTCATGGTGGTTGATGTCATTGCCGATTACCGCATTAACGTCTCGGCGCTCAGCGATGAAGACTACAGCAGGAACAATCTGCTCACCACCATCTCCAAGCTCACACGCATGAAGCGCCAGCGCTCCGTGCAGATGGTTCTGTTCATGCCCGCCTTAGTGGTGTGGCTGTTGTGGAGCGGTGTGGAGGCATGGACGGCTCTGCCTGCCGATGCTCCCGACTTTGTGAGGGGTGCCGTTTATGGCGGCTTGGTTGGCGGCTTGATTGGCGGCGTTGTGGGCCTTGTCATCGCTTTCCGCATCTTCTTCAAGATGCAACGCACCAACGATGAGGTAATAAGTCAGATCAACGAGCTCAACGCTTAAGGAGAGCGGGGCGGGAGAGAGATGGCGTTATGGACGTGTCGCAACAAAGGTCTCATTGTCTTGCGTTGCGCAAGATCTCTCCCGCCTTGGCCTTTTCGCTGTCGAACGTGAGGACGTTGTAGATGACGATGGCGTTTTGCGGGTCTACGATGTGCGGGGCCATCATGCTGAGCACCTTCAGCTGCTTGTCGCCGAAGGAGAACTGTCGCATCATGCGTGCTGTCTGCTCACATGAGTAGAAGCAGCCGAGGCTTGCCACCTCAAGCAGGTCAAACTTGTTGTCGTCGAAGCTGGCGCTCTTCACCTTATTATATAGCTTTGCGAAGGAAGCGTCGTCGAGACAATGGCCATAAAAGAACGGCGCATCAGGCCCTGCTCCGTATGGAGGTACGGGGTGCTGACTGTTGTCGGTGGCTGCGTTGTTTCTGTTGTTGACGCCATCACAGTTTGTGCTGTCGTCAACAAAGCGCGTGTTGTAGGCAACAACCCTTCCGTTTAGGTCGAAGCCAACCGTGATCTGCTTGTTCTCGCCCGTGAGGACATTGATCTTAAAATAATCCCATCTGTCGCCATAAGCGTCAAAACTTGTCAGCTTGGGCTGGCCCAGTATGGTCATGACCTCTTGCTTGGTCATGCCGCGCTCCACGGTTTTCTTGCTTTTGGCCGATGCCGAAAGACATATGGCAAACATCAAAAAGGTTGTGACGATAAGGGCCATCCATTCATTTCTTTTCATAAGCTGTGTGTTCTTAATTATTTTTATATTTAAGAGTCTTGTTCTTACATGTGCAAAAGTAGTTGTTTTTGTTGAATGAGCTATGGCGTGCTTCCCTATTTGTTATAGGGAAATACCTAAAAGGAGATGATTGGCCTACTGTTCAGCGATTTTTCATAACCGCAGAAACGAAAAACAGCGGCCTACGCCGAAGCGTAAGTCGCTGTAATAGAAGCGTGGACCAGCCTGGGCTTGAGATTTGTTGACCGAAGGGAGACCCTCTGACCGTAGGGAAGATTCCAGAGACCTCCAGATGATGAGACCAATAGAATGATAGTTTGTGTTAATCATATAGAGGAATAACCATATTTTTAGGGTATCACAAGTAAATTTTCAATGTGATTTTTGTTGAATATCTCGAAAAGGTGTATATTTGTATGGTGATAAATCTCAAAAAGATGTAAAAGACATTGCTATGAAGCGTAAAATACATCAACAACTCCTTGACTCAAGGTAGAGAATGGTATCACCTATCTTCCGCTTTACATGACGCCTTTATTGTGAAAGGAACCGAAACCAAAAAAATTGTGATAAAAAAAGTGTGAAATTACCGCAAAAAGTCACGGTTTATTAATTTTGTTTTATAAAAAATACCTAACTTTGTAAACCAAACTTTATGAAATCGCGCAATTCTTATAAAATGCAACTTATATGAGTATCAGTAAAGATGTCCTCAAGCAATGCTTGATCAGTAAGCAACGCGAGGTGGATGAGGCGGTGATTGTGAACCGTCCCGTTGAATTCGAAGAGAACGGCAACTATGTGATTGTTGGCGTGAGACATGCGGGTAAGTCTTACCTGCTGTATCAGCGCGTGCGTCAGTTAAAAGCTGCCGGAAAGGGATGGGATGAGATTCTTTTTGTGGACTTTGAGGATGAACGTCTGGCGGAATTCCAGACGGAGGACTTCAACAGTCTGCTGGAAGCCCACCTGGAACTGTATGGTAAGAAGCCGGTGGTGTTTTTGGACGAGGTGCAGAACATTCCTCACTGGGATAAGTTTGTGCGCCGACTGGCTGATGCAAAATATCGTGTTTACGTGACGGGCAGCAATGCGAAGATGCTGAGCAAGGAGGTAGCAACCACGCTTGGCGGACGGTTCTTTATCTATGATGCATATCCATATTCATTCAAAGAGTATCTGGCAGCGCAGCATGTCGAGTTAAAGGAACATTGGGAGTATGACACTATCCAGAGAAGTGAGGTGAAGCGGCATCTGAATGAATACTTTTATTACGGAGGTCTGCCAGAAATCCTGTCGTTTAAGAACAAAAGGGCAATGCTTTCAAGTCTTTACCAGAAAATCTACTTGGGTGACATCTGTGCGCGAAACAACATTAAGAACGACAGGGTGCTGAACATCCTGATCAAGAAAATGGCAGAGAGCGTGAAGCAACCTCTGTCGTATAACAGGCTGAAGAATGTGATTGTGTCAACGGGGTCACCTATCAGTGTGCCTACTACGATTGACTATGCGGGGTATGCCGCTGACAGCTGGCTTATATTGCCCATGGAGAATGAGGTTGGAAAGCTGACGGAGAAAGAGACTCAGAAGAAGTATTACTTTATCGATAACGGCTTGCTGAACCTGTTTCTGATGAACTCAGAGACATCATTACTGGAGAACATGGTAGCGGTGGAGTTGTGCAGACGATTTGGCAAGGAGAATGTGTTTTTCCTAAACGCTGAGAAGGAAATAGACTTCATAGTGCCTGAAGAGAAGTTGGCCATACAGGTGTCCTATAGCATCAAGGATGAGACCACATACAATAGGGAGGTGCCACCATTGGCGAAATATGCCAAGGTGCACGAGGATTGGAAGTGCCTGCTGATTACATATGATGAGGAGGGCACGGAAGAGGGAATACCCGTGGTGCCGGTTTGGAAGTGGTTGATGTCGTCTATTGGGAGCACGAATCATACTCTAATGCGGATTGCAAAGGTATTGGAGGTAGACGTAAATGAACTGCTTAGATTTCAAGAACCCCAACAAGCAACATAGAAGATATGGAAAATACAATTGTACAGCAAGGTAGCGATAATACATTACTGCCATTTGCAAAAGACTTTGAGCAAGTGTACGAACTCATCACGGTGCACAAAAAGCGCGCGATGACAACTCTGCACAATGAGTCAATGCTAATGGTATGGCAGGTCGGTGGCTACGTCTCAAATCGTCTAAAGACTGCGGCTTGGGGTGATGGTGTAGTAAGGATGTTGTCTGAATACATTCGTACACGTAATCCTAAAACCAAGGGGTGGAGCTATCGCACAATATATAAAATGGTGCAACTTTACGAGACTTACTCTACTTCAGAGTTCAACCAATTAGTCAGCCATTATGGTATGCAACAGTACTTGCAACCAAGACAAGAAAATGACAGCCAACAATTTGTGCCGATTGGATTGGCACAAATACAAGAAAAGGAATTTATGCCGATTGAATTGGCACAAATTCCAACCGTTTTATTTGCTACAGGATGGAGCAACCACCAACTCATCATGAGCCGAAGCAAAACAGATGAACAACGCCTATTCTATATGCTTTATGCTGGGCATGAGCAGTTGGAATATAAGGAATTGCTTCGGGCCTTTAAGACAGATGTTATGACATCAATTCTTGGTGCAAAGGACGTTCAGTCAACGGCAATGCAAACGAGTTATCCCAAAGCAGGCCTACTATTCAAAGATACGGTTTATTTGGACATGTTCGGATTATCAGGAAACTACAAGGAGTCAAAGTTGCGTAAGTCCATCATTCAGCACATGAAGGATTTCATTCTGGAAATGGGCAAAGATTTCCTGTTTATCGATGATGAGCACCGCATCACAGTCGGTGGAAAAACTTTCAAAGTGGACTTGCTGTTCTACCATCGTCTGCTACAATGCATGGTGGCGATAGAACTGAAGACCACAGAGTTTCACCCGAAAGACCTTGGACAATTGGAGTTTTATCTTGAAGCCCTCGATCAAGAAGAACGCCGATCAAACGAAAATCCGAGTATTGGCATACTTCTCTGCAAGGAAGCAGATATGGAGGTCGTGCGCTATGCACTCAACCGCAGTATGTCACCAACGATGGTCGCTCAGTATAAGGAGCAGTTGCAGGTGGGCGGTGTTATTCAGCGGAGCCTCGTTGAGTTTTGCCAATTCCTCAGTGAGGGTGGCAAAAAAGAATACAAGCAATAAATTCAGCAAACTTGCCTATGAAACCATCTCTAATTTTTCAGCAATACATCTGGCTTGTGAACACACTACGCCGATATAAATCCATGACACTCGGACAACTAAACCGCAAGTGGATGGACGATGAAGTCGCAGAAGGTAATCCGCTGTCACGCACTACTTTCAATCGCCATCGTGATGCCATCTTGGATATGTTCGGCATTATCATCGACTGTGACAATACAAATGGCTATCGCTACTATATTTCTAACCCAGACGTTCTCAATGGAGATTCCATCGAGCGATGGATGCTATCCACATTGACTGTTGAGGGAGTGCTATCGGACAGTGCCGCCATCAAAGAGCACATTCTGCTTGAAGATGTGCCTGCAGGTGAGGAATACCTCTCTACTGTAATCAAGGCCATCAAGACGGGCAAGAAGGTGAAGATGGGTTACAGACGTTTCGGTGCTGATGGCTATGAAACGACAGTGTCTCCATACGCATTGAAGCTGTTTCATCAACGATGGTATATGCTCGCCTTCACAGGTAAGTGGATTGCTACATATTCGCTCGACCGTATGACCGCGCTGTCTATTACCGAAGATACCTTCAAGATGCCAGAAGACTTTTCGCCAGAGGAATACTTCTCTGAATACTTTGGAGTGCTGACCGACGAGTCTGTGCCCATAGCGCACGTTATCATTCGTGCATATGGTAAGACACCAAACTATCTGCGAACGCTGCCACTCCATCCCTCTCAGGTGGAAATCAATACCACCGAGAGATTTGCTGACTTTGCCTTGGACATTCGCCCAACGTATGACTTCCAAGAGCAATTGCTTCACTACGCAGCAGGCCTTGAAGTGCTCGAACCAGCTAATCTTCGTCAGCAGATGAAGGATGAAATTATAGCTATGGCCAATAATTATCAATGAATTTTTATCAGGTGTACCGACATCTGGAACAAGCATGACTTACTTTTGCCTTCGTAAACTTACAATATATCAAGATGAATGTAAAAGAAATTCTCACAATGCCTGATAGCTATAGGCAGATTAAGGCTCTACCAGAAGACCCTGTTGGAACGGTTGCTTATGGCTTTTCCACGCCTTATTCCCAAAGCTTTATTACAGCCTTCCCCTTTCCCCCTGAGAGTGCAATGCTTTTCGGTGACGCTCAGCGTGTCATCAATGGGATTCATCACTCTTTGGGTAATAATCAGGCACTCATTGAGGTGAATACAGGCGAAACAACTTCTGGAAGGCCTTATATATACAGTATCATCAAGACAGCACAAGAACCATCAGGTGTACAATATTTTATATTGTTTCAAGAAAAGATTGGTAATGAAGTTGTCTGTGTAAAGGCATTCTTCCAAGAATATGGCACTACTAGGATTCGTGACAATGAGATATTCAGTGCTATGTTAAGCCAAGGAATCTTGACTATGGAAGAAAAGGGCAAATGGTGGCGTGACCCTTATGATGAAACCTTGAAACGTTCATTTTTAATGAATCTGTCCGAACTGGAACAGTTTGATGAGTATTTCCCAGACCACCGCTTTCACAAGCGAGGGCATTGATAAAGCCCTTATCGTGCAGTAGGGAAATAGAAGAAAATATAATTTTGTGATAAATGGAACTTGGATATATAAACTTCAGCAATGAAGAAAAGAATAATCTTTATAAGGTGATTCAATCCATACGCGAGCATCATGCCATTGATGAGCTGGGTATTGGACGAATTCGTGATGCATTCTCAAACGAGATGTTTCCAGGCATGTCAACCTTACAGAATAGAGCAAAGTATTTTGCAGTCCTACCAGCCTTATATTACAAGGCAGAGAAAGGGCACTATAACAATGTGAGAGAGGTGCGAAGGCGAGTCCTCGACTTGGAAATCAAACTGACTCGACAGCTTATGAATGGGGCCGAAACGTCAGAAGAACGTTACGGTATTACAGGCAGTACATTGATTGAGCAAGCAGAAATAGATAGCAGTAAGTATGTGAAATATGACCCTTCATACATCTATTGGGGTGGACTCGTTACCTACAATATGGTAAGGACGGATGGAAACATCTACCAACTGATTTATGAGCGTTCACGTCATATTCAAGAGTCGCCAGAACATTTGAGGAAAACCAGTCCAGAAGAATATGACGGAGATGCCGAAGGCTATATGGGACGGTCGCAGCTCTTCAATACCGGCGGACTGAATTATGTGTTCGATGGAAGAACACCTATCCTAGTAAAACTGAACAAAGCCGAAGCTGAGTTCATTTATAGTTGCATCACGAAATCGGAGCGTAGTCATGACTCGCTATTGGCATACATTCTTAACCATCCTGATGTTCCTATTCTTGATAACTATTTGGAACTGGGAGCAGTATGGAATGAGCTACCAACAGAACTACGCAGAGTTTATGTGTTGTCCGCAAGGTTTTCTCGGTTCACCTATCTACTTCGCATATACTACAACTATCTTTATGTGAAAAAGACTCAGGACGAGGAAAGCGCGAAGCCATTCATGGATGACTATTTGAAATTTCTTAGCGACAATCGAAACGAACTGACGTTTGACAAAATAATGGAGGTTCTTGCCTATGTGGAAGAGTCAGTCATTGACATACCCGTAAAACAATTTGTCGCTCACTCTGCGCAATGCGTATCTCAAGGAAGATTAGACCAGCTTGAAGAGTGTCTCGTGAAAAGAGAGAAAGAAACGAAAGGCACCGCCAGAGCAAAGTTGACTAATTGGAAAAAATATGTTGGCAAGCCCCATGTTGGTGCTTTCTTTTTGGACTATAGATGGGGACTTGTGTATAGTATGATAAACGAAATTAGGGAGGGTATGCGGTATGGTCAATAGAGACAACATGATGCAGGATCTTATCTATGGTGATGTATTGTCCACACCTGGGTATGCTGTGGAGTTTGCTGTGGGTACAACCTATTCATTAGACATGAAAGCCCTTCTGATAGTACCCTATTCATTGGGAATGTTTGGCGATTTGAGCGAAAACGTGAAAGCATCTCCGCTGTTCCTTTTGGAAAGTATTCGCCGTAGTAGCGATAAGTTTGCACTGTTCTGCCATAGAGGGGGAATCCACATGCCGAAGGAAACGTCAAGCTATTTCCCTTTGCTGGAAAATTGCATTTTTGAGGTAAAGACAGACCCGATGGCAAATTTCCATCCGAAGATGTGGCTTATTCGTGAACACCTGCGCGAGAATAAGGAACGGAAGCAACTGAAACTGGTAGTGATGAGCAAGAACATCACTTTTGACAATAATCTCGATGTAGTAGTCTCGCTGACAGGTGTTATTGACACGAAAAAATCACATAATGCCAAACGTCACGAGCCTTTGAAAGAAATGGTGGAGCGTCTTGCTGGCTATGCCAAAGGCAAAATACGTCGCCGTGTTCTTGAATTAGCAGATGATCTGATACACGTCACACGCTTTGAAGTTGATGAAAGTCGATTTGAAAGTGAAGAATATGAGTTTGTGCCATTTATGTTTGGAGAAAACCTAAATGCGGAGCGTGTACCTTATCCTGAAGCATTTCAAGGTGAATCGGTCATGGCTATTTCTCCTTTTATTGATGAATCGACCATCAAAGACCTTACCGCTGTTCAACGAATGAATGGTCAGATGGTGTTAGTTACTCGGGCTGGCTATGTAGATGAAAAGATATTCCAGTACTATAATCGAGAGAATGCCGCCATATATGTGATGAATGATCAGATGGTCAATAACGACCGCGTGTGTATTGACCTGCATGCCAAGGCCTACTTCGTGTCTTGGCCGAAATCTGATGCAGGGCATTTCCTCTACATTGGATCAGCCAATGCTACCTTCCCAGCCTTCCACAAGAACTGTGAAATGCTCGTCCGTCTGAAGTTGAAGAATGGACACTATCTCTTTGAACGATTCAAGAATGAATTTCTGCAGATGAACGAGAAAGGCGAAAGTGATGTCTTTGAGGCGGTCAACGAGCCGATTACCGAACCCGAAAACCATTCTCTAAGCGTTTTGGAATCTTTCGTTAGGAGGCTGGTAAATACTTCGTTCCGTGCAAAGGTGTCTGAACAAAAGGCCAACGGGTTGTATGATATAGTATTAAAAACTAGGGCTGACGGAAGCAAATATCATGTTACGATAGCCCCCTTGCAGGCTCCATCCATCGCCAGACCACTTAGCGGCGATGTGACATTTGAGGACCTTCCACTGAGCAAACTCTCTTCGTTTTATCTGGTACGAAGTGTCAATGGCGAGGAACATCTTGACGAAGTAATAAAGATAACAACTGATGGCATCCCCGAAGAGCGAGACGATGAGATATTCCGAAGTATCGTTGATACAAAGGACAAATTCTACAATTATATCTCATTTATGCTTTGCGATGACCCAGAGGAGTTTGTTTTTGAACTTGAACAGGCAGAGAAGGCTTTGAGAGCATACGAAGGTTCTGTAGGACAAGTACACATGCCTCGCAGGATATATGAGCAGATGTTGAAGATTGCCTCGCATGACCCAGAGCAGCTGCTCCTTCTTGATGATGTAACGAGAATAGTTAAGAACGAAACATTCTCAAAGGAATTTAACCAGCTGTTTGAGACATTCAGACCTATTATTCCCAAATTGAAGAAGCTGCTATGAACAAGAAAGCAAAGATATTCCAAGAAATGACCGCTAATCGTATCGAAGAAATCTTCCGTGGTGGTGAACAGAAGCGTGTGTTGCTGGCTGATGAAGTTGGACTGGGCAAGACCATTATCGCTCGTGAAGTCATTGATAGGGTTAGAAACATGCGTAAAGAGTTGCATGATGACATGTATCGCGTCGTGTATGTGTGCTCGAATATCAATATAGTTCATCAGAACACTCGCAACCTTGGCATGAAGAAACGACTCGATATTAGTGAGAGCCGACTGTCGATGCAGCATCTGGTTATACATGAGCAGGTGGCCCTGCTTAAAACCAATGGACATTATCGGGAGGATGGTCATTATGACGAAGATGAGATGCCAGAATTGCTAATTCCGCTCACTCCTGGCACATCGTTTGCAATGCAACAAGGATGTGGCAATAAGAATGAACGGGCTTTGATGTATTGTATCATAAGCCGACTTCCTGAATACGAAAGTTACTCTGATAGGCTGTATCAGTTTTTCAAGCTTTATGAGAATCTGAAGGAAGACCCGTGGCGATGGATGATTGGCAACTATGACCAGCGTGTGCAAGCCTGCGGTGAAAGGTATATCCTAAAGATCGCTGAAAGGCTTGAACGGAATAATCTTTTTCAAGAATGGAGTAAAAAACTGAGGGAATATCTTGACACAGGCTCACAAGACTGGAATACAAAGTCTCGCATTCTTGTTAAACTGCGAGTAGTCTTCGCACAGATAAGTATCGAGGAACTGGAACCAGACTTTGTGATTATGGATGAGTTCCAACGGTTCAGTTCGTTAATAGAATATCGTCCTGACGATGACAGTGAGCAAACGCTTATCACGCGAAAATTTTTTAAGACCATGGACGACGAAAATGCACCGCTTATTCTCCTACTTTCTGCCACTCCATATAAGCCTTATACAACATTAGAAGAATTGAATGAAGAAAACTGCGATACGCACTATGAGGACTTTATCAAACTGACCAACTTCCTCTTCACTGGTGCCACAGCTGCTGAATTCAAAACAATTTGGCAGAAGTATTCTATGCAATTGAGTCAACTAAGTACCGATAACTTTGACGTGCTTATCGCATCGAAGGAACATGCCGAGGACAAAATGTATGGGGCCATGTGTCGTACTGAGCGGCTTATGAACTCGCTGATTGATATGACCCATCAGGTAGAAGAAGAACCTGTTAGCGAAGGTGATATTATGTCTTACTGTCAGATGCAACGTATTCTGCGCGACTGCAAAGAACGGGCTGAACGTAAGGGGATAAGACCCAAATACTACAATGTGCCAATGGAGTATGTGAAGGCTTCTCCCTATCTTCTTTCATTCATGGAGAAATATGAGTTGAAGAAATATATTATAAATATGTATAAGGGGAGAAGTAGTTCTGCCATCAAACTGCCCATTAGTAACTGGGTGCAGAACGTAGTGCTTAACTTTGACCGCATATACGCATACAAGCCTATCTCACCGAATAATGCCAGACTTGCTAAGCTGCAGCAAATGATGCTCGACGAGAAGGCCCAGACGGTGGATTTATTGTGGGTACCAGCTTCGCATCCTTACTATAGGACAAATCCGAGTAATGTGTTTGAACGCAACCGAGATTTTTCAAAGATGCTAGTGTTCTCCAGTTGGGAGATGGTGCCACGCATGATTGCGGTAATGCTTTCATATGAGGCCGAGCGGCAAACCATCGGTAAGTATTCAGGTGGTCATAAGAAAGCAAGCTATACGAACGATGTGGGGGTCAATCCTTTGCGTGGCGACCGCGACATTCTTTTATTCTATAACAATTACCTTAGAGACCTCTATCGGCCAGAAGACTTCTACGGGCAGGATGTATCCGATATACGAACTTCTCTGATTGATAGTATAAACAAAAGAATTGATGAGTTAGGAGGCTATGTAGCCGATGGTAAACACTTTGACAGTGAGCAGATTATCCCAATGGCTCAATGGCTTGAACATGGTGAAAGTTCTGAGCAAGAAGTTCCTTCTCAGATTGTCAGGGTATTGGCTGATATGGCAATAGCTTCTCCTGCTATCGTACTCTATCGAAGAATTGGAAATATTGATTTCCAGGTCGTAGAAGCTGGACATAAGGAAGAAATGACACTCGCTAATGTCATCGACAGTTTAGTGGGTTTATTCAACATGCGACAAAGTGTTGGCATCATGTATCGCTTATATGGTGACGAGCAAAAATACTTTGAACATGTATTACAATACTGTGTTGACGGGAATCTGCAATCTGTCATAGACGAATTCATTCACATGATTGACGAGACAGGTGAAAACAAAGCTGACATTGCACATGCTTTCTATGAGTCGTTTGCTGGTGTGAGCACTCTTGAAATTGATACGACTGAGTATTATAAGGACATGAGTCGGCGACGACGTAGGATGCGTACACATTATGCGCTGGCATTCACCAACAAGAAGGTGGATGAGAAAAATGTTACCCGTGCCATCAATGTGCGACAAGCATTTAACTCTCCTTTCAGACCCTTCGTTCTCTCAACGACGTCAATAGGTCAAGAGGGGTTGGATTTTCATTGGTATTGTCGTAAGATCATGCACTGGAACGTACCATCTAATCCACAGGATATGGAGCAACGTGAAGGTCGTATCAATCGATACAAATGTCTGGCTATCCGTAGAAATATCGCTCAAAAATATGCCAGTATCTATGATTGGAATGAGATGTTTCAACAGGCTTTCGAGGAATTAGAGGGTGACCTTGGTGGCTTAATCCCGTACTGGTGCATACCTGTTGAGGAGTTTGACAATCCAGAGAAAATAGAGCGTATCGTACCCATGTACCCTCTTAGTAGCGATAGGGAATACTATGAGCGCATGAATGCTGTCCTTTCACTCTATCGTTTGACGATGGGACAACCACGTCAGGAAGAACTTATCACGATGTTCAAGAATCTGACGGTGGAACAGACGGAGAAAATGCTTTTCAACCTGTCGCCAATAAAACGTTCAAAAGAAAATATGGTGTAAAGAATAACTTTTTTACAGGGTGTACCGACTTTTGGAACAACGCCACACTAATTTTGCATCGTAAACATGAAGTAGAACTCTTAAAAGATTGAAGTCATGAAGGCAAAAAAGTTGTTTTTCAAAGAGTGTCACCTTGCCGGTCGTCAATATCACGATGCTGATGAGGTGTGGGAAGAATTGCATGTCGGAACACTGTTGGAACTGCGTCGCGACTTGGATAATCGCTACGACAAGAATGCTGTGGCTGTAATGTACAACCGTGGACTTGACGAAGACACTGGTACAAACGACGGGTATCTGTTGGGTTATATCCCAAGCGGAGAAAACGAAACAATTGCACAACTGCTCGAAATGGGATGGGACGACATCTTCGAATGTCGTATCAGTAAAATTAACCTTGAAGCACACTACGAGAATCAGGTGCGACTGACTATCCGAATCGTGCGTCACAATAACAAATAATAAGAGAAAAAAGATGAAGACGTTTATATTAATGTGGCGACCTGCCATATCTTCCTATAAAATGGAAGACCTCGAACACGAACTTCAGGAGTACCCTGATGTGTGGTACAACTGGAGTGTATGGGAGCATGAGAAAGCCCACGAAGAAGACCGTTTCTTCATGGTGCGTGTCGGTGAAGGCAAAACGGGTGTCGTGATGAGCGGTTATTTTTCTTCCGAACCATACGAAGATGAAGACTGGTCATGTAAAGGACGACAGACTTTTTACATGGACATGCAGCCCGACTACATATTCCATCCAGAGAATACAGACATACTCACAACAGAGCAGCTGGCCGCCGCCATTCCCGATTTTATCTGGACAGGTGGACTCTCAGGACGTATGCTTACTGATGAACAGGCCAAGCGCCTGGAAGATCTTTGGGAAACCTTCTTGTCCAAGCAGGATGAAAACGTGTACAATGAGAACGAGCTGAAGGCGCGCCGCCAGGGGCCGCTCACCATTGAAGAAGCCATCCGTATCGCCAATGAAGCACATTTCGGTGAGAATGATTTGGATGGGAACCCTGTCATCCTTCATTCTCTCATCGTGGGTCTGAAGGGATGCACCCGTGAGGAAATGATAGCAGGTTTCCTGCATGATGTTGTAGAAGATACTCGAGAAACCTTCACGGGTCTACTTATGAAAGGCGTTGACCGTCCTATTGTGGAAGCGTTGAAGCTGCTTACTCACGAGAAGAGCACTGACTACTATAACTATATACAGCGCATCATTGACAGTGGCAATCCCATCGCCATTCATGTGAAGCAAGCTGACCTCCAACACAATCTGGAGCGCGGACGTGCTGGTGGACACCTTAAGCTGGTAACCAAGCATGAAAAGGCATGGAATATGATTAAGGACATCAAATAGTAAAAGATATGGGATCTATCACCGTAACTGGCAGCGGCAACATCCATGTGGTGCCTGACGTGACAAGAATAGAGACAAACATCTCAGGGGTTTTCCAAACCTATGAAGCAGCATACGATCAGGCAAAAGAAAATAGTGGTCACTTGAAGGTCACTAATAAATGAAACAAGCAGCTACGATTGCATCGTAACTGCTTGTTTTCTTGTTGTGGGCCATCTAGGGCTTGAACCTAGGACCTCCAGATTATGAGTCTGTTGCTCTAACCAACTGAGCTAAAAGCCCGACTTGTCACAAGGGTATGTGATAAGTTTTGTGGTGCAAAGGTAAGAATAATGAGCGAAATGTGCAAATTTTTTTGTTATAAATTTGAAAATATAGGCGTGGAGGGCTGAAAATGACGTTGTTGCATGGGTGCTTTTAAACGAAAACGTTGTTGTAACTTCTTTTTTATTGTTTTGTAACATCTATTATTTGCATATAATTTTAGCAAACCGTAACTTTGCATTTAATTGCGGCAGTGTTGCGGTTTTTTCGGTTTGTTACGGCTTGTGTAAGGAGCCTTGCACCGCGATAAATGAACAAGATAATAAAAGCAAGAAGGCTGGAAAAGATTAAGCAAGAAGGCTGGCAATTATAAAAACAAGAAGGCTATAAATTTAAAAAGACAACGTTTGTTGTCAAGACAACATTTTTTATAAAGATGACAACAGAAAACAAAAAGACGATGAATGGGAAACCCATGACCGGGCAACCTGTGACGGGGCTTACGCCTGCTGAGGTGGAGGAGAGCCGTGCAAAGCATGGAGAAAATGTGCTCACGCCGTCGGAGCGAACACCTCTGTGGAAACTCTACATTGAAAAATATAACGACCCGATAATAAAGATTCTTATCGTGGCGGCACTCGTGTCGCTGGGACTGGCGTTCCTGAACGGTGAGTTTATAGAGACCTTAGGCATATTTCTCGCCATCTTCATAGCCACAACCGTGGGTTTCGTGTTTGAGATGGACGCAGCGCGTAAGTTTAACGCCCTCACAGCCCTCGGCGAGGAGGAGCCCGTGAAGGTGAGACGCGACGGCGACGTGACGGAGATTGCCCGTCATGACGTGGTGGTGGGCGATGTCATTATTGTTGAGACGGGCGATGAGATTCCTGCCGACGCGCGACTGGTTGAGGCCACCGACCTGCAATGTGACGAGAGTTCGCTCACAGGCGAGCCTGTCATGACAAAGCATGTGGTCGACGAAGACCATCCCGCCGACACCGAGGCAACCTATCCCTCAGACCTCATTCTGCGTTCAACGATGGTCATGTCGGGTCGCGGCGTGGCTGTGGTCACGGCTGTGGGCGACGCAACGGAGATAGGCAAGGTGGCGCGTAAGGCCACAGAGATTACGGCGGTGAAGACACCGCTGAACATGCAGCTCACGAAGTTGGCAAAACTTATAAGTAAGGTAGGCACCGCCATTAGCGTCGCCGCCTTCGTCATATTCCTTGCCCACGACATGCTCACCTCGCCGCTCTGGCACACCACCAACTATGTGGGAATTGCCGGCGTGGTGCTCAAATATTTCATGATGGCCGTGACGCTCATCGTCATGGCTGTGCCCGAGGGTCTGCCCATGGCTGTGACGCTTGCCCTTGCCCTGAACATGAGGCGCATGCTCAAGAGCAACAACCTCGTGCGCAAGCTCCATGCTTGTGAGACCATGGGAGCCGTGACCGTGATATGCACCGACAAGA
>ERZ1034973.853-NODE-853-length-19900-cov-8.046359_pt1 | contig 19900 bp, 46 predicted proteins | sample MGYA00520686_ERZ1034973 | MGnify/ENA primary metagenome ERZ1034973 (study PRJEB33766, sample SAMN09781775) | gut metagenome | biome: gut microbiome | host: Homo sapiens | place: Madagascar | study: EMG produced TPA metagenomics assembly of the PRJNA485056 data set... | reverse complement strand
ATTCAATATATTGCAGATAAATGGACAAAAGAAGAAGAGCAAATTTTAATAAAATTTTTTCCATTAGAAGGAAAAGAATGTTTTTCACGTATTATTGGAAGAACAAAATCATCATGTGAGCATAAGATTTCGAGGTTGGGATTAACATATAGTAATACAATTAAGATATAAGTTCAATGGAAATAATCAAATGAAAATTTAGTTTCATTAATTATTAAATGTTAGTTCCTTTTTTGTTGTAAAAATTCAGGAGAATAGTTAGGAGGTATTTTTATGAGTATACAAGGAGCAACTTGTGGATCTATTGCTGGTTCATGTGGTGGAAGCCATTTTGATTATTATACACCAAGATGCAATGGATGGGTACATCAAGAAAAAGAAGAATATATGGATATATTATACGAAAGAGCAAAAGAATATAACGCAAATAGAAATTTGTATGACGAATTAAGATTTCGTAAAGATTTTGATTTAAATAATGAAGATCTGGAGATGTTCGTAAAACATGATATTGGTTCTATTAAAGAATTCTTCTATACAATTAATGATTTAAAGTGCAATGATGTTTTTATGGAAGTTGCAGAAAAGCAAGGATGGTTAGAAAAAGGCGCAGGATTTATTTTATATAAGACTGTAACAAAAAAGATCAATAGTTATGAACACGAGAAATGGTTGGATAAACAACGCCTCGAATTAATTGATCCTCCGAATCTTAATATATTCAAAAATCTTATAAATACAATTGAAAAGAAAGGAAAAATAGATAAAATAACATATAGAAAAATAGAAACTCTTATAGAGGATTCAAAAGAGAATAGATTGAATGTATATATGTCTTTAAGAGAAGCAGAGAAAACAAGGGCATATCATGAAATATTAAAAATGGAAAATAATAATTATATAGAAGTAATAACGGAAGATTATAAAGGAAGACATCTTAAGAGTATTGAACTAACGGATAATGACAAATATATATTTTTTAATAATTATGGAAATTCTTCAAAGTTTGATACTTTAGAAGCTGCATTGAAACATCTGTTTTTTGATTGGTGTTACAAATGGGAGGATCTTGTATCTTTTGAGGTATCAGACAAACCACTAAAAAAAGAATAATTTAATAAAGTAATGTAATGAAAGAGAAAAGAAGCGGTTATATAATTAGCTGCTTCTTTTTTATTACACAAAATAGGAGAATAATATGTTAGGAGGTAGATTATTTTATGATGAATACAAATTTGGCAACGGTAATCCCTTTTTACAGAGAGAAAAGCAGTTTACATTCTTTGAAAGTTGACGGAACAGAAGTTCAGAAATTTATAAAAAAACCACCAATATCAACGAAAATGGAATGTCTTTATAACGAGGAACAGATTAGACTTGTGCATAAAATACTTGCGGACAAGGTGGAAAAAGCTACGACAATCAACAAAGAGAAAGTAGCAATGAGAAATCTTACAATGTATATCTGTGGTATCAACATTGGTTTGCGTGGTGGAGATTTTTGTAGTCTTAAATGGAATCAGGTGTTTGATGACGGTTGGATTATTAAAAAGAAAGAATCGTTTGCTCCAGAAAAGACAACTAAGAAAGATGAGTATGGAAATATTTTCAAGAGAAAACTTATTACATTAAGATATGATGGTGATTTCAGGATGGCAATTACCAATTGGTATAACTGGTTGGTAGAACATAATAAAGAACCGAAATTAGATGATTATATCTTTCCTTCGAATAAAAATGAATGTATGACGGAAAAATCATGGTATAAGGTAATGGAAACTACACGAAAAGAAGCAGGAATTAAACAGAAGATAGGTACACATGGTTTAAGAAAAACTTATGGACATTCTTATTATTTAGCAGCAAAGGACAAATCACAAGCTCTTGTACAGCTTATGATGATATTTAGACATGCAGACATGAGAACCACATTGGATTATATTTGTATTTCTGATGAAGAGATATTTGAGAACCAGGAAAGAATGTGTATATTTTCAAATGGTGAAGACGATTTTGTGTTGAATAATTAAAGGTAAAGTAAAAGACGATACTTATTCAGTATCGTCTTTGTTATTAACTTTTTCATCAAAAAGTTTTTCGATTTTCCCATCAACATAGGCACGTAAAACATTAGAACTAAGTAATTCATCAATAATATTTTTTGTATCAGGCAAAGTTGTTATTTGGTATGGATCAGGTTCTTTGGCTGTAAGTTCTTTTAATCTAGGCTGTCTACCATTCATTAGTATGAGTTCTAACAGTTTATCTTTTTCGCTTGGTTCATCGTTTATGAAAAGATCGTTTGGTGTACAATGGAAAATTTCACATAGTTTTTCTATATTCTCTATTTTAATAGATTTTACAGAACCGTCATACAATGAATAAATATATTGCCTGGACATATTAAGCTCTTTGGCAAGTCTTATTTTTGTATAACCGTTTTGATCTGCTAGATTTTTTATACATAATTTCATAGAATCCCTCCAATTTATTATTATGTAGAGGATATAGTGTAATTATAACATAACATTCAAAAATGTAAACGTTAAAAAATATGGACAAATATGTAATTTTATATTGACATAATGTTATTTTAGGATTACAATAAGAGCATAAAAAGTAAACAAAAAAAGACACAATGTTAGTTGTAGAATACATATTAAGAGAAAGGAGGACTATATCATGGTACAGCGTGGAGAAATTTATTATGTTAATCTCGGTTCGAATCTGGGGAGTGAACAATCGGGGTATAGACCTGTGCTTATTATACAGAATGATACTGGAAACAAGTATAGTCCTACAACTATCGTTGCGACTTTGACTTCTAAGAAAAAGAAGTATTTACCTACTCATGTTTTCATTAAAAAAGATTCTTGTAATGGCTTGGACTCAAATTCTACAGTAGAGCTTGAGCAGATAAGAACAATAGACAAAAAGAGATTAGAAAACAAAGTCGGAAGACTAAGTGAAAATGATCTCGAAAAAGTTTTAGAAGCAATTAAAACAAGTTTAGCATTACTGTAAGGAGGATGAGAGAAATGAGAGAAACTTTTGAGTGCATGGACTGTGATAAGGCAATTGAGAAATTACAGAAATTAAAAAAGGAAAATAAAAAACGAAAAGTAATCGTTTGTACGATTGATTTTGATTCTGATGAAGAGTCAACCAAGATTGCCACACCGGAAGAAGGTTGCTTACTTGTTAGGAAGTCCAAGACAATCATTATGAATGAAGATACTTATATTCCTCACATGCAATTGTTTTCAATGGAACAAGATATAAAAAACATCCTGCATGAAGGTATTATGCATGACATAATCTTTGGTGGATAATGTATTTTTATTGGACAGATAAATTGATAATGTTCGAACACAATCGAACAGATGTTCTGTAAAAGTATTGACAACGAACAGGTGTTCGACTATAATCGAACATGCAAGGGAAATAAAAAGAGAGAAAGCTGATTATGATTTGGCGATCACAGCTTTCCCTCAAATACATAGCACAAGATTTCAAAAAGACTTGAAATCTAAAACACATAAATATGTTTGGCGACATATCTATGTGTTTACATTATTGCATATCTGATGTGCGATAGTCAAGTTTTAGATAATCTTTTTAATAATTTTCCCATTAAATTTTTATAAACAGAATATTGTATGTTTTTTGTTCTATAAACATAGAACATACATCAACTTCTAATTTTTGAAAATGCATTTTCAAAGGTTTATTAAGTGCGCTTATTTTTAGATTTTGCATTGGAGAATAAGAAGTTAAGAGAAAGGAGTGGTCGAGATGGACTATATTTTGACAGATGGAAAGAATTATGTAATGGAGAACCCTACAAAAGTTGGTGAATATCTTTTAACAACATCACCATTGTTTGCCAAGAAATTTTCTTACAAACAAGCGAAAGGGTTGACACAGAGAAAAGGTAAAAAGTACACGAAGTTTAGAAACTTTCAACTTTTAAACTGTGAAACTGGTGATGAAGAAAAGATCAATAGCAATTACAAAGGGAATGCAGGTATCTACATTGGTGATAAAGGAATCACGATCAATCATCAAATGTTAGATGATATTTTGCGAGAAGTAGATACAATGCTTGGACTTGCCGGCTGGAGTGATATTCAATTGGATACATTCAAGAATGAACTTAATAAATATCTTTCCTATTATGATTCTGCTGAGTCTGATTTGGAACACGCTTTACAGAAATACAAAATGGATCATAACGGAAAGAAAGCTCAAGCTCACAAAATGGCAAAATTTGGATATCTTCTCGACAACATAAGATATGAAAGAAGTCGTGTGAAGCAATGTATGAGATATGTTGATGTTTTCAAAGACGCTCATACATATAAGTACACCATCGAAAAGTTGAAACTGGAACTTAGCAAAACAGAGAACAGAGAATATAAAGGCAGAACAGATTATTGGCAAGCTGCGATTGATATTCTCTATAAGTAAAGGTGGTGATGATGATGTACTTTACGCAAGAACAGTATGACAGACTAACATTAGCAATGCTTGATCGTTCAAATGATAAGTCACGCACAGTGATATATTTGTCGTTTGAAGAATGCGAAAGATATTGTGAACATTATCTTTCCAACAAAATGAAAGAACTGAAAAAAGTTACAAATGCTGTTATCGGTAGATTGGAAAATGACAAGACGAATTTCGATGATAGAGAGATATATGAACTGAAAGATTTATCATATGAGGTCTTTGTCTTGACACTCGGAACGTACAATCCAAAAGCAAATTGCAGTTTTAAAACATTTTTTTATGGGAATTTGCTACGAAAGTTTTATACATACGGAAGAGATAAAACTAGAAAATCCAGATGTAATTGGGAGCAGGTTTGGGATGATGAACATCATTGCTATAAAAGAGATGAGAACGGAAACATAGTAAAGAAACCTGTATTCGACATCTCAATGTATTCGGTAGAAAAGAAAGATGGAAACGAAAAAGAGATTTGGCAATATTTTAAAGCAAAAGATAATGTTGAAAATACTGTTATCGAAAAACAAATGCCAATTGAAGAATACAGTGATTCAGTTAAAGCGTTTTTAGAGAATATGTCAAGAGATGCAAAGATTATTGCTACATACATACTTGATGGTTACACAAAAGAAATGATTATTGAATGCAAAGGTATAACTACAGAACAATATAACAACGCAATTAGAGAATTTGGAACATTTGAAAATGTACATATTTTATTAGGAGGACAATGTAATGCCAAAAATTGAAAGAACAAAGAAAGATGACCGTATGTTAAAAACTTTAATCGAAGATTTTGAGCGTGGAGAGCTTAGAACAGACCATCCATTACAGAGAAATCCTGGTAGATGGAATACTGATTATAGAGATGGAGAAATCGCCACAATTATCAAAGGAGAAGACATTGATCCAATCAAAATTTGTGAACAGATTGATGTCGATGAAGAAAGCAATAAGAAGATTATTGAAAATTGGCTGATTGATGGATTGCAGAGATTAACATATCCGATGAAGTATATGCTTGGAGCTTTTAGACTTGGAAATAACATTGAATTTCCAATCGTTACTTTTATGAGAGCAAGAAAAGATGTGGACGGATCATTCGTTATGGAAAACGAAAGAAGAATCTATGATGAAATTGAATTCGATCTTCGTGGAAAAGCATTTAAAGATTTGCCACCAGAGCTTCAGAGTAATTTTGAAAGCTATTCATTTCCAATTGTAAAGCAGCTTGATTGTACAAACGAAGAGGTTGGATATCATATTCGAAGATATAACAAACAGTCAAACATGAATGGGTCTGAAAAGACCATTACATACCTTGATACAATCGCAGAGACAATTAAAGAAATTTCTGCACATAAGTTCTTCAAAGATAATTGTACAAAAATTACCCAAAACGAAAAAATTAAGGGTGCTGTAAACAAAATTGTTATCGAGACACTTATGATTCTTAATTATTTTGAAGATTGGACAAAAGATAATAAAAAGCAGGGATTGTACCTTGAGGAAAAAGCAACAGAAGATGATTTTAATGGACTGAAAAATATCTTAGATAGACTTGCTAATACAATCACAGAGGAAAATGAGAGCCTGTTTACTTCTAAAAATACATTTATTTGGATTAAGATGTTTGATTATTTTACAAAGAATTTCAATCTTCCGGACGAAAAGTTTTCTGAATTTCTTAGTGCGTTTATCAACGAATTGAGAGAAAAAGACGAAAAACTTGTAACTCCTATGAAAATCTATGGAGAAGAAACCGATCATTGTACATATAAAGCATTAGATGAGTCAAAGTCTACAAAAGATAAATGTGTAGTAAATAATAAACTTCATATTCTTGAGACGCTTATGAATGAATATTTTTCTAACGAATCCATTACAGACTCAGCAGAGAATAATGAAGTAGAATCAAAAGTTGATGAGATTCAGACAGAAGAGTTTGAAAAGAAAGTAGAAGAAACTATTGATGATACTGAAATGGAGACACTGGATTTCGTTAGAAAGTATGTAGATCCAGAAATCACAGAAGAAGATATTGATGGTTATTGGGATTATATCAATGGTTTAGTAAGAACTAGAATCATTAAGGGAAATTCAGAAATGCTTGCACCTGAAAATGAGAATTCTATGATGGCAATGCTGGCTTGGTCAGAAAAGGATGATAAAAACATTTCAACATGGTTACAGAGATTTTCAATTACTCATAAAACAATGTCTGAAATGTCTCAGAGAGAAAGATTTGAGTACATGAAGAAGAATTATGGAAAGTTTGAAGCTTTGCAGGTGAGAATGAAGTCTGCATAGAGAATAAAACTAATGATGAAATGTGGATTTCATTAAAAAAGTGAAAAATCAGAATTTCCTTGAAAAAATAGGAAATGGAAATTTTAGAGTGATTTTCTCCTTGATTTTGCGGTGTTTCAGAGTGGTATTTTAGTGAAATGCTTAGAATTAGGGAGAAAACGCAAAAATGGTCAAAAATTGACCGAATGAAAACATTCTTTCATTATGAAAAATAAAAACAGAAAGGAGAACACAAATGACGAAACTGACATTATTTTTTCATATTATGCTTGTATTAATCATGGCATTGCTTTGCTGGGATGTGAGAAAAGATAAAATACAACTTATTCTATGTTTGGGTACAATGATTTGTTGGGTTGCATTGGCGGTGAATGAAGCAATATATTTGTTTGGATAAGGAGTGTAATTATGAAATATGAAGTAGGCGATAAGGTACGTGTTAGACAATGGGATGACATGGTAGAAGAGTTTGGTACTGACGAAGCAGGTAGAATAGACACAAAAACAGGGGGTCGTTTTACGGAAGAAATGAAAAAGTTTTGCAGTGGTGTTTATGAAATTTGCTCTATATTGGGAAGAAATTATTTGTTAAAAGACGAAGAAAAAACTATCCATTATTATTTCACAGATGAAATGCTTGAAGATGTAAATTTATTATTACATACACCAAATTCACTGATATTAAAAACTGAAAACGTTACATTAATATTTGGAAAAGATATTACAGAATCAAAAGTAAAGAAAGAGGACAAAGAAATGAAACAGAAAACGCAGAGAGAAAGATTGGAAGAACAGTTAAAGGAATATCAGAGAGATTCAGGAATTAAAGTTATCGAGATTATTGTTCCTGGGAAAATTGTTAAGGTTACTATGAATGATTATGTAGACACTACATATACAATGAAATGTCATGAAGATGATGTATTTAGTCTTGAAAAAGCTATTATTCTTGCATACGTAAAATATGAAAATTATAATAATCTGACACCAAAAGGAATTGAATATGAAGCAGAAACATTTATTTGTTTCAAAGATAATATGAAAAAGCTCAAAAAGGCTATGAAATTATACGAGATTCAGCAGAAGTTAAAAGCTCTTGACGAAGAAGAAGAACGTATCAGAGCTAATAAGAAAAGAAAGAAAATTGCTCAGAAAAAGAGAAGAGCAGAGAGACTTGCGGAAGAAAAGTTGAAAGAAACAAAAGAAGCAGCTAAGATTTATGCTGAAGCTTTGAAATCTGCTTTTTGTGGTTATGAAATTTCGGAAGATACAGTTGAGAACATGACAAAAGATATGAATATAAGAGTGTAAGTGGTAGTAGGTGCGTAGATAATATGTAATATATAACTCTGCGCACCTGTGTAAAAATGGATGTATTAATTATAACATGTGTTACAGAAGAAAGGAAGTAGATGTTACTATAGAATTCTTTTACATTTTGATTATTTTGGCATATATTTGTGTCATTATGATTGCTTTCATGGGATTTATGTATTGTGATTTCACATACTTTAGTTACAAAGCAAATTATGAAAGATGGAATAAACTAAATTGGTTTGGCATTGTATTTATAACTTCTGTGGTTTGTATTTTGTTCTTTCCGTTGTCGATCGGATATGGTATTTGCAGATTGATCCATTGGATATTTACAGTTGGAAGAAAGGATTAGTTATGGAAAAAGTAGAAGAGAAGAAAGTAGAAGTAAAAAGAAAAATTCATAAGTTCTACTGCGATAAATGTGAAGAATATTTAGGTGAGAGAGAAGAATACGATGATGGATATTATGAGGAAATCGGATATATTTCTCAACGTGTTGTTGTAAATGGAAAACAATACATTTATAAAAGACATCTATGTAACAAATGTAAAGAAAATTTCTATAAAGATTTAGGCAATGTTTTGGAAATTGTTGGTTTTGTAAAGGTTTGATAATTATGCAGATTATTAGTATGCCAAGATGTTCTGGAAAAACAATGCTTGTTAAGATAATGAGAGATATGAACAGAAGAGAAAGAATACAGTTGACTAAATGGGCAGATGAATTGTCTGATAAAGATTTGGAAGATGCATATTATGATGCAGTTTATGATTGTCTTGGAAGCGAAACAGAAGAAATGTATGAGCGAGGGTATGATCCAATAGACATTGCAGAGCAAGAAAGATACGAAAAGTATCTTAGCGAAAAGGCTGACGTATTGGAAGAGCTATGCGAAAGACGAGGGATTAAGTTATGGGAATAGAAAAAACAGAAGAATTATCTACAGAAGAACTACTATTTGCTGCAAGGTATAATCTTCCATTATTTGCAGATCAGTATTCTAAAACTGAACGCATAATGCTGAAAAGAAAAGCGCACGAAGAAACAATTCAAAAATCTATTGGAATCGAAAATAGAAAAAGAAAAGTTTTATTCGGATTATAACCCATTATAAAACAAAGGAGAATAAAATAAATGATTATATTGCTTATTATAATTTCAATTATAGGATTTGTTGTAGCTGGTGTGATTTACGAAGACGATATTGCCGGTTTTTCCTAGCATGTTCCGGTGTGTTATTTGTAATTGCTATAGTTCTAGGCGTTCTTGTAAGTAATGGACGAACCATAGACGAAAAGATTTCAATGTACCAAGAAGAAAATACGAAAATAGAAAAGCAAATAGATACATTGGTTTCCAATTATATGAATTATGAATCTAACACATATGAGAAGTTCAAATCAGAAAGTTCTATTACATTAGTTTCTATGTATCCAGAACTGAAATCAGATAAATTGGTAGAGGAACAGATTTCCGTATATGAAGAAAACAATAAAAAGATCAGAGAGCTTAAAGAAGATAAGATTAATCTGAAGGTTAAAAAGTGGTGGTTATATTTTGGAGGTCGAATGAAATCGAACTTTCATAATGGAGAATAATTATGTGTAAGTATTGTGATGAAAATTCATATGAGTGTGAAGTCTTCTATGATGAGAGAAATGATAATTATTATCTCGACATAGAAACAAGCGAATGGGATGAATATGATGATGGTTTTGTACATCAGGAAATAGAAATTAATTTCTGTCCTTATTGCGGAAGAAAGCTGGGCGAAGAAGCTGTAAGACCAATTATCCTAGGTTGGTCAAAAGGAGATATCGAATATGAGTGTCCTATGTGTGGGATACGAGCTGTATCAAGTGACAAAAGTAAGGATAGATTTTGTGGCGAATGTGGTTGTGAATTTGATTGGAGTGAGATTAATACTAAGACCAAAAGTGAAAGCTAGTGAATTCAAGAAATTCGGATTCAAAAGATGTAAAGGTATTCCGAAAGAATTAGAGTGCTATTATCTCTGCATTGCAAGAGGATGTAAGATGCTGTTTGTCAGTAACGTGTGTTTTGCTGTAAATGATTGGAATAAAGATGATCCACGGATACATAAGGATGCAAATTGTAGATACAGGGATAAAAGAACAGCGTTGGATATAATCTACGAACTTATTAAGGCAGATATGTTAAAAAGTGAATGGGAGTGAGAAGATGAGACTAATTGATGCAGATAAGCTTCTGGAATGTGTGGAAGTGAGTATGCTAAATAACACGCACAGAAACGGGAACGCTGCACTTTGTCATGTTTCGGAACATAGGCATTTTATAAAGACGATTATAGAACAGCCGACAGCGTTTGATGTGGAGAAAGTCATTGAACAGCTAAATAAAGAGTTAGAACTTGCTGATGAAGAAAAGCGTAGATGTACAGCAGAAAATATGCTGCAATTTGATGAAGCAAAAGGATATAAAAGAGGAATAGCGTGCGCTATCGACATTGTAAAACGAGGTGGAAAAGAATGTTAGTTCCTGCAATTTTATACAGAGAACAAATTCAAAAAGAATTTCAAAAATATTATTACACAACAGATATGTTGTATGAAACAGGATGTTTGGATAATTGGAGTCCAAACATAGAAGAAAATCCAGATGAACAAACATACCAATATGCAATTGTGGGAAATGATAATAAGTTGATTGGTTTTCTTGCTTTCAGAATAGATTGGTATTGTTCTCGTGTTTATAATTTTGGCTTGCTTTCTTTCGACAGAGGAAATGTATTGATTGGAAGAGAAGTATTTCACAAGTTAGATGAGCTTGTTAATAGATTCCATAGAGTAGAATGGAGAGCTATCAGTGGTAATCCTGCTTGTAAAAGTTACGACAGTTTTATAGAAAAATATAATGGAAATAAGCACGTTCTTAAAGATGCAATTAGAGATAGAACTGGTAATTATCACGATGATATTATTTATGAGATCGTTAGAGGTGGAAGAGATGAAGAATAAATGTCCAATATGTAATTACGAGTTGAAAATGTGTCAGTGTTTATTTGCTGGTGATTGTCATCCAGACAGAACAAAAATCAGAGAAGTTGTACTTGATCACTTATATCTTTTGACAGGTGAGCAAATTAAACATATTCAGTATTTGGAAAAACATTGGAATACTTCGTATGCCGATGAAGAAAAAGAAGAAATCAAATGCAAATTGAAAGACGGTGGAGTAGATGAAAAATAAAGAACAGACAAATGCTTGTTACGGTTGCTTCGGAGCTGCGAATGGTGACTGTGATGAGTGCGATAAGGATAGGAGTAATAAGGATGAAGAATAAAGAAAAAAATTCAAAAAAGATTGTGGAGCTTGCTTGCGATGGTGATGGTATTGCTGTCGATAAGCATTCAAGAACAGTTGATTCATGCCTTTGTATTCCATGTAGTAATTGTTTGTTTAATGACAACAAAGATTGTGATAAGGGAAGAAGAGAATGGGCTGAATTAGAGTATGTTCCGGTGATTTCTAAGAGAGATAGAAGGTTTCTTGATTGCATTGGTAATGCTTATAAATATGTTGTTAGGGACAAAGACTGTAAACTATTTGTGTGTAAGGACGTTCATACAGATGGTCATATGTGGTTTAGTAGAGGGTGTATTGCTGGTTCTGATTACACGTATATTAGTGGTTTTGAAGTACAATTTCCAATGGTTGATGTTGTATCTCCTACTGTATGGTCAATCGAGGATCTGAAGAAGTTGGATGTGGTTGAAGAATATGGGATTGATTAAAGAATATGCATTTTTTTGTCTCGTTCTTGCGTTGGCATATGGGTTAGAGGATATGTTTTGGGAACATGGGTTACACGGAACGAAAATTAATATAGTCTTTGTGGTGGCAGTAATAATTTGCATCATAATTATATGTTGTTCTTTCTTGATATAGGAGACAGACTATGACAATCCTGAACTGTTAGAAGAGGAGAATGTGCATGGAACAGATTAAGCTAGGGTTAAGAATCACAAGCATTGTGGTTGGGATAATCGGCTATAGTGCGATATGGATGTGGTTTATTCGTAACTGTGAAACTAATGAAAAAATAAGAAATGATTTTATAACATGGATACTAATGCATATAGTTGTGGTTATATTCGCATTTTTATGGGCTTGGGATTAGGAGAATAAGGATGTTAGATGATAAATGCTGCGGAACGTGCAAATACAAATACATCATCCGAAAAGATAGTTGTTATATGAACAATATGTGTTTTAATGACAAAAGTGAGCATTGTGCAGATTGGATAGAGTACAACGATTCTTGCGAAGAATGGGAAAGGAAGAGACTAATGAAATATAAAGTTGGAGATAGAATTGAAATTATTAATGCAACTGGTGGTTGTTATGGTGCTAATGGAAGAATTGGTACAGTAACAAATAAACGTTCCACAGATGGACTTTGTTGTGACGATGATGGTTTTAACGTAGATTGCGGAAAAGGACATATTTGGAGAATCGGTTTTGCGTCAAAGTGCGAGCTATTAGATGAACTGACACCGGAAGAAGCAATTAAGACATTGGGAGATATGTGCATAAGAGGCTGCGAAATTTGTAAGTTAGGAAAACTCTACAAAGAATCTGGATATGTGCTTTGCGCGGCTTACAGAAGAGAACATCCTGACAAAGTAGTCGAAGCCCTCAAACAGCTGAAGAAAGACCATGAAAAGAAAGAGATAGAAACTGAAATCGTAAAACTTATTCGAATTATGAAAGAAGAGGGCGATTCTGTAACTTGCATATACACTTATGAGATTGATGTAACTAAAGAAAATATAGACGAGAAAATGGACGAGCTGGTAAAACAGTATTACGAAGAAAATGGTGGTAAAATTTATGCTAAATTTGAGCGTATATGTAGAGTAAAAAGTTAATGAAACGTCCGTTTCAAAGTGAGGTAAAAATGAGATTTTCAGTAGAAGATTTAGCGAATTATGGTGGAGTAGTTCTTAAAAGATATCCGATTTTAGAAAAGTACAAGCCAGTAATTGATTACCCGTATAAAAATAGAAAAATCGACAGATTAACCATAGAGATTAGTTGCCTTAATGACTTAATCGATTTAAAAGAAGAACTAGACGAAGGAATTTTGTTAAAAGATGACTACGAAACAAACCTATATAAAAACGAGGAAGAAAGATTATTTATGTTGGAAATTTCTTATTGATAAAGAGAAATTTCATGAAGGGAATGAGAATATGAATGAACTACAATATGTTGGAAGAACCATAAGCATTGTCATTGGTTTCTGTATATACTTATTAATATGGAGTTACGCATTAAATAATTGTGATGCTAATTATGATTATGATGGCTTAAGTTGGGAGAAAGTAATTAAATTATTCTGTTGTATATGGGTATATGGTCATATGGTACTTCTCGTGTGTGGTTTGATTGCATGGTTTGCATGGAGTTGGATGTGAAAATATGAGTAATGAATATTGGAGTTTAAAAATAACTTGTTATGCCTGTGTTTGTATTACACCAGATTATAATGGGAGTTGTACGATATGGAATACATATGAAGAAGCATGGCAGGATGCGGTAGAAAGAGCTGAAGAGTTCGTTTTCGAAGACGAGCGATTTTCTTACAAAAAAGTTCCAGATGGATTTAAGATTTTGGATGTAAATGGTCGAATTGTAAGCTGTTATAAAGTGTTTGATGCACAAGAATTGGAGTAAACATGAAATTATATAAGATGTGGAAGAAATTAGGAAAACAGCCACTTTCCATTACAAATCGTCAAGACGCAGATGTATACGTAGATGGTGATCAATATTTTATTACGAGTGTGAAATATGACAACGGAAAATGTATTGGTTTTAATGCAGTGAAGAAAAGCTGTGATAACTGTGTAAACAATATGGATTATACACTACCACATACATGTGACATATGTTTAAGTTTTATAACAGATGATTATTACAGTATGTGGGAATGGAATAAAGAGGAATGAGAAATGGATAAGACTTGGTTTGAAAATAAATTAAATGAGTGTAAAACTGTAAAGTCAGAAATTAAAAAACTTGTTAAGTCATTAAATATGTCAGATAAAGATTATCATAATGTTATTGCGGAACTTGATAAAGATTATGGAGATGTGATTACATTTTTAACATTAAAATATATGAAGTATTGTGGCGAAAATAATGATTTTGATGAAGATTATGTAAATTTTCAAAAATGGATAACAGAATCAAACATTGAAGATTTAGTTCGCAAATACAAAAATAAACATTATTTGGAAAATTATTTGGATATGTCAATGAAATTTAATGGAGATATTCTTATCACAGACCCTTGCTATATTACGAAAACTCACGATGATTGGTTAATTTGTAATTATGGATCTGATATGGAAAAGTTGGGAATTAGCCACTACATGACAAGAGATACACTATATGGTGATTGGAGCTGTACTACATATGATTTAGACACAAAAGAAAAGATTGGAGAGTTTTGTGCAGATGCAGGATTAGTCTCAGTATTCTTGTTGGATGAAGTTTTAAAATATAATCCAGATTTTGATTGGTATGAATCAAGACCTTGGACAACAACACTTATTAAAGATTTTAATGGAACTATAGAATCTGTTGTGAAGTATCGAGATGGATATTATAAAGACGAAACACAATATCACAAAAAAGGAGAACATTGGGAAGAATATTATCTTGAAGTAATTGGACATGGGGTTAATAAAGTTACAGGAAAAGCTATTAACTTCATTGGAAAACAAATGGGGTTATAAAACAGATGTGTGATTTTTGCAATAACATTAAAGATGAGGACAAAATGGGATTACATCTTATGGGCTATGGAACAAACTACATAACATACAATCAAAAGGATAAGAAATATCGTCTGTTTTATGAATGTGAAGATATTACTTATTCTGGTGCAACATTAGATATTTCGTATTGTCCTGTATGTGGAAGGAAATTAAAAGATGCCTAGTTTTAACTTGCCATACAGATTAGCTTGTCTATACATGGGAATGACGGAAGAATACGACAGGTCATTAACCGGTAAACGAAGTAAGTATGATCCGACAGAAGCGTTTTTATATTGTAACGAAATGCGTTCAGAAAGTAATAGATATGCTGCTTTTGTGAGAAATAAAATTATGAAAGATTATTGTATTCTGTGGGAAGAAATTCAAAGTGAAATTCGCAGACACAATACTTTTTCTGCACAACATTGGATTGATGAATATGAAAGAATTTGGAAATGATATGGTAACAGACAAAAATTTTACTTGCGTTTTTAGTGAGGATAAAGTTTTTCTTATACCGACTTTTAATGAAGAAAAACCAATTAGGGTATATTTTGACGATTACAAAATTGAGGAAACAGAAGAAGGACTTTGTATGACAAAGAAAATAAGTATAGAAGAAGCAATTAAAAAAGTAAAAGCAGCAGGCAACAATCTAGATGAATTTATAGATGTGTTACTAAAAGATGGAAAATGGACTGGTAAAGTATGCTAATGAATATGAAAGGATTTGGAAGTAATGGAATATCCAAAAGAACTAACAATTGCAATCAACAAATATAATGATAATCTGAAATCTATTGCAAACAAAATCTTAAATCTTCAACTTGATTTTACCGACACACAAATAGAAATGAAGAACCTGTATGGGTTGGAGACTATCAGTTATTAATAGTATCAAGGCACGAAAAGAAAGTGAAAGACTATTAAAAGAAGTAATCAATGAATATGGATACATTTTGGAGAAAAAGATTAGAGGTGATGAGCTATGAAAATTATAGTAGATGAGATGCCTAGATGTGTAAGTGAATGTCCTTTGTCAAGAACGGAATGTGGTAGCGATTGGTTTTGTGGTAAATATAGATCTGAGTGTAATGTAGACATGTGTGACCTGCTGAAACCAATTACAGATTATGTTTTTGAGGAACGTGTTTCAGAGAATATTGTTAAGAGAACTCCGTTGGCAGATATTGGAAGTGAGAGGTTGAGTAAGTTATGAGATTAATTGACGTAGATAAAATTACAAATAAAGATATTCGTATGGTACTTGGATCTATGAATGCGAGTCGCTTACATGGTATTAGAGAATTATTGGACGAGCAACCAACAGTTAAACCACCATGCGTTGCAACTATAAATATTAAAAAAGAAGAAATTAAAGAAATGATAGATCAGAAATTTGCACAGTCTATTGAGCTTAATTATGATTTGTTGAAAGAACTGCTTATGGAGTATTTTAGAATTGGTGTCGATTGTTATACTTACAATCTTACTAGAGATAAATCTGCATTTGAGTGTGGAACTGTTACGGTAAATGATTTTGAAGAATTTGATGAAGAAATGATTGACGATATTATTGATTTCGTAAAAAGCAGGACGTGATGAATTCACTCTTTCATTTAGAGAATATTAGGAGGTAACAATATGATTGGTATGTACGAAGACTATGATTATCACGAAATATTCAAAGAATGCGTAGAAAATATTTCTGGAAAATGGTTTGAAGAAAATCATCTTCAGATTGTTGGAACTAAAACTGTAGGCGATTATATTTATGTAAAAGGGTTTGATGGTGGATTTCCACATGCAAGTGCTTATGTAAAAATTGATATGAAAGAAAGTAAAATTGTTGATTATTATAACGCACATGAGTGTCCGGTTGAAGTAAAGGATGGTGTATATGAATAAGTTGATTTTGTTAGTATTTTGTCACTTGGTTGGTGATTATGTTTTACAAAGCGACTTCATCGCAAAGACCAAAGGAAGTAATTGGTATCATTTGTTCGTACATTGTACGTTGTATTGTTTGCCATTTTACCTTGCTTTTGGATTAACTTGGCAACTTGGAATTATATTTTTGACACACTGCATTATTGATCCGTTGAAGGCAAGGTATCAAAAAATATCATATGTAACTGACCAGGTTTTACATTATCTGGTGTCACTCATTTACTTTTTATAGGAGAATAAATGGGTAAAGCAAAAAGAAAACAACGACCTCAACCTCCTTGGTGGTGGACATTAGACAATGATAACTGTTGGTTTTGTAAAAACAGAAACAATTGTGGAAGTTGCAAATTATTAAAAGAGCAACGTGCAATTGAAAGAAAGAAAAGGGGTGAGATACATGAGAATTCTAACAAGAGAACAGTTGTTAGGCGAGCCTAGTGGAACAGTGTACGCAGAATATGTACTTGATTTCATAAAAGAAGATTTGCATATTAAAGTTGGGAATAATTGTAATTTAAACATAATTCCAACACATGAATATGGCACAGAAAAAGATGTAAACAGACAAACTAATTGGTCTACTGATGATTTGAATATTATTGTAGACTATGACAAGAATCAATTGTTTGCAGTATTCAATAAATCAGAAATAATGAAAATGATAAATTGTTTATCATGGGCTTTATCTGGATGTGATGGCTATTTTGATATGGATGAAGTGTATTGCGAAAGCGAAGTAGTTTATAGAGATCCAGAATGGATGCCATATGATTGAGAGGTGAAAATTATGGCAAGTAACAAAATTAAACTTACAACAAACGAATCCAATGATTATACAGTTCTTCATTATGAGGATTTTTTCAGAGAAGGACATAGAATTGACAATGATGATTGGATGGATCTTTTAAAATATCTTGGGTATGAAGTAGAGTATAAAGAAGCTTCAGATGAAGAGATGGAACGAATGATAAGAGGCGAGATTATTGACGAAGATAGTTCTTGTTTGGGTGAATGTTTAGAAGATTTCTGCGTTGAAGAATGGATGTGAATTATGAAAATAACAAAAACAGCAAAAGAATGTTTGGTAGAAGATCAGATAAGAAAAGCTGCATTAGTAGGATGCGATAAATGTCCGTGTTGCGGAGAAGATAAAAGTGCAATATCTTATTACAAAAATGGTATAACAAATAAAGGGATAATTCCTGGTGCTTGTAAAAATTGGTATGGGAAGAAACATGAAACAGACAGAGGAATATTATATTATTTATTTAAGCCAGAAAAGTATAAGTATTATCATATAGATTGCTTTTCTTGTTTGACATGTGGAGCAGAATGGGAAAGCGATCCATATACTTATGATAAATAAGGAGAAAATAAAAGATGGATAATAAAACAATTGTAGAAGTATTATCTCGTTTGATTGGATATACAGAACCGACAGGAGATTCAGCGGTTGATAAAACAAGGGCTGAGAATAATTCTGCACTGATTTATGTAACATATCAATGTATTGAAACATTGATTGAAAATGCTGAGAATAGAAATAGTGGTTTTGCTTCAGCAGAAAGAATTAGAAAACATTCATATGATGCATTAAATAATATTGTAGATATGATCACAGATTCAGGAATGAGGTGAAAATTATGGCGGTAAGCAATGATTCTTATTATAAACCAGACGAAGCTTTGCATGAATTGCAGATGCAGGAAACTATTATGAAAGCATTGGTTGATGTACAAGTAGTGTTGCGAATTCTAGTAGATAAAGAAATTGTAACTCGTGAAGAGGTGCAAAAATATAGAAATGAAGTAAGTAGCAGTCCAAAGTATAAGCCCGTACTAGATGATATTCAGAGACAGAAGAGAGGATTCCAGGCTGCAAAAGACAATCCACAAGAATATCTGAAAGCTATCTTCAATGCAAAGATGAATGGAGATATCAAATAGTGAAAGTAATATATAAAAAATGGTTTGGTAATACGTCAAGAGTATTTTCAATTATCAACTATAAAGATAGTTGGAAGAAAAATGGAAATAAACCAAGAATAGAATTTTTCGAGAATGGTGGTAGACGAAAAAATGGAGATAAATGTTTTGACGTTCATCTAATTATCGGATACACCATATTCAACTATTGTAATTACAATCTTTGATATGAGGTAGTTAAAATGAAGTTTTATGTACAATATTTTCCAATTACAAAATCATTTGGACGTATAGCAAATGCAAATAATGTTTTGTTGGATTCGTTTTGTGAAGGTGTAAGAGCTTCAGACTCATTTTGCAGTTCAATTGTTATATCTGTATTTGCTAATTCGATTCGTGATGTAAAAGATACTGTAAATGATTATTTCAAAACAATTTCTTAGAGCGTTTCTGCTCAAAAATTCAAATTGGACAAGAGAATAAAATATTAGACGGTTGCAAACGTCTTGTTATGAAATTGAATTTTCATTAGATTAAAACAAGGAGTATAAGATTTGTACATTGAAGAATTAGTTGAATATGAAGTAAAGATTGATAATAAAAATAGTGGAATCACAAAGAAATGTCCGATGTGCGGAAAGCCTATGGTTAGAGAATGTGTGTTGGAGAATAATAAGTTTGTATATAAGGAAAGATGTTGCAATCTTTTCTGTAGAAGATATACTCCGTATTTTGAATGGAAAATAACATAATAAAAAAATCAATGCGGTAAAAAGAACTGAAAGCCTGAGATGGTGAAAAGGTAAAGGTGAAGGCTGTTAGTAATATTTCAGTCAACCTATGAGCGTATGAGTTGACACTGTGCATTCAGAATATAATACTCAGGAACAAACCGCAACCCTCACGTAGTCAGGGATAAGGATGCTCTCATGAAGTACGGAAATGAACGTACTTCTTTATTCAAGAAGTTAAATTTAATATCAGTTAGGTTGTGAGTAACTATGGATAATAATACAGAATTAGATGAAAGAATTGAGGAATTAAAAAATTATCTTATTAAATCTACTAATCAT
>ERZ1034973.849-NODE-849-length-19939-cov-29.415912_pt1 | contig 19939 bp, 20 predicted proteins | sample MGYA00520686_ERZ1034973 | MGnify/ENA primary metagenome ERZ1034973 (study PRJEB33766, sample SAMN09781775) | gut metagenome | biome: gut microbiome | host: Homo sapiens | place: Madagascar | study: EMG produced TPA metagenomics assembly of the PRJNA485056 data... | reverse complement strand
GCCCCAGCAGGTAGGCGGGGGTGGTCTGGAGCGCGGCGGCCAGCTCCTCCACTTTGGACTGCGGAATGTCGTTGATGCCCTTTTCCAGCTTGGTGATGGAGGATTTGGAGCGGTAGCCCATGCGCTGGGCAAGCTCCTCCTGCGAAAGGCCCAGTTCCTCGCGGCGCAGGCGCAGGCGGGTGGATAGCTCAGACATACAAAAACCTCTCTGAAAAACGTATGGTTGTCCTGCAAGGCAGGATGTCTCACGGATAGTATACCAGAAAAGTGTTTGAAAATCAACTTTTTTCGACGATTTGCAGAAAATAGGTTGACAGAAAATCAACCTCGGACTATACTACAACCAAAGATTGTCAAACGGAGACCGCGATACAAAAAGGAGAGAGAACGATGGCAAATACTGAGATGATCCGGGCGTACATCCGCGACAGCGGCTACAAGCTGCAGTACATCGCGCGGGCGATGCAGATCAGCACGACGGCCCTGAACCAGAAGCTGCAGGGCAGAACGCAGTTCAAGCTGGACGAGGCCGAGCGGCTCAGCACCATGCTTGGGCTGAGCATGACCGAGCGGGACGCCTGCTTTTTTGACCAGCAGAACCGCGCTGAACGGCTGATGCAGCGCGCACAGGAGAACAGAAGGAGGGCAGAACACAGTGACCCGAGAGCAGAACAAGGCGACCCGGCTGGCGCTGCAGCGGTACGGCACCCGGTACTGGGCACGCAACCCGGTGGAGCGCAGCTGGCGCGACGCCATTGAGCAGGGTGTGGCGTATTATCAGGAGCATGACCCCGTGCGCGCCGAGCTGTTTGAGCTGCGCTATGTGCAGAACCACACCGAGGAAGAAGTGATGGAGCGGCTGCACATCGGCCGCACGACCTACAAAAAGGCCGACCAGGACCTTTTGAGCACGGTGGCCGTCTACGCGGCCCAGCGCGGTGCCCTGTGAGCGCAAAAAATCCCCCGGACCATGCCGCGGCGGCAGGCCCGGGGGTGTTTTTATCGGTCAGTGCTTGTTGGGGTCGGGGTTTTCGCAGCGGCTGTGGCAGGAAGCACAGTTGCCGCCGCAGCCTTCGCCCTTCCAGCCGCCCTGCTTGGAGATCCAGACCACGGCCAGTGCAAAGGCAATGATCAGCACGATCAGGGTGATGATTCCACGAAGTGTCAGCATTTTTTGTTACCTCTTTTCCCCGGCGGGGTGTTTCTGCCTCCAGTATACACGATTTTGCGCCGGAGAGCAACGGGAGGACAAAAAGAAAAAGTGTGATTTTTTTCAAATTGGGGCTTGCAATTTGGCAAAGGCCGTGCTATAATAATCACGTTCCAGTTCGGAGCGAACGGAACGCGAACAGAATATGGAGGATTAGCTCAGCTGGTTAGAGCACCTGCATCACACGCAGGGGGTCTGGGGTTCGAGTCCCTAATTCTCCACCAAACGTAAGGCCGTTTACCTGAAAAGGTAAGCGGCTTTTTCTTGTATCTACGTGCTTTTTGATATGCAAAAGTGAAATGGATTCACTTTTGCATATTGATAATGAAACGTGTAGGAGGCCCCCTTTTCAGTCGTTTGTAGCAAGTTTGTAGCAGATCTGTAGCAAAATTCGGGGAGGAACGGCAAAATGACCTCAGAAACCCGATTTTTGCAGATTTTTTGGTATAAAATTTTATCATCAAATTTTGTGCAGAATGACGACGGTGCTTTTCATTCGGATTCGGATGCCGTATAATAAAGAAAAAGATCATGGATGAAAGGAGAAATCGCTGTGCGCTACACCATCAGGCATTTTGATTTGCCACTGCTTACCTTTGAAGCAAACATGGACAGTGCAGATACTGACCTCCATATTATAAAGGTCTACGAAGAAAACAGTGCCTTTCTGCCGCTGAATCTGACGGTATCAGTAGATGGCGTAGAACGCTGGCTGCGGCATCGCACAATTCCGAAGAACCGAGCGTATGTAGATGCTCTGCTCTCTAAGGTGGGGCTTTCTTTGAATCGTCCGCTGGGAATTATCACCGTCTGCAAAGGACTTTCACTCAATGACTGTTTTTGGGTAGATGCAGAGGGCTCCGGTGACACCTTTGAAAAAGTAAATCTTTACGATAACCGATTCAGTCAGGTGCTGGCAGCAATCGCCTTTACAGGATATGGCAGCAGCATACGAACTTCGCTTGCGTCCTGCCCGGAGTTCTCGACCAACGGGATGCTGCCAAAATGCTGGCGCAGACAAAACGGAAAAATCTATCTTTATAAAGGTGGCACGTCAGGGTTCAGCAATTTTGGGTTTGAACCGTACTCGGAACTGTATGCTTATCAAGTTGCACAGGTGATGGGCGTGAATGCGATTCGCTACACCCTGACAAAAGATCTGAAAAAGACGCTTTGTTCCAAGTGTGAGCTGTTCACCAGCAAAGAGTATTCTTATATTCCCATCGGGCAGCTTGTGTCCAAAGGTGGAATAAAAGCAATTTTTGCGTATTATCAGACGTTAGGTCAGAACTTTGTGGATGCGCTGGAAGATATGCTGGTCTTTGATGCGATCATCTGCAACACTGACCGCCACTATGGAAACTTTGGTGTGCTGGTAGATAATAAGACCAACACGATTGCGGCACCCGCACCGCTGTTTGACCACGGAAACTCGCTGTTCAGTTTGGGCGGAACGGATCTTTGGGACAACCAGAAAGCATTTGATGAATATGCCCGCACACTGCTTCCGCTTGCATACGATGATTTTTTTGCAGCTGCAAAGAGTGCAATGAAACCTCGTCACCGTACAATGCTCCATAAGCTGCTGGATTTCCTTTTTGACCGCAGAGCGACACGTTATAATCTGCCGCCAAATCGCTTGAAGATGATCGAAAAAGAGGTACAGCGCAGAGCAAGAGTGCTTTTAGGGTAAAAAAGAAAACCGTCAAACGTGAGAGATTTCTCTCTCATGCGTTGACGGTTTTTCTGGTATGTAGGGGTTATTCTTCTGGCAGAGCCAGAACTTCATCTTTGACCAGTTGATTGGCCGAGTCAAAGGCTTCAATCATCTGGTTCGCTTTCGGATGGAGATAGACTTCATCCAGCGTTTTGGATTTGGGCGTGTGCCCGACAGCGCGTTTCAGGATATCCTTGTTGACGCCTGCGCGATCACAAAGGCTGGCGTATGTATGCCGGGTGGTATAGGGTGTATAAGTGGCGAGCTTCCCAGCAAACTCTGGCTTTCGCTTGCCGTTTTCGTCATAAGGATTCGGCTGAATGCCGATTTCCTCCAAGAACGGATAGAATTTACGATTACGCCAGTTCTTTTCGTTCCAGAAACCGCCTTTTCCATTGGGAAAGAGTGGGCCGTTTTCCACAGAGGTGGCATACGCATGTTCAAAAATCGGGATTCCGAAGTCAAGAATGGGAATGATACGGTTGCGTCCGGCCTCAGTCTTACAGCCGCCGATCAGATAAGCACCGGATTCCGTGCGGTGAAAATCTTCGTGTTTGAAGTGCAGCAGCTCATAGATACGCACTCCACAGGCCAGAAGAGCAATTACCATCTGCCCGGTGGGCGTGTTCTTCTGGGTCAGGATCAGAGTCACCTGTTCGTCCGTGAAAATCTCGCGTTCCGGCGATTTACGCCCCTCAACTTTCAGGACAGATGCAAGGTTGGCATCCACGACACGCCAGCCAATGGCTGTGCGATACAGCTTGCTGATAAGAGTACGCTCTTTTTCCAACATGCTCTGAGACAGGCCATCATCGGCCATTTTATCAAGGATGTTTTGGAAGTCCTGTGCATAGAGAGCGGTGATTTTATAATACCAAAGCGGTTTTAGGTACTTCCATGCCAGATCATACAGCTCACGGGCCTTATCAGAACGTCCTTTGTACTCGCGAGATTCCAGAAAGACCTCGTGAATTTTTGCTAAGGTGGAATCCTGATATGGTGTGGCAGGGCGTTTCATCATTTCAGCACGAACCGCTTCGGCTTCTTCACGGGTAACGTAAGTGCCGACTGTTTTCATAACCGTAATACCTGTGTGAGGGTCTGGGATTGGCATTCGGAGTATCCATGGTTTCCGGCGTATCCCGGACATTCTAGAGATGCTTCCATTACCAGATGATGCTTTCAGCCGGGGCGATTCTCGTTTAACTGGAACAGTGGGCTGTGCTCCTATACCGGGGGATGGTGCTGTGCCAACAGGATGACCGCAGGCAGAGCAGAATTTAGCGGTATCTGAGATTTGATGACCGCAATTTTCACAGAACATAAATTTGAACCTCCTGCTTCAAAAATGCCCCCGACATCAGGATGATGCCGAGGGCAGATGGTTGGATTAGCTTCGACTACGGGAAAGCTGATAAGCTCGACTTTGCTCGGCAGTCACACCGTTCTTCAACAGATTGGCTACGTTTGGATAGTATACCAGAATATGGCTACCGTTGGGCACGTGCGGAATGAATCCTTCGGCGACAAACCTCCGCAAGCTGGCATAGCTCAGATTCAGCCCTTCACTTTTGGCACGGCGAACGGCAGCAGTAAGACTGATGAAATCGCTGTTGTTTTTCATAGGCTTTTTCCTCCATGAAGATTAAATATTGAAGCCTTTCCGGCTTCCTAGTCAGTATAAGAATAACTGTTTGTTTAGAGCAACTTTAAGGATACCAAGGAAGATCGGGCTCCTTTGAGAAGTCATAACGCTCCAAAGAATGCAAATCAGGTTGTACCACCTCATATTGGGCGTTTAAAGGAGGAACGACATAGCCGCAGTTAAAGAATAGGCTCTGGTCATGTAACGGGACACCATCACAATCGATGTATCCACAATCGCCGGAGTGGCAACATGGAGGCTCTGTAAAGTAAATTGGGGCGCCCATAGTTGAAAGCAGATCAGCGTACTCGGGAGAAACAGGGTTTTCAAAAAATCCATCTGGGATGTTCATGATAAATCCTCCTTAAAAATGATTGACAAGCGAAGCATTTAAAGCTTTACTTATATTACAAGAATACTTGGTTATAAATTTTTGCCTTTGAATGCTGGCAATGGAATCAGGTGCTCGATTTCGACAATGAAGCCGATGCAATATCTTCCAGATGGCTGACGTTCACACAAATAGGAGCACGAGTTGGCTTAGTGTCTTCTCCAATATAGATAGGTCCTTGAAAAACGCACTGCCCAACATCCAAATTTCGTAAAAGGTCAGAAATCTCAGCCCGATGCTGTGGAGAAGAGAGAAGCTCGGCATAGTACTTCACCTCCAAAAGTGCCGGGTGAAAGAAAAGCTTGTGGTTCGCCTGGCAGAGCATCGTTCTTTCGGATGCATTGAACTCACGAATACTCTGACTGGCAAGGATTACGTTTAGAGCATATTTTCTACCCTCTGTCAAGATTTTGCCAAGATAGCAGTCCTTGTCGATGGAGAGGTTCTGCATCTCGTCGATGTGGATGTAGCGCGGTGGCTGCCCTCCCTGCGATGCAGTGCGAAATTCATCGAACAGAAGCAAGTCAGCAATCACTTTCTGGAAGAGGGGTGGAAATTTGCTTAGGTTGATAATTTCGATTCCAGAATGGTGTTTAATCGGTTGATTTCGGAAGACATTGTGCCGCAGGAGCGGTGCAAGATGAGCAGATGCACTTCTTGATGCTTTCGTGTCAAATTCGTCAAAGGTTTTAAGAATTGCTGGAAAGATATCCGGATTATCGTCGAGGTTTGAGATTACATATTCCAAACTATCGGAAAAAGCAGCTGTTTCCGTGCGGCTCAATTTGATATACTTGGTTATAATATTGGAAAGCGTATAACTCAAATCTGCTGATGATTCCGTAGTTCCATCCGCATAGCGTAGTGGATTGAAGAGCGTTGTTGAAATTGGCGTGATGTATACATCAGTTCGTGAGGACAGTTGTTCAAATGCCTTTCTGAAAATTGGAAAGATGTGCTCGGATGAAGAGGTGTTATGAATGTTGAGGTCGAGGATGCGATGTCCCTGATAAGCCTTTTGCAACATGATACTTTGGGCAGCAACACTCTTTCCATAGCCAGATTCACCGAGGATGACATAAGAGTCGTTATCCTGTCCTGGAATACTTCTTGTCCAAGCAGAAAATACTTGATCTCCTTCGTAGTACTTCCCCATATAGGTCTCTGAGAGCATAGGCATAATAATCAAACTCCTTTTTATTTTTAGATTTCAGCAAGGTCACGACTTCCGGGTTGATGCAGGTTGCTTCTTAGAAGTGTCCGAAAGCGAAAATCTTTCGGTTCGTTTGGTGCAAGGGTGAGAGTTTTTGGGACTGATCCAGAAAGCACGCCGGCAGTTTTCAGACGATTGAGCACATCGGACGGCATGTAGGACGAGAGATGTGCTTTGATGATTTTTTTCAAAAGGGCAGTCGATGTATAATAATAGGTATCATCATAGAGAATCTCTCTCTGGCAGTCAAAGCTGCTATCGACATCTTCAAGTGGACGAAAATAAATCATATTGCTTCGCCGAGCGGCATAGAGTGCGTTCCGGAAAGGTGCAAGGATGCTGCCAGTGTCGAGCTTATCCCAGTAGCAGGCGTATGTCTCAAGGCTATCGTCACAACGAATCGGAAAAGGTTGAGGCGGTATCTGTATAGAGTAGTGCCACTTTATAATGGACACTATTGCAGATAACGTTGCGATTTCCTGTTGCACAGAACAATCTTCACCATATTTATTGGAAGCTTCAATAAAAGATTGCTCCACTTCTGAATTGAAGGCATTCGCATTATTCAGAATCGACTTTATTAGGCATCCCACAGAATTGATAGACCCAGCCCCAGTACAAGGCTCGATAAAATCTTGTATTGGCAAACAAAAGGTTCGTTGCCGTGGGGTAAGATCAGCGGAGACAACTATATACAGCGGATGTTTTTGACTGCTTTGCATGGAATCCAGAAGTGCTTGATAATTCTTATCACGACTGTAAGCATTGGCAGATTCATTGAAGCTTGTGTCTTCGGCACGAATCCATACAATGGGGCGGTCACGTAAGTTTTCTAGCTCTTTCTTAAAGATGAGGGGCGTTTTATCAATGCTCAAATCTGTACATTGATACTTATGGGTCAGTATGCAGAGTGGGCGACGAATCCACATCTTAGAGGGTAATCGCCCTTGAAGGATTGCATATAGTGATACAAGCTGGTACATTATCACATCGGGTGTGGGTGAAATCGTGAAGCTCAGTAGCACAGTATTAAGGTCAACCCATTCACTCTCTTGAAATCCCCAGTGCTTTTCAGAAAAATACCATCCGGGAGAGTATTTTATCTGTGGTGGAATGGAATCGCGTGTAGCTGCGGTATACCGGGCAATCAGCTCGCCACAAACGGTAGGAAGAAGATGTGCGATGACAATAAATCCGTTGTCGCGTAGCAAATTGTAACGGTGCAGGGCACTGCAAGCAGCATCGACTATAACGCTTTTGTGTTCTCCTGTAGGAGTATCGAACGTATATTTGATGGATTCTTTTTTTGTGTCATGTTCTATGATTTTTTGCGCTCGTAGATTTCGGCAAGGGCTAAATGGTTTTACAATAGTATTTTCCCCATTGCTGCACTGGTAAGTTAAACAACCCTGAAAGTCCTCAACTAAAGCACAGTTATCAAATCGAAGTCGCTGTTTTCTGAAAGCTTTCTGGACATCGCTCTCCCATTCCTCTTGCAGCTTTTGAATTTTGGCTTCAACAGGATTGTTTTGAAAAGCAGCACTGGGTTGAGCCTGCATGACAGATTGTTGGGAGTAAGGCGAGAACGATGGCTGCGGTTGGTTCAAAGATGCAGATGGTATATAGTTAGGTGGGAACTGCTGTGGCGTAATAGTTTGTGATTTGGAACGAACGATTCTTTTTTGTGGCGGAGTGGGTGTAGCTGAATCATCGTAGGGGCTTCCATCAGGTTTTTGAATGGCGGAAATCATGCCGCTATTATTTAAGGAATTCATAGCGAGGCTCCTTTCATATAGGATGAATGGCGGACTGCGGGCAGTTTGTCCGGTCACTTACGGGGCGCTACTGCTCGCTATTTGGTTGTCAAAGAACGGAGAAGAAGAGGCTGAAGGCTTTCTTCTGTAAATAGAATAACACATTGACAACTGGGACAAATGGGGTGAATTTACATTGAGTGGGTGTAAATATGTAAAAACAGTATTGCTTAGAATTGATAGGCAATTAACAATCTTTAATGATGTCTCAAATCTATAACAGCGGCTTTAGAAAGGAAAATTAAGCGGTATGAATGGCATTGACAATCTGGCTCTCTATAAAACTGTAGACGAACTCCAAGAAAGTAAAAATAGCATTGAGAGGCGTACGGGAATTGATTTTTCAAAAAATGTCCAGCAGTTCGATTTACTGCTGGATATCATTGGGGAGGAAACACCAGAAACCGAAGAAAAAAGGCAAGTTGAAGTAGTTGAACAGATATTGGAAGCAGTGTGGCCTAAAAATTTATTTGAAGCATATTGCAGCGATAAAGACAACATCGTGCAAGCCGTATATTCTAATATGATCGCAATTGTCTTGTTTTCATTAAAATACCTTTTGGCAGATGAAATTATTGAAGACGAGTATGATTTAAAATTACAACGGTGGCTTGATATGGAAAGTGGTGAAGAGGCAGAAACGTTTGAATGTTATGAGAGGATGAAAAGAACAGTATCAAATAAAATAAAAAAGATTGCTAAAAATGTTCAAAAAAGTAAGGATGACTATGAGCAAAACTTGAGGTTGCCAATCCAATTGCCACAAAGCACACATAAAAAGAAAGTTTTAAAATCACTCATAAAAACAATAGTTGAAATGGAGGCAAATTCGGCACAAGAAAATGGTGATGACTGTAAATCGGATTCAAAGCGAAAGAAGAGAACAAATAGTATAAGTTGGAATATTCTAAAACTGGCAGAAAAAGAAAAAAATGTGGCAAATTTTAAGAAAATAAACGCTAATGAAAGAAGAAGTATAAAAAAGATATATGAAACTTTATGCAGAGAAATCACAGAAGTTTCAATGAGAAAAGTCGAAGATACAGATAAAGCGGAAAAGATAATGTTAGAGCTTGCGTATGAGTGTGTTTTTCATGCCAAAAGTATTTCTGCATTAGAAGATGGAGATGGAACAGAAATTGATTTATTGGGGAGAACGATTGTTCCGATAGGGTTTTATGTGCGGAAGTTCAAATTTGGCAACGAGGGACAGTGCATCGGCTTTCGGAATATTTACTGCGCTACATTAAAAAGCATGATGATTTATGTTGTTGAATACGCAGGTGGTGTCCTGCAAAAGAAGCAGAAGGAAATTTCACAAAAAGATAAAGTTTTGATGGCCTATGAGATTGTATGTAATTATGTGGAAAGTAGATATAAGGAATATTATGAGGCAGCATTTGACGAAAAAAATAAAATAAAACTTGATCTTAACGCACCAAATATTGGCGAACATATTTGGGCTGTTATGAACATTCTTTTTTACTGTGAAAAGCATAATAAGGAAAATCAATATTTATGTAGCATTGAAACGGAAGGCGTTCCATATATTCGTCCAGAATTTCCAAAAGTAGCCGAATGCAATGAAAGTAAGAAATGCGGAAAAATAAAATACAAGGTTCCTGAAAGCAAAGAAAAAAAGCTGGAAATATATTTTTCAGTGATGACATCTGATGGCATTTTAGATGAGATAAAAGAGTTCAACGCAATAAAAGTGGCAAGAGAAAATGAAGTGAGTCGATTAAGGGAGATTTTTGAAGAAAACCAAAAGAATGAGGGCGATTTTTTTCAAAAAGATATCTTGGCATTTAAAAATGGGGAGAAAGGGTTCTCATTAAGTGATTTTAGGGTTGAGATATTTTCGGATGATAAATTTACACTTGTTATATCAGGAAAACAATCTCCTAATATAATGAAAAGTGTATTAACCGCTTGTGGAATGAAAGTGGATGGACGAACTAAAAAGATTTCAGCAAATCAAATGACACTGATAACATTATGTCAGGTTATGGATAAAGCTGAAGTGATGTGTGATCTATGGGCCGAAAGGACAGTGCTAAAGGTTCGACTGGGCAAATTGAATTTGGGAGGGTTGATGAATTTTGAACTTGGAATAGAAAAAAGAACAGTGCTTACCAATAAAGATAAAATTGCTAGAGATAGCTTTGAAAAGTACAATTTATGAACTGTTTCCGACACTTCAAAAAAAATTTAGAATACGATTGGCCGAAAAAGCTGGTCAATTAGGCTGAATTGAAAGAGAATTTTTTATAAACTGTAGGAACAGTACTTACATAATGACACTTTAGGCGCAAAAAGAGGGCAATCACGCAAGTGGTTGCCCTTTCTTTGTATCTGGTATGATTTGACATTCGGCAACAGTATAGTAACCCATCAAAGGAGGATTGGCCGTTATGTTTGATTATTACGACACCCTGATAACCCCGGAAGAAGTTGCCGATATGCTGAACTGCGGTATGAACACCACCTATAAGCTTTTGAAGTCGGGAAAGATAAAAGCTATGAGGATCGGTCGAGTTTGGAAAATTCCTAAGAGAGCAGTACAAGAATATATTGTGCAGGAAGCTCATATGAAAGCTACTGGATGGTAATACGAAAAATGCCCACATGGATAATGACTCCATGTGGGTTTTCTGTTGCTTGAAAATAATGTTTGATAGAGGAATGCACATGTAGATAATCCAATGTTAATGCTAAATAATGCATGGAGCAGAAGGAAGGTAGAAGTTGATCTTTATTAAAGGCACTAACATTAGAATAAAGCGGCCGAATGGAATAGTTGTAGTACAAACGGTCGCACAAGAATGGTCGAATGTGTAGTGTATATACATTTGGCTATTCTTGCTAGGGGGGAGGCGGATGCCGTCATAAATAATATTTTATCCTAAAGATTCTAGTTTATGTTTAATTTTCTAAATTTGTTCGTATGAAACTCTATGGATAGAAAGAAGGTAATTATAATGGGAGATACTGTTAATATACGATTGACAGCTGAAGATAAAATTCATCTACAACAGAGAATGGATGAAACTGGTAAAAAAGCAACAGAAGTATTTAAGAGTGCAATCTACTTTACTGAAATAGATGCAGACCTTGTTGATGAAATTATATCAAATATTGGATATTATGCGAGCGAAAAAAATTGGGAAGGGGTAAAAGAGGAGGTTCATAGATATGTGTTATATCGAACTCAAAAATGATAAGTATGAAACTTTGGAGGACTTAAAACATTTACTACAATATATTCTTAGATTGGATAAGACAGCAGAAGATAGTCGAAGAGCGAATACTATAACAAATACCCTAGCAGGTTGTCAGCCAGCGATGATTCCCAATGAATATTTGTGTGATCCAAGTGCCGTTTATAACCTGATGCTTTTTGAAATTAGGAGAAGACATAAAGAAATTCCACAGTTCGCAAAACACCGCATTGTTTCTTTCTCGGCAACAGATTATATTCTGCCACAGGATGTAGTATCTCTAGCAGAGAGAATTGCGAGCATCTATGCACAGAAAGGTTATATTACAGCCTATGGAATTCATGCTGATAACGTTAATGTACATATTCATTTTGCAGTTTGTGCAGTATCGTTTCAAACACAGAATATGTTTCATATTCTGTGGGAAGCTGAGAGAAAAATGCTTGTGGCGGTAACAAATCAATGGAAATCTGAGTTTGATGTGATGCTTCAAAACAATATCCAAATGAGGCAGGCAAGAGAAGCTGCATTATATGGAGATGATTATATTAAATATGGCAATGCCCCTTTAACTGCAAAGGAGCAGATAAAGCAGAACAGAAAATTAAAGGGAAAGTAAAGGAAGTCGTACTATGGACAGATTTGATGAAAAAATCATCGGTTATGAATCTACAAAAAATATTCTACGTCAAATACTGGATACTCTGAAAAGGCCAGAACTCTATAAAAGCAAAGGAGCTTCTATCCCCAGAGGACTTCTGATGGAATCCGATCCTGGCCTTGGAAAGAGCTTGCTTGCAGCTGTCTTTATAAAAGAATCAGGGCGCAGATCTCTTGTCTTTCGGAAAACCAGTCAGGAAAACAGTTTTCTGGATGAATTGAGGGCTGCTTTCTTGGCTGCAAAGGAAGCAGCACCTAGTATACTGCTCCTAGAGGATTTGAACCTCTATGTAGAATCCAACTCTCCCTATGCACCGGAATGGGCTTGTCTGCAAGCCTGTATTGATGACGCAAGGAGCACAGACATTTTTGTGATTGCCACGACGAATGACACAAAGTATATGCCTCCATCGCTGCTGAGGCCCGGCAGATTCGACTACACGCTTTATCTTGACCCTCCAACGGGAAAGATTGCAGAGAGGATCGTCAGCTATTATCTCCGGGACAAGGATTTGGCAGAAGATATTCTTATCTCGGATATTGTTAAAGCTATGCCCAAGGTGAGCTGTGCTACCCTTGAAACGGTAATGAACCTTGCTGCGCTGAATAGCACCTACCAAGGACACGAGCATATTTACAAAGATGACGTGACAGATGCGCTGCTTCAGGTGGTTTATAAGCTCTCCAAAACAGACAAGAGCCTTGATTTGACCGAATGCCAGAAGATTGCATTACATGAAGCAGCGCACGCAGTTGTAGGAGAGATTCTGAATCCTGACAGCATCGGCATCGTTACCATTCGTGGGAATCAGAGTTGCATTGGTGGTTTCGAGAATGGTTGTTCTACTTACTTGAAAAACGAAGAAGAACTTCTGAACGATATAACGAAGACTTTGGCAGGAAAAGCAGGTGTATCTTTAATTTATGGAGTGATGGATGTAAATGCAAGTGGTGACATTCAGAATGCCAATCGTCTGCTTGATCTTTGGATGACATCCCTCGCAGGTGCTGGTTTCTCGGAGGTCGAATCGGCGAATAATAGAATGTCAGAGACAAGACTTTTCAGTAGCGAAGCTATAAAAGCAGCTAAGATGGAAGAGTTATACCGCAGAGCCTACAAAATCCTCTATGATAACAGAGATTTCCTGCTTGCTGTCCAGAAAGAACTTCTGGAACATGAAACGCTGCTGAACAGTGATCTGGCAAAAATCCGGGAATCCTGTACCTAAACCCTATTATTCAAAAGGATAAAGCGGTCAAGCTTTTTGAGGCTTGGCCGCTTTTATCTGGCAATATGCAGTTGAAACTCAGGGTTCTTCCTCTATATATAGGAAAGCACACAGCATTTTAGTAACTGCCTCTCTTTGAACAGGAGAGAGCTTAGCCCAGAGATCAAGAAGCTTCTTTTGCTCCTTCGTCAGATAAACTGAGTCCTCCTCCTGAAAGAACTGAGAGAGGGTAATGCCGAAGCCTGCACAGATTTTCTCGATAGAAGCAACATTCGGCTGAAGATTTCTTCTTCTCCATGTTGAGATGGTGGATTGGGTCAGCCCGGAGTTTTCTGCAAGGGCATACTCGGACCAGCCACGAGTAAGTCGCTCCTGTTCAATGCGCCCTAAAATGTCAAATGTAGGCTTCTCTCGTTCCATGGTTGACCTCCTTGTAAAAATCGTAGTGATTACTTACGATTTTATTGTTCCAAGGCTTGACCGTTAATTGCATTAGTCGTATACTTTCAATAGTATATATCGTAGCAATTAAACCCTTTTTAGAAATCTCGCACAGATTTTAGAACCAAAAACTTTTTGATAGACAAAAAAGAAGATAGACAATGCCTGTCCACCACGGTTGCTATAATGGGGCTGAACCGAAGAGGAGGACAAACCAATGACAGCAGATACCTTAAAAACGACCCGTGTTTTGGAACTTTATCAAGATTTCCTTTCTGGCAAGCTCATCAACAAGCAGGAAGCGGCAGAGCAGTACCATGTAAACGTCCGCTCTATTCAGAGAGACATTGACAGCATCCGGGATTTTCTTTCGGAACAGTGCGCCAAAGAAGGCATTGTACGAAAGATCGAGTACGACAAAAAGGAAAACGGCTACCGTCTGGTCACACAGGAGATCGAGCAACTTTCCAAAGGTGAGGTTCTGGCCCTGTGCAAGATTCTGCTGGAAAGCCGAGCTTTTACCAAAGAGCAGGTTGAGAAGCAGTTACAAATCATTCTGAATCTTTGTGTATCGCAGAGGGAAAAAGCAGATATTGAGTGGTTTATTAGCAATGAGCTGTTCAACTATCACGACCCGGCTCATGCAGCCGTTGACCCGGACAATCTGTGGATGGTGGCACAGGCCATCCGAAATCAGTCGGTGTTGGAAATTGAATATCAAAAGCTGAAAGACCGTCAAATCGTAAAACGGATGGTTGAGCCGGTAGGGTTGATGTTCTCAGAGTATTATTTCTATCTCATGGCTGTTATCACAGATCACTCCACCAGAGAGTCTTTCCATAAAAAGAACGATCCTTATCCTACCATTTATCGGCTTGATAGAATCCACTCCATCAAGGAAACAGGTGAAAAGTTCTCTGTTCCTTATAAAGACCGCTTCAAAGAGGGTGAATACAAGAACCGTACCCAGTTCATGTTCGGCGGTGAACCGCAGAAAATCAGTTTCAACTACTATGGCCCATCGGTGGAAGCTGTGCTGGACAAGTTCCCGATGGCAAAAGTCGTAGATGAAAAAGAGGGTGTTTGCTCTATTGAAGCCGAAGTCTTTGGCACAGGCGTGAAAATGTGGCTGCTCAGTCAAGGCAGCAAGGTCAAGGTGACTGCGCCGGAAACGCTGGTGCAGGAGATGAAGCAGGAAATCGAACGTATGAACGGCCAATACTAAGGAGGTTGTTTTATGAAGATGGTTGCAAATGAGACTGAACTGCGCAATGCTCTGAAAGAAAGGGCACCGGAAATCACGATTGTAACATCGTACGCGGATACGGTAAAGAAAAAATATGGATTGGATTTGAAAGCAAATCCACTTGGAAAGATGCTTGTAACGGGTTTTGGGCCAGTTGTGAATCACTTTATGAACCCGATAGGCGAAGAACTGTCTTGGTATAAAATTCAATTTTACACGCCGGGAAAGCTTGTAATTGAACGAGAAAAATAACGTAAAGGAGCCTCGATATGGATTTCAAATCATTACGGAGTGATAAGCTCAAACTTACGCAGGAAGAATTTGCGAATCTCTACGGAATCAGTATTCAGGAAGTTCAGGAACTCGATAAGACCGGGAAACCTGATATGGACTTGATTGTCAAAATAGCAACCAAGTCTGGGTTGGACTTTAACACGATCCTTTCTTATGAAAAGCCGCGGGTCAAACCTATCAGTGCAAAAGATACTTGGGAGAAAACGAACTTTACCAAAAAGAGTTTGTCAGGCTATCTTAATTCTGCGCTGGAACAGATGGATATTCCCGATGATATGCGAAAAAATTACATAGACGACCTTGAAATCGGCATCATGTCGAAGTTCGTTAAACCTACTGTGGCCATCGTGGGTCGCTCGGACACCGGGAAAAGCACTCTCATCAATTCACTGATTGGTGCTGAAAAAATGCCAGCGAAATGGACACCGACTACTTCAACGGCAGTTTATGTAAAGCACATTAAAGATCGTCCTGCGTTCATCCATGATGAAGCATGGATTTTCAAAAGAGAATGCGGCAACGAGAAATTTTGGAATTCTAAACGACTTTATGATGAAAAATACTGCGAAAAGTGGAAGGTTGCCGGAGGAGATTTAAGCCTTCTGGAAACCTATTCTACTCGCCAAGGCGGTGGATTAAAGACGGAGGCTGGTTCCGCAGTTGTTTTCGTTGATGCTCCGATTCTTTTGAACTGTGATATTATCGACTTGCCGGGCTATGGAACGGAAACTGCAAGTGATGATGTTATTACGGCAAAGACTGCGGCACACGCAGATGTTTTGATTTACTTATCGCTGGCAAGTGGTTTTTTGAGAATTGAAGATATTGAATATCTGAAGAACAATGTCCGTACGCTCCCTGTTTTAGAGAAAAAAGGCGAAAATGGTCTTAAACCGTTGGCAAACCTGTTTGTTGTAGCTTCTCATGCGGATTCTGTTGATAATGGCAATGAAATTTCTCTTGCCAATATTTTGAAGAGTGGCTGTGAGCGATATATGTCTACGCTGTCGGACAGCTATTGGAAAAGCCGTGCAGAAGAATCTGGCTATGACTATTCTCCCGCTGTAATTCAGAGCCGCTTCTTTACTTATACAACTGATATTCCTGCGCTCTGCGAAAAATTTAGAAATAACCTAGAAGCTGTTCTGGAGACAATTCCCGAAATCGTTGATACGGAATGCAAAGAATCAGTGCGGGCATATGTTGTCAGAAAAGAGCCGAATTTGGAAGCTGAAATCCAAAAGTACGAGGCACTTGTCGAAGATCGGCAGAAATACGTTGAGCTTTTGAAAGATATTCAGGATTCTGATTTGGAACGAACTGCTGAGAACGATAACAAAAAGCGTGAAATCAAAGATTTGATTCATTCTCTCAACGGGGAATCTCTGAATGAATGCACAAAGTATTGCACATCGGTGCTGACCGTTGATGAGATTACACGAAGAATCAAATCCAAGGGTATCAAAAATAAAAAAGAGGACATTCAGCAATTTGCAAGCCAGTTGCAGGATGAAATGCAAAGTAAATGTTCCGATTTGCTGAAAGAGAGATCGGAACAGTTGTCTGTGAAAGTCAAAGAATATGTGAGCGATTATCAGGAGGGTGTTCAGGCTTCGTTTCAAGAAGCAAACCTTAATGCAGACTTTGATGCTGGTTATGCGTTTGCATCTTCACTTGCTAAAATCGGAATTATCGGAGGACTGGGAGCTTTCCTAGCTGCTGATGCAGCATTTGCTTTTGGAAGCTGGGCTTTTCTCCTTGGCATCGGTGGTCAGGTAGCATTGTTTGCCAATTTCCTCGGCCCTATTGGTATTGTGGCAGGTGCGCTGATTAGTGCTGGACTGGGAATTATGAAACTTTTTGGCGGTGGCTGGGAAAAGAGTGTCGCTAAAAAGCTGGTAAACGCTTATGAAGAAAAAGGTGTTACTGCCCAGTACAGAAAGGCCATCAATGAATATTGGGCGCAGACAGAAACTGCATTTGACCAAGCAGCTGAACAGCTCGATCAGGCATGGACTGCTTATGTGGAGCGTCTGCAAACCACTGTCGATAGCTATGATATTGAGCAAATCGAAACTTCGCTTGCTGCGGCGAAAGGTATTCAGAATTTTTTCGAGCATATCCCATTGTAAGGAAATGGTTTCGTGACCTCTACAACTGGGATTTGGAATGAAAGGAAATCGCTATGAATCCGATGTTTAATGAATACAAGGATGCTGGTAAAATTCAGGAAGCATTACTGATTGGACGCAACATGGTGAATAAAGCTCCGGGGGACTCGGAATGTGTAAACGCATACTTGGATTTCCTGCTGATGCTGGCTGAAAAATTGCCTCGTACGGATGAGCGTAAAGGTTTTGCAGACCAAGCGAATCTTGTTCTGTCTTTTTATGAAGAAAATGCAGACCTGACAGATGACATTATCAACGATATTCGGGTATACCGTAATCGACTTGGTGCAGTGGTTGCGGACATTGCACAGCTTGAACAGGAAGAATACGAAAAGCAGAAAAGGGCAATCGAGGCCACCAACACCACACAAATCAAAAAGCTCTATGCTATAAAACAAAAGTTGGAAAATACTAAGACCCATGCAGAGTTTGACAAGCTCTTGCAGGAAATTAGTGCTGTGGATGCCGAAATTGACCATGATAGCTTAACACCAGAGCAGAAAACACATTATGACCAGTTGAATAAGAGCTGCACTGATACCATCAGTACCAAGATGCGCCAGTTGGAGTACAAGGATAATATCGACTACAACAAAAAGGCCGTTAATGCGTACAACTCAGCTTTTATAAAATTTAAGCAGAATGAAAATCAGTATAAGGGCACAAAGCTTTTTGGTCTTGTTTCCACAACATTGTTTGCATATGATGCTGGGCGGTTATTTAATGAAACCCTGATTTTCTACAATCATGTCTACTCTTACATCTTTAATAAACTGGATGATAACGGAAAGCTGGAACTGACGAAGTATTCGATTGAGTGTGAGCGAAAGCAGGGGTGAACCTTATGCTGACAGCGATAAAAAACAATAAAAGTTTAAGTTTTTATCAGAACATTGCTGAGCCACGTCAACGAAAGGCAGATTCACTGCCGATTGCTGGAATGATTTCTCCTGCTATAGGAAGCATGACGTATTCGACTGTAACTTATACCAATGACGTAAATCAGGCTTTTTCCGATTTAGTTGCGAATGTGTCACGCCGTGGAATGCAGTATGCAAATAACACTGTTGCCTCACGAGGAGGCTATATGGCAGAAAACTTTGTGGCTGATAGTTATAATCTTGATGCTACAATTAAAAGATCTGATGCTTCAAGGGCAACTGTTCCAGAAGAAAATGGCCTTTCATCCCCTGATATTCAGTATGGTGATGAACAAGCCAGTTTGAAGTTTTATAAAGATGCAAAATCTAGTGCCATGAGACAATCCGATCCGGGATATGGAGATCAACACCGAATTGTTCCAAGCGATCAGGTTGATGATGCGAAAGCTGAACTGGCTAAAAAAGCACAAGAAAACAGGGCTAAAGGTCGAGAGAATGCTGCTATGCAGCAGGAAAAGACTCGTGATCTGATTGATGACCGAATCCGTGGTAAGGATGGGACAGAATCAACTCCCATGACCAAAAAACAGAATGATGACCTATCCAAAACCATAAAAAAGGATGAGAACGGAAATGCCTATGTTGATCATGAGGCAATGGATAAAGTCATGGAAGATACCGGCATCAAAGGCAAGGTAAAGAATGCAATCCGTAAAAATGAAATTCAGGGCCTTGCAAGTGCTGTTGCGATTGGTGCAGGAATTGGATTTACCATTGGTTTTGCAGTATCTTTGGCGCAATCGGGTATCACACCTGATTCGGTAAAATATGCGTTTGTTAATGGTGGGAAATCTGGCGTAGCATCTGGCGTACAGTCTGTTGTTGGCTACGGTATCGGAAGAACTATTGGTCAAATAGCAACAAATGCTATTGAAGGTGTCCTGTCTAACGCTGGTCTTGAAATCACAGCTAATATTTCCAAAATGTGCACAATGGGAACGGTTGGAGCCATTACCGTTGCCGTATTCTCCACGGTACAATTTGTAAAGCTTATTTACCATGGAGAATGTTTGAAGTCTGCGGCCATTCAAGTCGGTAAACAGGCACTCTTTTCACTGTCTCTTTTGGCAATCTCGATTGCTGCACAGGGAATGTGGGGAGGCCCCGCAGGTATTATCGTATCTATTGGCACAGGGATAGTGATTGTGTCGTATACAATTGCTGATGCAGTACACCAACGCACCTTTGCTGAAGAGTGTCACATTAAAACTATTGAAGAATATGGACGTTTGGCGTTACGACACTTAAACGAGCTACAATTTGCCTAAAAAATAATCCGGGACGGCTTTTGGGGGCTGCCCCGGATTATTTTTAGGTAAAGGATTTGAGCACTTCTTTCAGTGCTTCACGCTGCTCCGGGGACAACTGCGCCAGAAGTTCTAAAAACTCCTGCTGTTCCTCCGGGGTAAGCCGGTTCTCAGGCTCAGAATGATTTTGGTGGTTCATAAAAGATACTTGCTCCTTTCGGCAAATCCTGTTCAGCTATCAGTTCAGCACGAATCTGACGCTTATATTTATAATAGGTATTCCGGGCAAGACCTGTGAGTTTCATGCACTCGGCATCGTCAAGGGTGCCTCCAAAGGTCTTGCAATGGGTGCGGATGATCTGCTTGGCTTCTCTGGCTTTTTTCGTTTCAAATCCAATGCCTTTTTTGCGGCCAATCTGCTTGCCGTTCAACCGGGCGGTCAACAGGCCCTCACGGGTGCGCTGGTGCAAATCTGCAACTTCTTTTTCGGATTGCTCAA
>ERZ1034973.839-NODE-839-length-20142-cov-4.256235_pt1 | contig 20142 bp, 10 predicted proteins | sample MGYA00520686_ERZ1034973 | MGnify/ENA primary metagenome ERZ1034973 (study PRJEB33766, sample SAMN09781775) | gut metagenome | biome: gut microbiome | host: Homo sapiens | place: Madagascar | study: EMG produced TPA metagenomics assembly of the PRJNA485056 data set... | reverse complement strand
AAATGCAGACCCATCACACGGTGCGGTGTATCGGTAGATACCCAGGTGTCAACAATGTTGTCCTTCGTATCCTTGATGATCAGCGTAGCACCGGACAGTTCTTCATCGTTGGTCAAATCGCGCTTACTCACCCACATTTCAGTAGGTTTGTTGGCGCAGGTATTGTCCAATACCTGCAACACTTCGCCGTCATAGGTGAAGGTGACATCCATCTCTGCATCATTGAGATAGTATCCCAGCGGGGCGCGCAGCTCGCGGATAAAGTAATTGCCGCTGTTGGTCGAGGCATCCAGTCGGTCACTCTGGCCGTACCACTCGCCGCGGATGGGAACATCGCAGTTGAAATAGGTGTAGCCGTCCGCAACAGTCTCGGGACTGGTGGAAATCAAATCACCGGCAGAGAACAGCTTGTTGCCGTCCACGTCGTAGATGTCATCGCGGGTGTACAGGTTGAACACAGCACCGGCCAGATATTTGCCGGTTTCCTGATTGATCTTGTACACACCCACGCGGGCATGCTCACGGTCATTGTAGAAACCAAGAGTCTGCTGTTCAGCCAGTTCCGCAGAGGCTTCCGATGCGCGTACAACATCAAAATGCTGTTCACTGTCGCCATTCTTGATTATGCTCTTTGCCATGACTACATCGTTCAGCTGGTTGTCCCAGACAAATGTCACATCGTAGCTGTCTGTCGTGCCGACATACCCATAGGGCGGCTTGGTTTCCAGCACATGGTAGCTGCCCAGCGGCAGGGTAATACTGACCTCGCCGAGCGTGCCGTCGTGGATGACCGACAGAAAATCATAGGTCGCCTTGGTGCGGGACGGTGCAAACACAGCAGTGTCTGCACTGCCATCACCGGTGGTAACAACCGCTACCACGTCGCCCTTGGCATACCAGAGCGTGCGGCTGCCGTTGGCATCCAGCTGGCGGTCCTGCGTGTAGATGTCCTCGGCAGCCGTAATGGTGTATTCCGCACCGGCCAGCGGGCGCAGCGTATAGGCAAAGTCGGAATCGGCCTCCCCGGTCATCCAGGGGTCAATCAAATCGCTGGTTTCGATCTTTCCGGTCAAGGTCTCGCCGGTCTTACGGATAGTCAGTTTGCCCAGCGTTTCCTCATTCCAGTAGTCCTCGCCGATGACCAGGGTGTCCATGCCGTTTTCATTGTCATCACCGGTGGCCTTGTAGATGCGGTCCGTGGAAATATCGAAATCGACATAGTAGTTACCGCTGTCAGCCCATTCGTTGTAGAAGCCGTCCGGTCCGACAGTTTCCACAATGCGGTATTTGCCCAGCGGCAGCTTTTCAGGCAGCGTCAGGATGCCTTCCTCGTTGGTGTAGAAGGTGTCCACGTTCTTGGTCAGATGCCCATTGACGGTGTCCGTCATCGTGACCAGCTTCGGCTTGCCATTTTCCAGCCGGTAATTGCCGTTGTCATCCAGCCAGTAGATCTGGAAGGCGGTGTTCGGCAGCAGAACCGGTTTGCCTGTTTCGGTATCGATTTTCGTGATTTTCAGATACACTTCGATCTCCTCATCCAATACAGTAAATTTCTGATAGGAATCCGATGCTTTCATCACACTGTCCTTCGGCGTGGCCATCGCGCCCCAGGGGGTGTTGTCCCGCTCCGGGTCAACACTGACCAGGAACGGTTCTGCCTGGAACACATCGTGCGGGGTGGTCGTCTCCACGACCAGGTATGTGCCGTAGGGCAGCCCTTGCACACGGATACAGCCGGAATCGTTGCTGAAAATTTCGGCCAACTGATACTCATTGACACGTCCCGTAGGCTGCCAGCCATCGCCCTTGCCGTTCTTGTTGTCGCCTGCCACGGTCAGCGTTTTGTTGTAGGCGGCCATTTCGTCGGCGTTGACCTCGTAGGTCCTGGCAATGGCCTGTGTCTCACCGGAGAAATCCCACTTGGGGTGCTCGTTGTCGTATGCCTTGTTGATGTAGGCATCCAGAATACTCTGCAGCGTGTAGCTTCCGGTGCGGGTCTGGTCAAACTGGTCTACCTTGGACAGGTCAGATACCAGATAGAAGGTGAAGCCTGCGCCTTCCAATTCCAGTCCATTGGACTGCCCGCTGGAGGATACAACCTTGCTGATCTCCACGTTGCCCTTCGCGACCTGATCCTGACTTTCGGTCAGGCCGCTGTCCCTGTGAATGTGATAGTTAGCACCATAGGCAGCCGTATCATTGGCAAAGGTGGTTTTTTCCACATACCAGCCCTCGTCCGCATAGCTGGGCGTAATGTAATAATTGTGCTCGTCGCAGAGATACCCGGGCGCGTAGGAAAGGTAGTAGGCATCGTAGGTCCAGGTGCCGTCCAGAGCCTTGCTCTTGGAGATGGTGCTGAATTGGTTCTTGTACACCCAATCTGTATACTGCCCGTTGCTGGCTGCCAGTGCGGCAACCTGCCCGGCAACTGCCTTGGTGCGGCTATCCACGGTGGGGTAAGTACCGGAAACAGCAAGAGCACCCTCACGCAGCGGAATGACTGTGCCGGTGGAGCGCTCTACGACATAATATTTTCCGAGGTACAGGTTGGAGAAGGTCAGCCAGCCGTCCTCGATTTTGGCAGTGGCTATGAGATTGTCCTTTTTCAGCACGGGCAGGTAATCGCCGATCCACTGCCCGCTATTGTCGCGAATCGTGGTGTGCCAGATGGGGTTGCCGTTGGCATCTACGATTTTGGAGTAGTCCACGACGCCGGTCACACCGTCGGGGTGGGTAATGTCCTCGGCGGCATACAGGTCGTACACCGCACCGTCCAACACGGCATTGCCATGGGCAGCGTCGCCGGTCACATACCGCTGTGCATCCAGATCGACCTTGGAAATGCTGATTTCGCCAAGCGTGCGGTCATTCTTCATGATGCCGTCCGCTGCCGTGGTGGTGTAGCCGTCCTCATTGGCAGCCTTGCCGCTGGCGTCGGTGGTATAGCTGCGGGAGGCATCCTTGGGGGAGTCATAGATGGTGACGGTGGTTTCCACACCGCCGCTGGTCACCAGCTTTGTGCCGCCCTTGTCGGCAGCAGCAATGTCGGCGTTGTAGTCACCATTGTCCAGCCATAGGACAGAATTGTTATTGCCCGCGGTGATTTCCACATAATAGGCGCGCTTGCCCAGCGGCGTGCCCGCCGTGCCGGGATGGTCAACGTCTGTCCAGTCGCCGAAATACCCGGCGGGGGCCTTCGTCTCAACAAGGATGAATTTGCCCTCGTTTCGCTGCGTGTAGTACAGCGTGTGGCGCATCGTGTCGTTTGTGGCATAGGCGGCACTGTTGATGACGGCATAGGTGTCGTCGCCCTGGCGCTGGACGCTGTAGGTGTTGTACCCACCTGTGGGCTGATACTTGCCGGTCACGACGTCCCACTGGTAGATTTCATACCGGGCATCACCTGCAATCTGATTGCCGGTCTCGCTGTCCGTCTTTTTGATGTTGATCTGCAGCGACCACTCGGTATTGCGCATTTCATAGGCATTGTTGGAGTTGGCCGGTACCGAAATAGTCTGGTGACTGCCATTTTCGCCCCAGTAGGATTCAAAACCGTAGGGAATGGTGACTTCGTCATAGCGGAACTGCAAAGATGCAAGTTGTGCCTGCGCGCTGGCAATAGCATTGTTCACAGCGCTCTGTGCTTCTGCCTGAATGGCGGCAACCGCAGAATCGCGTTCGCTGTTGGCGGCAGCGTCCGCAGCTTCTTTCGTAGTATAGGGGCCGACGCTGCCACTGCGGCCATCTACGGTCTTGGATACAGTGTAATGCACGGACCAGCTGGCAGATGCAGCACCGCCGTTATTCTGGTAATTGTTGTCGCTGGTGTGGCCGCTTGTGGTGACAGTCTGCACACCGGCAGGGGAAATGCTCCAGCTGCCGCCGTCAATCGTGCCGGACTTGGTGATCGGCTCGATTTCAATGGACGCACCGTCCATCTTTTCCAGCGTTTTCAGCTGAATCTTATCGGTGGTGATACCATAGGTCAGATCCAAGGTGCCGCTGGCGGACTGTGCAGGGGCTTCCCAACTGGCATAATACTCCTGTACGACAGGCTTCGGTTCTTCCGTTTCCTCCTCACTGATTTCAGGGCCAATCAGGGCAACGGTCTGCCAACCGCTGCGCGCAGGGGTATAAATGTAGGTGTAATAGCCGCGAGGCTTTGCATAGGCAACGGCGCCGTCCAGCAGGGCCTGTGCGGATTCCAGATAGATTTTTGCAGCAGTGCTCTCGGGATAATTTTCAATCAGCCACATCTGGGTATCGTCGTAAATCGTGCGGCAGAAATCCAAAAGAGAGATTTCTTCAGTATCTTCTGCGGAAAAAACGGCGGGCGTATCGGACAGTAATTCCATAGACAGCTGGTCCAGGCCGCCCCAGATGCGGTACTGGTTGCCGTAGTGGTCACCGGGAATGCACTGATCCGCGCTGACCAGAGAAGTGTTCGTATAAGTGTACGGCGGACAGCCTTTGGGCTGGCCGTTGGCACCGTGGGTGCAGCAGTAGGCTTCCTCTCCATTGAACCAGATCAGCCAGGTGCCGTTGACCTTCTCGACCTTGGTGATTTTACCGCTGGTAACGGCAGGCGTGGGGCGCTCGGCGTAGGCGGCAACGTCAGTAGTTTCTGCGAACGGTGCGGCCATGGTGCTGCTGCGGTCAATTACAACGTGCAGCGCTTTCGTCAGCGTGCTGCCATCCGGGGCAGTGTAGACAAGCTGCGCAGAAAAGTCGGCATCCGCCTGTACATACAGACCCATAACCGCGGCGGACGTTTCGGCATACTCGCTATGCACAAGGCTGCTGCGTGCAGCCTCATCGGCGGGGACGCCGTAAAAATCCAGCACCGTCACCTCGTTGGGAAGCACCACATCCAGACTGCTGCCGTCCGCAGGGTATTCTACCTGTGCCAGAATGGGCGCAACGGCATAGTCGGTGCCATCCAGCAACGGAGCCATCATCGTCAGGTCGTCGCTGTTCAGGGTGTCCGCACTCAGGTAACTGTCCGTGCTTTCCTCCAACTGGTAATCCGGCCAGACGGAAATACCGATTTTTGTTTCACCTGTGGCAACAGGCAAGCCCTGGCTGCCCATGTAGGAACCAGTCGGCGCATCCGGTAAGTCTGTGTACAAAACAGCGCCGTCGAAGGTGTAGTCGGTGGATGTCTCCACCGGCGCATCCTCGTCGGCGCTTTGGGGTGCTACGGCAGCTTCGCTGCTTTTGGGCGAGTTTTCTTCACCCGGGTCCGGGTCGCTTTCATAAGTTTGCGGTGCATCCGGTGTGACGTTTCCGTCGTCTTGCACCACGATAGGCGTACCATCCGCTTCGGGCTGTGGAGCCTCCGCAAACGCCCCAGAGGGGAACAGGGAGCAGCACATCATAGCTGCCATACACAAGGCCGCCACGCGCTGCTTGAGATTGAACCTTTGATTCATTACACACTTTTCCTTCCGTTGTAAAATTTTATCTATATAAAAAAGTGCCTGCCGAAAAACAGCAGACACTTGAGAGTTTGATTTACCTGTAACGCTCAACCGACCTTTCCCTGAAAGAACTCCAAAAACTCCGGCAACTCCTGGTCCGGCAGCTCGTTCATGACCTGCATGGCCAGGTATTCTGCTCGGCTCACCTTGGGGGCAAACTTGCGAGAGTAGGTCTTGCCGGTTCTCACGTACCCAACATCGTGGATCAGTTCCTTTTCCGAAAGGCTTTTCAGGATGGTAAAGACAGAACGCGGCTTCCAGGTGCAGTTCTGTGTCGGGATCAGATCGGAAACGATCTGGCTGGCGATGGCAGGCTCCTTGGAATTCCAAAGGTAGGTCATGATCTGCATTTCGGAGGTCGTCATCCGATACAGGGAATTTTGCTTTTTCATATTCTCTCTCCAATCACTGAAAGGTTACGGTCCAGTAGGTGTACTGGCCCTCGGCGGTGCTGCAGAACCAGCAGCCCACGCCCATGCTGGTGAAGCTGGGCTCCATAATATTGGCATAGTGGGCAGGGCTGCCCTGCCAGTAGGTGCAAACGCTGCTGGCAGAGCCAATCGGACCGGCGGCGCAGATCTCGCTGCGGGTCGTCATGCCGCTGTGGTCGAACGGCCCGCCCGCCACAAAGCTCTCACAGCGTGCATCGGCGGCAGCACTCAAGCCACTGTCCATCGTCAAAGGGGACAGACCAGCTGCTGCGCGTATAGCATTGATGTTCTCCTGTACCGCCCAATAGGCACTGTCCGAGCTGTCGATGCTCCACCACTCCTCACTGCCCGCCGCTAGGTCAAAGGGGACTGCACCGTAGCTCATGCTGACCTGTGCAGGTTGGCTCTCCGTGGCAGCGGGTTCCGCAGTGGGCGCTTCGGTAGGCGCTGCTGTAGGCTCGGGTGTGGGAATTTCAGTTGGTGTCGGTGTGGCAGCCGGTTCTGGAGTCTGTGTAGGCACAGGTACCGGGCTTTCCGTGGCAAGCGGCGCAGGGGTTTCAATGGCAGTCTCTTCAGTAGCAACGGTAAGTTCTACCAGCGTACTGCCTTCCGGCGTTTGCAAGGTGTTATCGGTCTGCTGTGAGCAGGCGCAGAGCAGGACGGTAGCTAAAAGAATGGATAACAGACATTTTTTCATATTACAAATTTCTCCAATCAGTAGTATAAATCATACAGACTACCAGCAAACTCGAGCAGCTTTCTGCCCAGCCAGAACAGCACCTGCGGCGCGCCGTAAGGGCTGAGCAGGAACGCCATAACGGCAGACACGGCTGCCTCCTGATAGCATTTGTCAAATAGCGCCAACAGAGCAGCCAGACCGCCCAGTGCCGCCAAAAACCTGCCGCAAACTCCGCAGATGGCATACATCACGATTGCAATCAGGCCCAGTGCAAGAAGTACCAGAATGACGGGCACGAGACTAATGCGGATTCCCCAGGTAAGGAACAGATTTTTACGTTGAATGGGCATAATGGCCACCTCCTACCTCTATGATACAGGGTCTGCGGAATATTGCAAGGCTGTCGATTTCAGCGTTCCAGTTCGTTTTCCTCTCTAGGCGTTCGCACAGAATCGTCCTCGTTCAAGACCTCGGCCTCACCCTCCAGCACCGGGGCATCATTGCCCACATTCAGCAGGGCATCCAGCTCGGCCAGGCGCGCGCTTTTTTCGTTCAGTTCCTGCTCCTGCAGAAAGGGCTGCTGCAACTCCTCTTTGGCGCTGTCCAGCTGGACGCGCAGCTGCTGTAGATTGTTGCGCAGACCGCTGATTTCCTGCGGCAGGGCAGCAACAACATTTTGCAGGCGAACCATATTACCGGCAGCGTCGCTGCCCAACTCGGTCGTGTGGGTGGCCTCGCCGACCAGATGCGCCACAAACACCTTGGAGAGCGGCACATAGGCAACGGTGACTTCAAAACCAGCATAGTGTCCCACTGAAACCGGATGATCAGCTCGCATGGCAGCACCCACCAGCCCGAGCAGCGCCTTACCGGCGTCCTCGCGCTTGTCATAGGTCGTGCCGTCCAGCTCAATGCTGAAAGCTAACTTGCCGTCTTTGCCGTAGCTCTGATTGGCTTTTGCAGTTTGCAGATCCTTCTCAAACGCATGAATCCGGCATTCTGTACCGCGAATCTCCCGCGGAAAGCTGCCGGTCACGGCATCCTCCAACCGGTAGTGCTGACTGTTGTAGGCAGCCTTCAGTGTGCGAAGCCGTGCAACCTGAATATCCAAATCCATTTTTTCCTTGATCATCGGATTCCCGGCAGCCAGCGCCTTTACCTCGGCGTAGGAGAGCGCAGCCTCGTCTAAATCCTCACAGCTTCGGGCAGGTGATTTTGACGTCATGATCTGCGAAATAAACTTCTGTTTGTTCTCCACCAGCTGATAGCTGTAGGCATCGAATGTGGCTTCCGTTATATAAATAAAGATGGAGACTTCCTTATTCATGTTGCCCTGCCGCACCATACGTCCATTGCGCTGGGCAATATCGGCTGGCCGCCACGGACAATCTAAGTGGTGGAGTGCACAGAGCCGCGTCTGTACGTTGGTGCCAGCGCCCATCTTCTGGGTGCTGCCCATCAGCACGCGCACCGCACCGCTGCGGACTTTGCCGAACAGCTCGGCCTTCTTGGCTTCCGTATCGGCATCGTGGATGAATTGCACTTCCTCCTTAGGGATACCACGCGCCACCAGCTTGTCCCGAATATCGTTGTACACATCAAAGCCATCCGCGCGGGGCGTGCTCAAATCGCAGAAAATCATCTGTGTGGAGCGCTGGGCCTTTGTCTTTTCCCAAATGGTAAAGACCCGCTCCACGCAGGCATTTGCCTTGCTGTCGGGGTCATCGGGCAGCAGGGAATTCATCAGCCGCTGATCCAACGCCAGCTTGCGGCCATCGTTCGTGATGCGCAGCATGTTATCCTCATTCGGGGCAACCAGGCGGTTGCGCACCGCCTCGGCGCGCTCACCCAGCGCGGCCACCATCTGGCGCTGCAGCTCGCTGGGCGGCAGCTTCACAATCGTAGGCTTGCCGCCCGTGATTTCGGGGACCGGCAGCTTCAGCATATCGGCGGTCTGAATGTCGGCGCACTGCTTGAACATATTCATTAGCTCGGGCAGATTGTAGAACTTTGCAAACCGTGTTTTGGAACGGTAGCCGTTGCCCTCGGGGGCCAGCTCAATCGCGGTAACACTCTCGCCAAAGGTGGACGCCCACGCATCAAAGTTCAGCAGGCCCTCCTGCTCCAAAAGCCCGTATTGCAGATACCGCATCATGATGTACATCTCGGTCATCGAGTTGGAAATCGGCGTGCCGGTGGCAAAGACGATGCCATGCCCGCCGGTCAGCTCGTCCATGTACATGCACTTCATATACATGTCGCTGGCCTTTTGGCTTTCGGTCTGGGAGATACCGGCCACGCGGGTCATCTTGGTGGTGACCATTGCATTTTTAAAATAGTGCGCCTCGTCCACCATTAAGCTGTCCACGCCCAGCTCCTCAAAGGTGATGACGTCATCCTTGCGACTCTGGTCGTTGAGCTTGTCCAGCTTCCGTTGCAGCTGTTTTTTCATGCGCTGCATCTGCTTGATGGTAAAATTCTCGGCGCGCTGGGCCTTCAATGCGGCAGTCTGTGCTACTACATCGTCGATTTGCTTTTGCAGGTACATTTTCTGCCGTTCATCGGATAGCGGTATCTTTTCAAACTGGCTGTGGCCAATCACAATGATGTCAAAATTGCCGGTAGCAATGCGGGCGCAGAACTTTTTGCGATTGGCTTTTTCAAAATCCGTCTTACGTGCTACCAGAATTTCTGCATTGGGGTAAAGCAACAGCGCCTCGGAGGCCATCTGCTCGGTCAAATGGTTGGGCACTACGATCAAGGTTTTGTTGCAAAGACCCAGGCGTTTTTTTTCCATGGCGCTGGCGACCATCTCGAACGTCTTCCCAGCCCCCACCTCGTGTGCCAGCAGTACGTTGTTGCCGTACAGCGCATGGGCAATAGCGTTGCGCTGGTGGGGCCGCAGCGTAATTTCCGGGTTCATGCCGGGAAAGCGCAGGTTGCTGCCGTCATATTCCCGCGGGCGAATGCAGTTGAATTTGCTGTTGTACAGGCTTACCAGCGCCTGCCGCCGCTGCGGCTCCTTGAAAATCCATTCCTCAAACTTGTCTTTTATCAAGCACTGCTTGGCGTAGGCGGCCTCGGTGGCGGCGTGGTTCAGCACGCTTTTCCGGTTGCGTTCGGCGTCGGTGACTGTATCAAACACCTGCACAGGCCGCAGGTTCAGCGCAGCCTCGGTGATTTCATAGGCATTCTTGCGGTTCGTGCCATAGGTGACGGTTGCCTTGATGCTGCCGTTGCCGTAGCGCTTGTTCGTGATATTCCATTCACCGGTAAACGGAGCAAACAGCACCTTCACGGAAAGCCGTGTGGACAATGGCGGCTCCAACAACTCCATGAGAAAATCCTGTATGTATTCAGGCGGTATCCATGTAGCACCCAGCCGTACCGCAATTTCACTGGCGTCGAGGTCCTTCGGCTGTACCTGCTCCAATGCCTTCACATTGACCTGATAGTCCGGATCGGACGCGGCGGCCAGCCGGGCAACGGCCAGCTTTTGCCGCACATTGCCGGAAAGATATTCGTCAGCCGGCAGATAAACCGGCTCGGTCTGCTCCGGGTCGCGGAAGATAACGCCGGTCAAATCGCGTATGATTTCGTCCTGCGCTTTTCCCGTGACCTGTGCCATGTAGGCAAGGTCCACGCGGGCCTTCTCGGTCAGGCTCAGCACCAGCGCTTCATCGGCGGTGTCCACATGGTCCACGAGCTGTGCCGGGCGGATGGTCCGCTTCGTGAACATATCCGTCTTGCCCTTGTAATGGCCCTCGCTGTCGATATCCTCCAGCGAGCAGAGCAGGAAATACCCGGAATCCTCGCGGAACGCCGCAGCCGTGCCGCGGCTGTTGATTAGCCCATACGAATCGTGGTAGGAATCATACTCGGCGGTCAGCTGCGCTTGCAAAGCGGCAATCGTTTCATCGGGCAGATTGTCCAGCTGTGCCCGAATCAGCTCCCGGCAGATATCCCGCAGTGGGACCAGCGCCTTGATGCGGGCCAGCGTGGCTGTGCTGGCCTTCACAGCACGCATTTTGGAATTTTCGCGGTAATAAACTGTGTCGTCTTTAACAACATAGCTGAAATTTCGTGTGTCTGGGTCAGCGTCGAGCGTGTCGCTTTCCTCCTGCGCGTCCTCCCGGTCATCCGCCAGTGTATACTCGGCCTGTAAATTGGCAAGGGCTGTGTCAAGCTGACCTTCCAGAGACGTGCCATTATCCAGCGGTGCGCAGGTGGGGCGCTGCCCGTAGGGACCGCTGACCATCTGCATCTCACCGCAGATCATCTCGGGATGGCCGATGAAATACTGGTTCAGCGGAATACCGTCCGCAGTCTCGCCCACATGAATCCACGGCGCGTCCTGCTTCAGAACCCGCCCACGCTTTTGCAGAAACAGAATGTCCGAGGTAACGGTTGTACCTGCCTGAGCGGTAAAGGTATTGTTGGGCAGCCGCACAGCGCCGATCAAATCACAGCGGGCGGCCAGATACCGGCGCACGCTTTCGGACTTTTTATCCATCGTGCCGGAGGTCGTTATAAACGCCATGATGCCGCCGACGCGGAGTTTGTCTACGGTCTTGGCTAGAAAGTAATCGTGAATTTGAAAGTGCAGCTTGTCGTACTGGCGGTCTGTGACCTGATACTGCCCAAACGGTACATTGCCGATAGCCAGATCAAAGAAGCTGTCCGGCAGGTCAGCCTTTTCGTAGCCGCAGATTTGAATTTTAGCTTTCTGGTATAACTGCTGTGCAATGCGGCCCGACAGGCTGTCCAGCTCGATACCGTAGAGCTTTGCATTGTGAGCATCGAAACTGCCGCTGCGATGCCCAAAGAACGCGCCTACACCCATGCTTGGCTCCAACACGTTGCCGCCCACACAGCCCATGCGGGTCAGTGCGCGGTACATGGCATGGATGATGGCAGGCGGGGTGTAAAAGGCTGTCAGCGTGGATTCCTGCGCGGCGGCGTATTCCTCCGGCGTCAGCAGTTCTTTCAGCTGCGTGTACTCGCTGTGCCAGTTGTCTTTATTAGGGTCAAAGACATCGGCAAGACCGCCCCAGCCGAGATACCCGGCCAGAGCATCCTGCTCGGCCTCCGTGGCCGGTGTGCCGCGTTGCTCGATTTGCTTTAGGGTTTGAATTGCATTCAGATTAGCAGCAAACTTGGCCTTGGCTCCTGTGGGAACCTCCGGCTCATAAGGGGCAAGGTAGTTGGTGGGGGCATGCGCGGCGGGCTCGTCGGGAGGAAAGACATTTTCCTGCGGCTCGTGTTCTTCCGCCTCGTCGAGGTCGATTTCCATGAGGCTGTCAAAATCGAGATTGGAGAGCACCGCCTGGTTCAGATCATCGAGCGAGCCATACCGTTCCTGCGCGTAGAGAGTATCGTCCACCAGCTTGGTAACGGTGCAGTGCTCCAAATCGGCATACACCTGAATGATGTGCTTCTCATCCTCGGTAGTGGTATAGCCCAAATCGATTCGTGTCAGATCGGAAAAGTCAGGCTCGGTGATTTCAAATTCGTCTTTGAGATAATCCTCAATGTAGGAGAGCGCCTGCTCCGTCTGCGCTTGCACAAGGGCTTCGTGCTGCTGCTCGGAGAGCATCATGCCGCCGTTGCGCGGGTTGGCGTCCAGCTGGCGCTGAAATTCCTCCCGGCTGATGGCGCGCCCAAACAAGGGTGCCTCCTCGTCCCGCAGATGCACGTCAAACTGCCCGATGCGCTCCACGGTGAATCGATGGTCGTCCTCCAAGTAGACAACGCTGCCCTCGGCGCAAATGGGTCTGGTATCCGGTACGTTGCCGGGCTCATCACGCACCGCACTGGCGGCCTCGTGCTGCTCGGCAGCCCATGCGGGATACTGCTCCAACTCCTGCGGCGTCAAAAAGCGCTGCATCTCGATCAGATAAGCAATGCGCTTGGCTGCGGCCCGCCATAGCAGCCGACGCTCAAAGCGGCCTTCCTCATTTGTCAAAATCAGCTTCAGTCCGGCAGGGCCGTGGTCCACCCAGCCATGAGCACCGCTTTGGTAGTCCCATGACCTGCCGCCACTGCCGTACTCCTTTTTCAAAAAAGCGGCGTGGTCGCCCTGCGTGGTGGTGAACTGCTGGTAGATGCGGAATTTGCTGTTTTCAAAATTGCTGCCCACTGTCAGAGCTAGGTTGATTTCCTCGTCTGTGATAACGCTGCCGTCATCCATCTGCGGGGCATTGTACTCTGCAACAGGCAGGGCAGAGCGAATGACGGTTTCCTGCTTTTCCGGGGTGAGAAAATCATCCTTTTCCAACCTGTCATCTTCCGCACTCGTCGGCGCACCGTCAGGCAGTTCAAAGGAAAGCTGTTCCTCTGCCTGCGGCAGTTTCTTCGGGTCGATGGCCGCAATCAGCTCATGGCGTTCAATCAAGTCGTTCAGCGCATTGGCCACGGCACGCCACGACAGCAGCGTTTCTGCGCTGCGGGTCAGATACGCGCCCTGCCAGACAAGCAGACCGTTATCCTGCCTGTGGAAGCCCACGCGGGTATCATCGGCAAGCAGAAGCTCTGTGAAAATATCCTTGTAGCTTTCCCGCACAAAGCGCAGCCGGTCAATGAGCAGGGGATTCTTATTATAAAAGGTAAGATATTCAGCGTTGGACGCACGGGAAGAGGTCTCCGCCGCCAGCAGCTGCGGCAGTAGGTCAGCCGGAAATTCAGGCAAAGCAAAAGCGGAGGGCGATGGCTCGCTCTCCGCCTGTGCGGGTGCTTCGGTTAAATTTCGTACAGCATCGGAAGGACTGCTTCCTCCGCCTGCTTCTTCAGGCTGCTGGCCATCTGCGCCCAGCCCAGCGGGTCCGTTTTGCGGTCCGGCATCGGGGTGGCCCGCATCAGCTCGCGCAGGGTCTTGTCCACCATCTGCTGCGCGGTTCGCCCAATCCGGCTGCAGCTCGTCAGCAGCGTGCCCTCCAGCATCAGCTGGTCGCAGAGCGTCGGCTCGTTCTGCTCCAGATATTCCAGACGCTGCCTCGCGTAGCGGTTTAGGTACGGGTTCGGCTGGTTCGGCAGGGAAAGGCTCGGAATCAGGTAGCCTTCGCGGTTCTTCGTGTACGTCATAAGTAACGGCCTCCTCTCGGCTGTTCAATTGTGTTCGTGTGCTTTCATTATGAACTGGTTCGTGCAAATTTGCAATGCTGTCACGGCTTAGCCGCAGCGCCTCGCGCCCAATGGCGTCCAGCATCGGCTCCACGGCTGCCTGTACATAGCCACCCAAGCAGAGTGAAATCTGATAGGTATCGAACTGGCTGACGCTTTGAAACGCCGGAAAATCCTCGTCCCGCACCGGCAGCCCCAACCGCAACTGCGCCATATAGACAGCGCTTTGCGTGACTAGTTCCTGCAGAAGCGACATTTGCTCGTCAGGCTGCGCCCACTGCAGCGTACTATCTGCCACATTGCGCTCCAGCATACGGCGGGCACGGTCAGCTTCGCTGGAGACACCCTCCTGCGCTAGCGCCGCCAGCCAGTCATCGGATTTGCCTTGCAGAAGCAGCGGGCGCGTTGTGTCCGTGACCTCCCACGGCCCACCGGTGCGCGTCTGGCTCAGGAGAGTAGTATCGCCGATGGCAAAAATCGGCTTTGTCACTGCCACGCCCTGTCGGCGCTGCAGCACAGTGATGCTTCTGCTGCCGCGCATGACAAGCCGGTTTGCCTGCTTATTCCAGTACTCCATGCTGGCACAGGCAGCGGCGTCGGGCCGCTGGGCGTGGATCAGCAGCTGATTCAGATAGGTGGTGTGGTAGTTGTGGGCGGCAGTGTACAAAAAGCTCTGCCACGCCTGCGGCGATGCTGTGACCCGCACGGCCTCCTGCTGGGCCAGCTGAAATATATCCTGCGGTTTGGGCATCTACTCACTACCTTTCCAAGCTATCTAAATTGTGCTCCTGACGCTCGACTTCCATATCATGAAGCTCGGGCAGCAGTCGGCTTACGTCCTTGAAGCCAACAGCATCTACATACAGGGCTTCAGCCTTGTCGCCACGATCCATGACAATCAGATCACTGACGGACAAAGACGGCATACTGCTGGCACAGGGGCGGTCATCATAATTGAAATCCCGGAAGCACTTGTCCGGCGTGTAGTCCCGGGGCATGTTGGTCACATAGGCACAGCGGTAATCGGTGGCCTTCAGCTTGTTCTGGGCGTATTCATAATCCGTAAAGCGATACTTGCAGGTGTAATGTGGGATTTGGTATATCATCAGCCGGTCCAACTTGTCGCCCGGCTGCGGATGCTCCGGTTCAACATAACAGCCTCTTTTGAAGCATTGACTTGCATACTGCTGGATGTGGCAGAAACGACTGCCTACGTAAAAGTGTGTGTCGTCAACTGTCTGCACATCTTTCACAAGCTGTGAACCATCCGCGTAGTTTTCAATGATGCGCTGCCCGTTGCGCACCTGAAACAGCTGCTGCCCATCACGGTTCAGAAACCGTGAGAAGAGAAGTGCGCTGCAAAGCTCCGGTGCATTAACCCACTCGGTTATGTGGATGTCTTTACCAACATGTACCCTTGTGTGACCATTTTCTTCCGTATAGTAGTGAGGCCGGATACGATCTACGCCAACTGCCGTCACAAGCTGCTTTGCCATTTCAATGAGCTGCTTGTCATTGCGATTTGCAAAGGGACCGCGGTAATCATCACACAGGTAGTTGATACCGTTCCGCACCTGCATGATGGTTACTGCGCCATCGGGGTCACGGCGGTCAATGCCAACAGTCAGGCGCGGGTAGGGAAGATTGGTGCGCTCGTTCCAGGTGTACTCGTTGTTGTAGGGCATTTCTCTCAACTGCTTGTAGCGCTTCATCAAATCAGCAGTATTGGAAAAGAACTCCGTTGGAGCTTGTTCTTCAAACTGTTGCGGAAAGACGTGCGACATAAAATCGGGGATCAGGTAATATCTGTACTCTGCCATTTCAACGCTCCAGACTGGGTTGTTTTTCCGGCATAAGGTGGCGGGAGTTTCGTTCCAGAAGCTGCATGATGATTCCTACCATCTGTTCTTGTGTGTAGCCGGCGGGGAAGTAGCGGGCAATTTTGCTGACGCTGATGGTCAGCGTAGGGTCGCGGGGTGGTACACTGGGCTTTTTGGTGTCCATGATTTCCAGCAGCTTGCCGTGATTCAGCGCACCATCCTTACTGGCGGCCTTGAGCTTCTGTGCCTGCGACAGCGAGGGTGAGCAGGACTGGGATTCCATGTAGTCGAGGAAATCATTCTGCTCGGCGGGGGTAAGGTAAGAAAGCTCAACGGCGGGGTTGAATTTCAGACTGCCGTCGTCGACTTTCTTTTGCAGGTCGGGGACGAGGTTGTTGAGGCGGATGAAGCGTCGTACTTGTGTCCCGCTATCTCCAGCCTGTTGGCCAACAACGAATGCGCTTTCTGACTTCCAACCAACTTGGTTGGAAGTTGCATCTCGGCGCTCACCTTGATGACTAATAGCCTCCATTTTCATCGCATACGCCCTGGCCTTCTCCATCGGGCTGATATGTTCTCTCTGAATATTAGAATCGACCATGTCAATAATCGCCTGGTCATCATCAATATCCCGCACCTGCACCTTGACCCTATCCAGCCCAGCCCGCTGCGCAGCATGAAATCGCCTATGGCCGCTGATGATCTCATACCCACCCTCGGCGCGGCGGCGCACGGTCAGGTTGGTAAGGACACCGTTCTCCCGGATGCTGTCTACCAGCTTCTGCATATCCTCATCGTCGCGCACTTCAAACGGATGCCCAACGAACGGATGCAGCTCGGACAGCGGCACCTCTGTGACCAAATCGCCGCTTTCCCGCTGCCTGTCAGCCTCCGAGGAAAACATATCATCGATTGAGGGCATCTTCATCGCGTTCATAAACTTGTTCTTCGCGGCCATAGCCGGATACCTCCTTCGCAAATTCAATATAGGCCTTCGCGCTGTTGCTTTTCGGGTCGTACAGGATCGTCGGCTCTGCGTTGGCCTGACTTTCCTGTACCTTCACATTTCTGGGGATTTCCGTTGTGAAAACGTGAATCTTATTGCCGTAGGTGCTGCGGACCTGCCCGCAGTAGTGGTCGGAAACGTTTGTGTGCTCGGTCATCGTCAGCAGGATGCCCTTCACGCGCAGCCCGGGGTTGATCTTACGCTGCACATTGGCAATGGAGGACGTCAACTGCGACATGCCCACAACGGAGAATGGCTGCGCCTGCATCGGAATAATGATCTCATTCGCGGCGGCCAGCGCATTGGTCAGCAGCAGGCCAACAGAGGGGGAGCAGTCGATCAGACAGTAGTCGTACTGGTTTTCGTACTGTTCCAGGCAGGTTTTCAGCAGCACCTCGCGGCACATCATCGTGCCCATCGCCAGCTCAAAGCCCGCCAGCCGCAGGTTAGACGGAATGAAATCCACCCGTGCGGCAGCCTCCTTGCGTCCGGTCTGGTAGACACACTCCCGATTTCCTATGGGCTTCTCACAGGAGGTCTTCATCAGCAGCTCTGTGATGGTCTGGTCGAGGTCCTTTTCCGGTGGGATGCCGCAGTAGCAGGAAAGATTGCCCTGCGGGTCAAAGTCCACCATCAGGACGCGGTAGCCCTGCTGGGTCAGGGCAATGCCGAGGTTATACGTTGTGGTCGTTTTCCCCGTGCCGCCCTTTTGGTTTGCGATTGCGATTGTTTTCATCTTGTTTCCTCCAAAATATCATCCATGCTGATGCAATGCTCGCGGTATTCCTGCATGTATTGCACCAGCGTGTCGTTGTAATCCTTGCCCACTGGCGGCGGGCGGTCCTCTACGGCTTTGCCGCTGCCCGCAAGGTGCGCAATAATATCCTGCGTCCGTGTCCGTCCTGCGTTGTCATTGTCCAGACAGAGGACGATATTGCGGACTGCCGGAAAATATTTCAAAAACGCATCCAGCGCTGCATAGTCCGTGCCGCCCAGTGCCAGGTAGTGGACGCCGCGCCACGGTTCCGCGTGCTGCATGAGCTTGAGTGATGCACCGGACATGGCATCAATGGGCGCTTCGTAGACCTCCACCGTGTCAGCGTTGGCGCTGGCCGCTATATAGAACGGGTAGATTTTCTTGCTGCCCGGAATGTCGCGCCGGAATTGCAGCTGTGTACAGCCGCGCAGGCTGCCGCCTTTCGCAACGCCCTCACCGTCGCACCCAACAAATACGCAGTTCGGGTGATTTTTGAAGCTGGTCTGGTACAAAATGCCCTCCTTGCGGCAGAACGCCAGTACATTGGGGTGGATACAGCGCCCGCGCAGATACGCCATAGCTGCATAGCTGTTTGCGTCTGGCTTGGGCAGCTTGAAATCTCGCGGCACTTCCGGTTCAGCGCGTGGCTGCGGCAGGCTTACAGGTTGGGAAGAATGAACCACGCCGCCTTGGATGCGGTTGATCTCCCGCACGGCCTCAACATAGGAAACTTTCTCAACGTCGATCAGATACTTCAGCGCAGTGCGCCCGCGCAGGCCGATGCAGTGCCAGCACCAGAGGCTGTCTTTGCTGATGGTCAGCGAGCTGTGTACCTTGTGGCGGTACTCCTTGCCCACGAGCTTCAGATTGCCCGGCTCAACGAGTTTGAAGTAGGTCAGCAGGTCCAGCTCCTTCGCCCGCGCGATTTCTTCCTTCGTCACTCCGGCCATACTCTACACCCCGTATTCTGTTTTTCAATCTGTTTTCTGTATCGTTATAATCAGTCTAATTACTATCCGTCTTATTTGCGTGTGATAATCACATCTCCAGAAGTGTGAAAATCACACTTCAAGAAATGTGATTTTCACATTTCTTGATTTATGACGAAACAGCAAAGTTTTTCACGTAAATCAAGCTGGGCTTTCCCAGCCCCTGGCGCTTGCGCTCAATCAGACCCGCATCCTTTTCCAGCTCGAGCATCAGGCGGCAGGCCTTCTGGTTGGCACAGCTCAGGGCCTCCATGATTTCCTCGGTGGTGAAGATGATGTAGACCCTGCTCTGTTCATCCAGCCAGTGATTCTTGACCGACAGGCTCATGCGGTCCAGCAGGATACCGTACAGGACCTTGGCATCGGTGGACAGCGGCTTGAACTGTGGGTCGGTGAACAGCACCTTGGGAATGCGATAGAAAGAGAACTGCTCGGCCTGACTGCCGTAAAAGTAGTCAAATTGCATGGTTGCTTCTCCAAAAAGCGCGCACTCGAATAAGCCTGACAGAATACCGTGCTTTTGGCATCCTAACCGGGCCTTATAAATAAGGTTGTGTGTGGTGTTTTACCGTTCCAGCTCCTGTTGGTTCTGGGTATGCTCGTGGGCATGTCCCCAGGTTTTCAGCAGAGAAAAGATCGTGTTCTGCATCTGCTCGGGCGTATACCCGGGAGGGAAGAACCTCTGTACGTCAGATTGATTCAAGAAAAACTTCTGTCGTTGATTGGGTTTCTGCTCGGTGAGCAGGGTATGCAGGTAGTGCTCCGTCAGCGTGCCGCTCTGGCTCATCTCTTTAAGGCGGCGGGACTGCACCAGAGAGGGTGTGGCCTCGCAAAGCTCCATCTCGGCTTGCAGCCACCGTTGGTGTTCGGGCGTCATGTAGGAAATCTCTACCGCGGGATTGAACGCCATCCGGGATTCGTCGACCATTTGCAGAATGGGGGAGATAAGATAGGTCAGGCGGATGTAGCGCTGAATCTGCTTGACGCTTTCTCCACTTTGCGTAGCTACGATTGAATTTGAACGTTGCGCCAACTTCGGGCCAACTTGGCCCGAAGTTGCTCGTCCTTGGTGCTTAATTGCTTCCAGTTTCATCCTGTACGCAAACGCCTTCTCACTCGGCAGCACATGCTCCCGCTGGATATTGCTGTTCACCATTAAAATGGTAGCTTCATCATCCGTCAGCTCCTGCACACGAACCGGCACCTTCTCAATGCCCAGCTCCCGGCAGGCCTCACATCTGCGGTGTCCGCTGATAATTTCATAGCCGCCCTCGGGCCTGCCGCGCACGATCAGCGGAACAATAACGCCGCTTTCCCGGATACTGTCGACCAGCTCGTTCATCTCCATGTCCTTGCGAACATGGAACGGATGGTTGGCAAAGGTATGCAGCTGCGCAGGGGAGACGTTCAATTCCAGGCTATTCGGCATGATTTATCCCTTCTTTCCTTCCTTTATCAGTCACAAAGCAAAATATATTTATAAAATTCGTACATTTCTATTGACATTCTCGGTGCAGTCGGTTATAATAATCAAGCTGATTCGAGACAGCCCGGTTGACCGGGTGTAGCGCAGTTTGGTAGCGCGCTTGAATGGGGTTCAAGAGGCCGTGAGTTCGACTCTCGCCACTCGGACCAAAGATGGCTGTCAGAAACAGCAAAAGCCGAGTCCTCACGGATTCGGCTTTTTTTGTTGGTTATATATAGTCAACGCATCAGTAGGGGGCCGCACATGCCCGGTCCGCAGCGCGAAAGCAACCACACGTCAACGGGTTACTGCCGCAAACCTGCGGGCCGCATATATGCGGCCCCCTACGACGCAGCAAAAAACAAAAAGCCGCTTACCTCAAACGAGATAAGCGGC
>ERZ1034973.833-NODE-833-length-20236-cov-79.229671_pt1 | contig 20236 bp, 21 predicted proteins | sample MGYA00520686_ERZ1034973 | MGnify/ENA primary metagenome ERZ1034973 (study PRJEB33766, sample SAMN09781775) | gut metagenome | biome: gut microbiome | host: Homo sapiens | place: Madagascar | study: EMG produced TPA metagenomics assembly of the PRJNA485056 data... | reverse complement strand
TCTGAAGCCAATTGCGTCTTCCCATAGCGATATGTCTAAAACATCTCTCTATGGCAATGCTTACCAATGTTCCATACGAAGATTCCGACATTCCAATAGTAATTGCCGGCACCAAGGTATTGCTCGGCTATCTCCAGGTTTGGCTTTTCCTTGAAAGTCTCTACCTTGTAGATTTCATCTACGGATGTTAGCTCTGCTGCGGCGATATAGCCATAGCCTGTTTCAGGGAGGCTTGGCTTAATACCGATAGTAACAATAGCGTTCTTATCGGATGTATAGCTCAATGCCTTGCTGAACACTCGCTGATACTCCGAGGTATTGATCACCAAGGCATCGGATGGAGTCATCAGGATGCTGCTTTTGGATCTTCCAGCAAGCATAAGCAATACATGGAGCGGTATTGCGAGCCTCCGGCTCTGATAATATGTTATCTACTGGCATGTCAGGGATTTGCTCCTTGACAATGCGAATGTATTTCTCGTTTGTTACTACCCACATGTTCTCGACAGGACAGATTGGCTTCAATCTATCTACTGCCAATTGAATGAGAGAACGGCCGACACTCATCACGTCAATGAACTGCTTTGGGTAATCGGGTGTTGACATTGGCCAGAAGCGGTTGCATACACCGCCGGCCATGATTATAATTTGAATATTATCATACATTATTCACTGTTAATAAAAGAGGTAGGCTCCACACCAAAAGCGAAAAGTAGCTTATAAAAAATACTAGTGGTGCTTCGCCTACCGAAAATTGTATTATTTTCTGAAATTTATACTTTAATCGCCTTTGCGACTCTAACCAACCAGATAGACAAAGCTCTCCCATAAGATATGATAGCATCCCTTTTTCTCATCGAAGACTGGCTCGACGAAATGGTTGGAATGGAGTATCTTTTCGGTAAGAATCTCGCCTTGATGATGAAAATAATAGATACGAACACGATGACTGTCCTTTGAAAGGAAGATATAAATGTCTCCATTAGTTGGATCACGATGGAGTTGGCTCTTGATATAATTGCGCAAACCAGCATACCGATAACGCAAGGTTACGGGTTCACTGCACAGATAATAATTAAAAACACTTAATAAACTTAGCATAGTGTTCCCTCCATTTCCTTGATCAGTGAAACCAAAGCTGACTTGGAACAACTACCTATGTGCAAGCTAATCTTACTACCAAAGTTCAACTCGATATCATCAAGCAACAAATCTACATCTTGCTCAACAGGTAAAACTGCTGGTTCTATCGTGACAGAATCTGCAGGTTCTACGACCAGTGGATGCAAGCCCTGCTCTTCATCTGAACTCACAGGCGTGGCACTTGGCTTGCGATAAGAATCATTACGCAAAAACAATGAAGCATCTTGGTATAGCTTACTTTTTGTTCTTTACAGAACCCATGAAGGCTCTTGCTCTTGTACTCGGTTCGAAACTTACGAACCATTGAGGCATAGTACTTGCCTTCTTCGTTTATATTCATTTTGTCCCAAATTTAAAATTCGGGGCAAAAGTATACATTTTTATTAACGTACGCAAGACGGCCTAAAGTGACTGCTTACCCTTGTCTGTATAAGCACACTGTAAGAAATACGGTTTTTCAAACTCATCAGCGAAAGAGATTAACTTATTATAATCATCTCTCATCATAATCATATCAATATCATCATCCCAAGGTATAAAACCTTTATCTCTAAACAGCACCTATTAACGTTCCACTATCAGCCCACACCTTTAAATCGTACCTATCACACTTGTAAAAGTTTCTACACTTATTTCAATTGAATATCCCATATTTTTTGTTTCATGAGATATTGAAAATCCATTTCGTATTTCTGAATCCAAATTCATTACTAATTCTTTTTTAAAGAAACTTTAATTATCTAATTCTAATAAAGCAGTTAAGAATCTTTCCATATATTTTTTCTCACCGATAGACACACGCAAGCATGTACCAAATTCACCTACTCCCTCGTATGATTTTATAAGAATCTTATATTCTTCTTTCATACGTTTTACAATTTGATAGGCATCAGTCTTTACCTTGACAAAAAGGAAATTTCCCGCTTCGCCCTTATGCTGATAACCATTTGCATCCAACACATCCAATAAATATTTTCGCCCCTCGTTGAATTTATCTATCAAATTTTGAAGAATTTCTGGATTGTCAATAATCTCCTCTGCAAATTTCATCGCAAAAGCATTAGTATTGTGAGGAGTACATAACTTTTGAACCATCTTAACACCTTCCGACCAACCAACTACATATCCTAAACGGCATCCAGCCATTGAAAACAACTTAGAAAAAGTACGTGTTACAAAAATGTGATCTTGCTCCAAAGCGTACTTAATGAAAGTCTTTGGGTAAAAATAATGATAAGCTTCATCTATCAAAACCGTAATTTCATGCTTCTTTGCTGCTACCAAAATTTTATTAAACTCTTCCTCTGAATAAACATTACCCATAGGATTGTTAGGATTAAGCAAAATGAGCAATTGAGTATCATCTGTTAAAGCATCAATAATGTGATTTATATCCATAGATAAGTCCTTATTATATGGCACAGGCACAAAATTACGTCCATACATTTCGGAATAAACTTGGAACATAAAATATGAAGGAACAACTCCAACAATACGTCCATTAGGAGATGTAAAAGCTTGTATTATATAACGAATACCTTCAGCAGAACCATTCACCAAGCATAGGTGTTGAATATTAGTTCCAAGGAATGAAGCGAGTTTCTCTGTAAATTGCAAAGTCTCCGGATATTGGGCTACAAAACGAGAATCTACATCCGATAAAACTTTGTTGATAAATTCTTGTGGTAGACCACCTGGATTTTCATTCAAGTCTAGACGAAGATAATCCTTACGCGCATTTTGATCGAAAATACGATACAAATTTTCAATTTTTGAATCTAAATAATACATAACTATATTTGTTTTAAATTATTGTGTCTATAAAACTTTTGCATTATCTCTGCTATACAAACAGATTCTTTTCTTCTTAAGCGAGCTGTTGAAAAACGTTTGTTAATGATGCACGATATAAATTCTTGAATTTCATAACGAAGACCATAGCCATCCCATTTATAGAAATACTTCTTGTTATTATTCTGATCTTCATAACGAAGTTCAAAATAATCAGTTTTCCACCATGGAGAAGGGACATATATATAGCCTTTCGTTCCAGAAATCACAAGATTACCTTCAGTCTTTACACCTAAGCCAGCCTTTACAGAAGCGATAGAATGCTCATAGCTGATTATGCTTCTTGTATAAATATCAACACTGTTTTCCATGCGAGAATAGAATTCAATGTTTTTATAGCCAATCCCCAACAATTTTACAATGGGCAGTAAAATTGTACTTCCCTGCTCAAAGAAAGCTCCACCAGATTGGGCAGAATCAAATTCGCGCCCTTTCTTGTCTAAGAGTTGTGAGCAGGAAGCTTCTATATCTACAACTTCACCTATCACTCCAGATTTTACCATTACAACTAAATGATTGAACGCTGGACAATGAGCTGTTTTATTTGCTTCCATCAATATAACGCCTTTAGCTTCCGCAAACTCAAAAAGCTCACGTGCTTGATTTCCATTAAGCACCATCGGAGTTTCCACAAGAACATGTTTACAACGATTTAGACATTCTTTTGCATATTGATAATGTGAGTTGTGAGGAGTAGCAACATAAACAGCATCAACTGCATTTAAAAAATCATCTATATTATCATAAACATTTATACCTTCATTTACTTCTGATAATTTATCCGCAGCTTCAGAAGCAACATCATACGCAGCAACGACCTTAACCCCATTCACAACAATTGCTTCACTAGGAAATCTATTTGCTACTCTACCACAACCAATAATACCTACTTTCACATTTATTGTCAATTCTTTACGAAGCATAGTCGAGGATATACCTTCTGTGCGAGGAAGATATACAACTTGGCAAAACTCATTGAGATAATCGAAATGCCCCTTCCAGTCTGATCCTATGGCAAATATATCTATATCATACTTTTGTATGTCATCTATCTTTTGACCTAAATAATCCTCTATGATTATTTCATCTGCTAAACCAGTTGCCTTGACTGCCTCGACACGTTCAAGAACATTGTTACGGACATTTAATTTACCCCTTCCTCTATCAAAAGAATCACTAGTAACTCCTACAATTAAATAATCACCTAAAGCTTTTGCACGCCTTAAAAGATTAATATGCCCCTGATGTAGAAGGTCATAAGTTCCATAAGTTATTACTTTTTTCATAATCTTCTTAATATAAATCTACATTGATAACGACAAGGTGAATCGAAAACCTTCAGCATGGCATGCTTTGTATCTTTCTCTGAAAGATTAGTATGTTCTGTAGGTATTTTCCAATCAATACCAAGGCTATCATCAAGGATAGAGATACCACCATCAGCCTCAGGATGATAGAACTCATCACACTTGTACTGGAAGACGGCTGTTTCTGAGAGAACTGCGAAACCATGAGCAAAGCCTTTTGGGATGAAGAACTGGCGATGATTGTCTTCTGTCAGTTCTACAGCTACATGCTTGCCATAAGTAGTGGAACCCTTACGAATATCTACCGCTACATCGAGGACTCTGCCTTTTACGCAACGTACTAACTTACTCTGAGTATAAGGTGGGCGCTGGAAGTGCAGGCCTCGCATCACGCCATAGCTACTCATACTCTCATTATCTTGGCAGAAGTGAACACTGTGTCCTAGGATTGGGGCAACCTTCTCTTCAAGCTCTCGCTCGCTGAAGCTCTCGAAGAAGTAGCCACGAGCGTCGCGGAAGAGGCGTGGCTCAATAATGAGCTCGCCATCAATATCTGTTTTGATAATATTCATTTATTTGACGATCTAGTCTCTTCTAAAAATATCTCTAGTATATACCTTCTCCTTCACATCATCCAAACAAGCATCATAGCGGTTGGCGATAATTGCCTGGCTCTGTGCCTTGAAGGCTTCGAGGTTGTTCTCTACTCTACTACCGAAGAAGGTACTGCCCTCTTCCAAGGTTGGCTCATAGATAATGACCTCGGCGCCCTTTGCCTTGATACGCTTCATGATACCCTGAATGGCAGACTGGCGGAAGTTATCGCTGTTTGACTTCATGGTCAAGCGATAGACACCAATCACACAGTTGTGCTCCTTGCTTGCATCATAGCTGTTATCATCAGCATAGCTATAGTAACCTGCCTTCTGAAGAACGGCATCTGCGATATAGTCCTTTCGAGTACGGTTACTCTCAACGATTGCCTCAATCAGGTTCTCAGGAACATCGGCATAGTTTGCCAGGAGCTGCTTGGTATCCTTTGGCAAGCAATAACCACCATAACCGAAGCTTGGGTTGTTGTAATGGGTACCGATTCGTGGGTCAAGGCCTACACCATCGATGATAGCCTTGGTATCGAGTCCCTTTACCTCTGCGTATGTATCAAGCTCGTTGAAATAACTTACACGCAAAGCCAGATAGGTATTGGCAAAGAGCTTAACAGCTTCAGCTTCCTTCATACCCATAAAGAGTGTATCAATATTCTCCTTGATGGCACCTTCTTGGAGAAGTGCAGCAAAAGTCTTGGCTGCATCCATCATCATATCGACATTGGTTACCTTATTGATTGCCTCATTTTCTTCTGTAAACTCAGGACGATCAATTACCTTTGGATAGCCTACGATAATACGACTTGGGTAAAGGTTATCGTAGAGTGCCTTGCTCTCACGAAGGAACTCTGGAGAGAAGAGGAGGTTGAACTTCTTCACTCCCTTCTTGGCATACTTCAAGTAGAGGTTGCGGGTATAACCTACAGGGATGGTACTCTTAATAACCATCACTGCATCTGGGTTTACCTCCAGAACCAGGTCGATGACTTCTTCTACATGAGTTGTATCGAAGTAGTTTTTTACTGGATCATAGTTGGTTGGTGCTGCAATCACTACGAAGTCTGCATCCTTATAGGCTGATTTGCCGTCAAGGGTTGCCACGAGGTTCAATGGCTTTTCTGCCAAATACTTTTCGATGTAATCGTCCTGGATTGGAGAAATCTTATTGTTGAGTTTCTCCACCTTCTCTGGGATTACATCTACTGCTGTTACATGATGGTGCTGAGATAACAGGGTTGCTATGCTCAGACCGACGTAGCCGGTACCGGCTACTGCTACTTTTATATCTTTAAAATCATTCATCATGATATTGTGTTTTTATATTTTTTAGTTCTTAAAATTCAAGAAGATTTTTCGAATCCCTCCGTCTCCCTTTAGCCAAAGGGAGCTCCACCTTTCTCACCAAGCCTCTCTTTCCTCAGGAACGAGAGGATGTAACCGCCCTTAGTGCTATATTTGCCCCACCTGTCCCTCCCCAGCGGGAGGGTCCTTACCCTATACCCAAGCCCTAAATCCCTACCATAGGGATTAGGGATGTAACCGCCCTCCGGTGCTCGGAACCGCTACGCTATAAGGTTGGCGGACCATCAAAGGTCTTCGCCATATTGTGCGGGATGGGACCGCCTGGGGTAAACACTTACTTAATTACGATTTCATCTACCGTATAATTCACTATCTCCAAATTCGGGATAACGTGTTTTGATTTACTATACAAATCATTCATTTTATCTTTTTCAATTTTTATATCAGAAATAAGAATTAGAATAAAATTCAAATTCTCGTATCGTTTATTCTCTAAAATTGCTTGAAGAGCAACTAATCTTCTTAATGTTATATCAATATTACCTAAAGATAATTCTCGCTTTACTTCAAATAAATAAGTCTTGCCATCTTTCAGAGCTATTCCATCACAAACATAGTTACGACCTAAACTAATCTCAGTTTTAATTTCCATTTTATGGTCAGTGGAGTATTTCTTCAACGCTGATTCTTCGGATTTTTTCCATTCATTATCCTTTTTTTTAGCAGAAGAATATGCAAACATACAAACACCTGATTTCTTCTGGTGAACTGGAATTTTTTCAGAATGCATCAATGTTTCAGACGGCTCATTTGGCTTTATATATTTTCCATTTGCTTTTAAAAAGCCATCTTGATTATCGAAATCTTTAGGAGCATATAATTTTTCATTGTACTTCACTACTAAATAAGTAAATACCCCCAATACTATTAGCGGAAAGATGACAATAAACCATATCAATGGTAATCGCTCACAACATCCATATAGATTAGAGAACCCATTACTTATAACATATCCTGCAATTCCATATATAACAGATAGGAATAATGCTATAATACCCAATGGATTTCTCATAAATGCCACAACTTGTTTCATATTCTACTTTTCTTCGCGGAAATATAGTTTATAATATGAAAGACCTTTCTCTTGATCATACCCTTTCACTATATTTTCTTCACCACCCTTTATCAGAACTTCAAAATCATCATCAAGTTTCAATTTTGATTTATTACGATACTTCTTCAACTCTTTTCCAACCTTTTCAACATTAGGAACAAAAATACCATCTAACTTATCCTCATCTAAATTGGTTTGTTTTTGACGATACTCTGAAAATTGCTGACGGATATTTTCTTCTTCAAACACAACATTAGTTATCTCCTTAAATGAAGTCTCCCCTAACGTCATTGCTGATAAGACCTTATCAATCATATTAGCCTTATCTTTCTTAGCAATAGCTTCGTTTTTCGTAATAAACGTACCACAAAGCTCTACAACACGATTGGTTTTATAATTATTATCATTTATCAATCTGATACCAAGAAAATCTTCATTCCAGTATTTGACATCACTTTTCTTTTTAGAATTGAACAATGAAATCAAATAACCATTCTCTGATTCTGCATTCATAATAAGGCATCCCTTATCAATACATCCCATTCCTTTTTCTGAAGAAAGACGATAAATACCGCCCTCATAATTTACCTTCAAAAAGGTATCAGTCTTCTCTGATTTAAATATGCCTATGGCATCCACCTCCTTATCATCAATAAGAACCCCTTGCAAATATGCCATATATACTATTCCAGAACGAATATTCTTTGAAAAGCCTTGGTTGAAAAGGTGTTTTGCTATATTTTTAGACATAGAAATGAATGTATCACGATCTTCAAATATTTTTTGAGAAAAGGAAAACATTTCATTGTATGACAAATCTATATCATGTATATAATGCCAAGACGCTTCATGAGGCATCTTCTTTAATAAATTATCCAACAATTTGCATGTTGTTATTTCATTCATTTTCACTTCTTGACTGGATAGAACCAAAGATTCTTCCAAACATTTGTTTCCTATGCCATGTATCATAAGATGACACAGTGAGGTATCGATGAAATTAATTTTCATGTTGATGTAATAAATTAAAAAATATGAGAAGCAAATACAGTAACCCATAAAGGAAGCCAGCAAATGCTCCTATAAATATAGAGATTACAATTTCTGCTATTGAATATGTAGGTTTCTGCCAAAAGCTTAAATTGCCAAGTATATATGCATAAACTGTTAAGACCAGTGAGAAGATGATAATATTGCGATTATATACTATAAAACGGTTAAAGGTTTTCGTCCTTCGCTTCATGCGGCGAATAGTTTCACTGGAGCTTTGGATGACAATACCAAAGAAAGTCAGCAAGACTCCAAAACATAGAGATCCAAAATCCACAAAAGATTTTATGAATTCTTGGAGTTCTTCCAATGAACCTAAGAAAGAAGCATACTTAAAACTGAGAATTGCGACTACTATAGCTCCTAATAGTGGAGCCTTATAATCGAAAAATCTACTCATTGCTTATACATCTTGCAACTTCCTGGCGTATGTTCTGATAGACCTTACGCAGTTCCTGCCTGCGTTCCACTTCTTGCAAATTGCTATTAAGACTATTTGATGTCAAGCGGAAATAAGGTTTGAATACATCTGCAACCAAATCTATCGTTTGAATCGAAGAAGAATCTTCTGGATCAGAAGAATATCCTTTAATCCTTACCTTTTCCACATTACATTTCATTCGCCCTTGAAGCAAAGTCCGAACAGACCTCAAATGTCCTTTTATTGTTCGAATCGAAAGTCCATCTTTGTTAACTTGCTTACCGAAAGTACTCATTTTTATCTCGAATCTATCAGATTTAGCTTTAACAGCTTCCGTAGCACATTTTTTTGATATTCCATAAAGACTACTGTTTTCATCTGCCAACTCTTCCAAAATTGCTTTTGGATTGGTAAATTCAGCAATAAACTCTTTATAATATCCCATGTTAAGAGCTCTTTCATATTCTCCTTTTCGTAGGATTGCGACAAAGTCGAGTTCAATTTTGATGTCTTCATGTTCATCTTCATCTTGATTCCAGATTTGTATGAAGAATTTAGCAAGAGTATCTATGAAGCAACCATTTTTGTTCCGCTCATAAAACAATATATTCAGTTCCTTATCATATAAAAAGGCATTGCCGAAAGATAGTTTCTCATGATCTATATCAACCGACAAAGCTGAAAATTCTCCAGTCTGATCATTGCGTTTGGGTGGTATATCCTTATTTTTTCCTGTTACAACAATACCTTCTTGACAATTTTCAAGATTGCCACTGCCATAAGTTTTCACGATATATGCTTTATCACTAAAATATACCGTTTTACCAGACATATAAGACAAGATATCTGAAAAAGTAATTTCAGAATCGTTTTGAGACAAGCATTTAACCCTTGGGGTCAACACTTCAACGAATTTCTTCTTTCGTGCTGCCATAATATATTATTTTTTATTGTTTGCTATCACTTTATAAAAAACATTAATCATCGTTTAAGAAAAATGAAATGTGATTGTATTTTCAAACAATGATAGTAGATGACTGCCATCTATGTGTTACCTACTGTTATCACAAGGAATATATCCTTCCAGTTTCTTCTTCATCAAATCAAAGGAAATACCATTCAAAGAAAAGGTCATATTATTCCAAACCTTCCTAGAAGCATCAAAGTACTTATTATAGATTTCTTCACTTATTTCATTGTTTCTATCAAAATACAAAGTATGTTTCTCACCAAGGATGTCTGTATACGTTATCTTTGACAAAATGATTTTATCAAGAAAATACAAACCATCTCCTTTCTTTGAGACCTGTATCGCTTGCATATAATTCTCAGCGAAAATTCTATTGTTACCAGTACCCCACATACGTTCTATCATTGTATCATTAGAATTATCTATAACAGAAGAATTAAAATAGTCCAATACTTGTGCATATATAGTATCATTCTGCAAATCCTTATTGCGAACCAATCTATAGAACACTGAAGTAGATATAGCACATTTTTGAATTCTTGAGCCATAATTATGTACCTCAAGTATTTCAGTTCCATATTTTCCATCATCACCATCTTGTTGCTGCCAAATTTTGACAACAAATATAGGTTGGTTTTGCTTCTTCTGTATATTAGTTTGTTCTCGATAAATCTTAGTTTGTTGACAAACATAATAGGCACTAATTATAGAAATGATGATTGTTGCAACTCCTATAAGAAAAGAACTAAGCAATGCTATCAAATCTTTGTTCTCCAAAAGATACTTCACTATATTTTTCATACTACAAGTTTTTATATCTTTCATAACCGAACACAAACATATATCACACTAATACAGAGCATACCCACTATATTACAGAAAGATACCCCTATTAGTTTTGTAAGCATCCAACCCCTATGGCAATACAACTCCATCACCAGTGTTTACTGGGGATACAGGGTATTTTAAGAAATTGGACTTTTCTGATTTTTAAACAGGTTTAACTAAAAGTGCCTCTTTCTTCAAAGCTCTTTTCCACCAAAGAATTGACCTAAGGCGGACATCATGCGGAGTTGCTTGGCTGATGGGGCTTTGACGCCTTTGTTGGCCATATCCAAATAGAAGTTGAGACTGGTGAATAAGGCTTTGGTTAACTCTGATGGCATGAGCATATGCCATTCCTGGGGTTCCTTATCCTCATAGGTTGCTACCAAGTATAGCTTCTGAAGCTTGTACTGGGTCTTGCGCATCTTGCGTACCACATAAGTATTAGCATCGCCTTTTACAAATTCATCTACTATCTGGAGTTCCTGCTTGTTCAAACAGCTCAAGATTTCGATTGGGTTACCCAACATCTCCTGGGCTATTCACCTAGCTGTCTCATCTTTCTTCAAGTTGGGACTAACGTATAAGTCGAGTTTGTCACATGCTTTCAGCATATTGACTTTCGTTGTGCTATTGAGTAGCTGAACCAAGCGGATGCCATCAGCTGTGAAGTTCTTATTTGGAATTACTATCATAACATTATAATGTTACTTGTCCCCATACAGCATCGTCTTTATGATAGACGAGGGGGCGGGAGCTACCTAAAAAGAAGGTTGCTCCTGGCTTTATTGAGAAATAAGATTTCATGATTTTATTATTTGGTTCCTCATTGCAGTATCGCTCTGCACTTGTCGTCGCTCGAATGAGGAATATTGTATTTATTAACCTATGCTTGGCTTATGGCTAAACATTTCTATCGTTTCTCCAAATTCAGCCAATACTTTACCAAGATTAGGATTGTCGTTTCTGATGATTACAGAAGCAACATTGTCTATTCCATACTCATCTAACAAAGTAGATGTCACCATTGTAAAACGATTACGATACTTATATGTATCGAACCAATTCTTGAACAAACGTCCTCTCATCAATTGCTTACCGTCACTTGTAGAGCATAAAAACAACATCGTCGCCTTATTGGCATTAAAGAATTCCTCTACAATGGCTATGACTGTAGCTTTGACCTTTTTATCACGAGGTGATTTCACACCGTTGAGATTACCTATGATAAATTCGTAGGACTCATCGGATCGAATCAAATCATCAGGCATAAAGCCGATTGAAAACTCAGCTCCTGAATCTGCGATAAAAGTATATGCACCTTCTTGCGTGTCTTCTTTTACTGCATATGGTGCACAACTATTAATCTTGACTAAATCTAATTTTTTCATTCTTACAACACACAAAATGATTCTGCTTCCTTGCCGGTTCTGCGGCGATAGTCATCACGCATTCGCTTTTCCATTTGTGCTATGTATTCTGCCTTTCGCTCTCTAGAAGCCTTGAAGCGACGCATAAAATCTGCTTTTTTCTCTTCTATGTTCATAATATAATCTCCTTATTAATTATTGTATTTTTTTTGCCCCACCTGTCCCTCCCCAGCGGGAGGGTCCTTACCCTATATACCCAAGCCCTAAATCCCTACCATAGGGATTAGGGATGTAACCGCCCTCTGGTGCTCGGAACCGCTACGCTATAAGGTTGGCGGACCATCAAAGGTCTTCGCCAAATTATGCGGGATGGGACCGCCTTACTATAACTTGCTACAATAATGCATATTTTTTTTCAACCAACGCATCTAAGCTATTTTCATCTGCCGGTATCGGTTTGCCACCTTTTGCCTTTAATGTCTTCACATAAGACAAAGCATCTCTAAATTCATCGGTTTCTAATAGTCTTTGCTTAGGTTGTACCTTTTGCAAAAACATAGAAATCGCCTTTTCTATTGCAGCAGTTACACTAATATTATGCAATTTAGCATAACTTTCCGCTCCTTTATATATATTGCTATCAATTGCTATTGTATTCATAATTGTATCTCCTTTTTGCCTGCAAATATAAGGGTTTTCTCTGAAACTACCAAATTTTTGAGGAGAGTTTTTGATTCATGCCCTAATGTCCCACAGATTTCACAGATTTACACAGATTCTTTGACCTGCTCGGTCTGGGTTTAATGTCCCACGGATTAACACAGTTTTTTACTGCGCATCCAGCTGGGAGTACTTCGAGTGCTGGCTCTTGTACTCTGGGACGATTTCCTTCATCTTCTTTACGATTGCCATGTCATCGTAGGTGAAGGAGAGGTCGTAGAGAGACTGCTCGTTCTTCAGGGCTAACTCGTATGGATACTCACGAACCTTCGCTACCATAATCTTTGGATGATGGGTTGGGACGGTGGCTTCCTTGTCATTCAGCACTTCCTCGTAGAGTTTCTCGCCATCACGCAATCCTACGTATTTGATGTCGATGCCATCTACACCCGAGAGGGCTATCATGCGCTTTGCAAGGTCGGCGATGCGGACTGGCTTGCCCATGTCGAAGACGAAGATCTCGCCGCCCTTACCCATGGTACCTGCCTCCAATACCAGCTTGCAGGCTTCCGGGATAAGCATGAAGAAACGGATGATGTCGGGATGGGTGACGGTGATTGGACCGCCCGTCGCTATCTGCTTCTTGAAGATTGGAATAACTGAACCGTTGCTGCCCAAGACATTACCAAAACGGGTGGTGACAAACTGGGTGACGCCCTTGACCTCGCCATCTACTATCGCCTTGTTCAACGACTGACAGTAGATCTCGCAGATTCGCTTGCTGCATCCCATCACGTTGGTTGGGTTTACTGCCTTGTCCGTAGAGATCATCACGAACTTCTTCGTGCCGTACTTCACTGCCATGTCGGCTATCACGCGCGTACCATATATATTATTCTGTACTGCCTCGGCTGGATTGTCCTCCATCATCGGCACATGCTTGTAAGCTGCGGCATGGAATACATAGTCGGGACGGTCGGCTGAGAAGATGCGCTCCATACGGGTGGCATTGGTGATGCTGGTGACGATGGTCTCGCAAGGTATCTCAGGATAATTCTTGTTCATAAAGAGGCGGACATCGTGCATCGGGGTCTCAGCCTCATCTACCAAGACCAGACGGGCTGGCTTGTAGATGGCAATCTGCTTCACCATCTCGGAACCGATACTTCCGGCTGCTCCCGTAATCAGGATGGTGCGACCGCTGAGAAGCTTGCCGATGGCATCCATATCTACTTCTATCTTATCACGTGGCAGGAGGTCTTCGATATCCACCTCACGCATCATCTGGTGGCGGAGGTTTGACTTGCCGTCCCACCACTGTGCCTTCGGCATCATCATAATCTTGATGCCGGCAGCGGTAAGCTTGTCGATCATATCCTGCATCTCCAGGAACCTGTCGGTTACCATCGGACTGACGAAGAGAGTCTTGATGTTCATCTTGTCCATGACGGACAGCAGCTTCTCATCGTATGCGAAAACCTCACAACCCAGGAGGTACTTGCCTATCATATTCTCTTCCGTGGTGGTGAAACCCTTGAGGATATACTGGGACGGATGCTCATTGCGCATGGACTTTGCCAGGGAGATACCGCCTTCACTTACACCGAGAATGAATACCGGAGTACGGATATCAGCAGAGAAGGTGGAATCGTACATGTACTTGACGATGATTCGCATCGTCCACATCATACACATCGAGATGAAGAGCATCACGATGATTGCCTCTGCAGATACTTTGCAGAGAAGTCCGTCTGGCAATAAAGTCAAGAGGAGGCTATTGAGTATAAAGCCCAGAACCAGTGCTCCGGAAATGCGCATGAGATCAACAAACGATGAATAGCGCATGATGCCGGAATAGGTATGGAAGATCCGCATACCCACGACAAAGAGTGGAAGGGTGCAGACGTAAGTAAGGACATAACTCCAGAAATTATTAGCCACCACTTCTCCGCCTTCTGCGATATAGGTGGCTATCATACCTGCAAAGAGAATCGCGATGCTATCCAATGACAGGATGCACCAATATGGAAGGGCGCTCTTAGAAAAATACCAACTTGTCAAACGATTGACGAAGAGGGACACCTTAAGCTTGTAGAACATCCCTGCGAATGGGGTCTTGTTTGGTTGATTCTGATTATACAGCTTACTCATAAACTTATATCTTATCTTTTTTTATTTTTTATTCTTTCTCATACCGGCTGTGGCAGTCTTCCTGATACGGTCTGATACAGCCTTTGTCTTCTGGAGGAAGGATGGGTATTTGAAATACGTCCATGCATCTTCTTCCTGCAGTTCAACCATTCCCTTATAGAGATAGTTGACTACACTCTCCTGCTTCTCGCTCTGCTGGATGATGGCATCGAAGAGCGCCGTGCAGGTTTCATTGGGATTGAAGTCCGCCCGGATATAGTTGTAAAGCTCATCCTTGGCGAAATGGGCAGAGATGACCTTCGTCATGGCGAGGAAGCGGATGGCTGCCTGCTGCAACTGTCCGCTTGCCAGATAACCGGTCATCTGCTCCTGTCGCTGCCGGAGTGCCTGGGCGATGTCTTCTATCTGGAGTCTGCCTTCCTGCGGCTTGAACTTCTCCTCCAGTTCGATATCGGAAGCGATGACACTCGGGAGGTCGGCTACCGGAACCTTATGGAGCAGGACATATCGCTGGAGCAACTGTCGCCACATCAGGAGTCGGGCGCCCTGCCACATCTCTACGGCTGCTGCCGTGGTCTGGGAGATGAAGCCCGGTTCGTCGCCATCGGATGACTGAAGCAGAACGACAGCCTTCCGTGCCATCTCCTGGATATCCTCCGTATAAGGAATATCCAGATCCATGGAGAAGCCGCCTATCTGACCAACTTTCTCAAAACGGTATCTGTTTTGAGTGAGCAGATGCAGGAGGCGGGGATATTTCCTGTTTTCCAGATCGAGGAGGAACTTCTGGCGCTCTTCCTCATTCTGCATGGCATACTTCTCATAGAAGGCGCCCCAGGAGGTGATTGCCTTCACCCTTCCATCACCGTTTGGCAACAGGGCGATGTGGGCATCATATTCATAATCCTCATCGAAGACGGGATTGAACTTGTCGGCTTCGTATTCCTTGCTCCGGAAGAAATCCCTGAGATGGCAGCGGAGAACGAGTTCCACGATACCATTGTGCCAGAACGCGGCATATTCCTGACCTGCGGAGATCGGGATGCCGGTGCTCGGCGTGAGGAAGGGACGGAGCAGGACATCGGGGATAAGCTCGTTCAGAGCATCCCACATGGTAGCATTGTCGGTCTTGAAATAGGCTGCGAGAATGCGGAAGTTGGGATGCATCGCCTCATCAATATGATCGAGCACTTCCTTCTTCTGGGCTTCTTCCAGTGTTGACTTCTGTATGCTGTATGCCTTATCGGTCTGATTTCTGCCGCGGTGAAGCTTCAGTTTCTTCTGATAATCCTCGAAAAGGCGGCGCAGGGTGGCTGCGGCATCTTCTTCCGGATTTCGGAACTGGAGATAACCGATGAGCTGGTCGATGGCACGCCATACACCTACTGCTTCCGACTTGGCTCCACGGGTTGCCTCGTGTTCTACCTGGATATCATACTGTCGGATATTGGAAATATTGAGGCATCGGTTGTTTCCGAAGCGTACCAGGAAATGGCGGTCTTTCTTGCCATTCTTCTTGATCTGCTTCACCACGCCTACCCAACCCTTCAGCGGTCCGTTGAGGATGCGGATGGTATCATTCTCGAGGATGAGGTCATCATAGCTCTTATCTACGATGCTGAGTCCCTGAATGTCTTCCGCAATCTGTTCATTATAGTAGATGAACCGTTCCATATCCGCATCTGGGATGCGGGCGAGGTCGATGATCTCACGGAGGGTATAGTTCTCTCTATCGGCACAGAGGAGTCGAGCCCGGGTGAAGAAGGTACGTTCTACCGTCTCTCCGGTGTTCCTATCGATATCATATCCCACGTATTCGAAATAGCCGTGATGGGAAAGGTTTCGTTCCAGTGCCTTCCTGTTTTCTGTCCGGATGAAGAAGAGGCCTGAAAGGAGGGGCATGAAACGAACCTTCTCACTCCCCTCTTCGTTCCTGTAGATCTTTCTTCCCAGCGGGAAATAATAATCTGAGATGACTTCGGGGTAATGCTCCTTCAAAAAGGCGATGGACTTATTCTCTCCGGAAGTTACGGTCTGTATGATGAACCACATATATGTAACTGCTAAAATTCATTAACGGATATTGTGGCAAGTATATAGCTCTGCTTCCCCTGGAAAGATGACTCTTCCCGGACTATGAGGGGTTGTGATATGTATCACAGCATTGAAAACCAATAGACTCACTTCCACTAATCGTCAACACTTTTATGTCTTTCTGCCGGCTGCATCATAGATACAGCGTAGCTTGGGTACTGCAACATATTATTCATATTGATTGCTCCTTAGAAAGCCATTTTATTATTTCTTAGTTCGAGATTCACTATTGTCTCGTGTCATGAGACTGTGAAATCTGTTGCAAAAGTACAAAAAATAATGAATATAAACAAATTATATGTGTTAATTTTTAGCGGAATTTTTAAGGATTTTGGGTTGAAACCGCAGATTTGAGGCTTTATTGGGGTTTCAACGTGCTATGGATGAAAGGGTTAAGGGGAAATAGGGGAAAATTGGTTCATTTTGGTTCATTTTTGATTCATACCACTGCCCCCATCTTTTTATTCATCTTTTTATTCATCGGATTACACAGAATTTACGGATATCCTTTCTCACTTCACGGATTACGCACGGATTTGAAACGGAAAGCGACCTGTACGGTCGTGTGCTGAAACCGCTGTAGGGAGGGTCCCACAGATTTCACGGATCAACACAGATTTTGACCAGTCCGGATAAGGGACCATCCACAACTTCCGATAATACAATGAATAAAATCTGTGTAAATCTGTGAAATCTGTGGGAGAAATACGGACGGGGAAAGCATTAAAACTTGTGAAAAAGGGAGGGGATGTGAGATTTTTGTTTTACCTTTGTAGCTTCAATGATGATTCAAGATAAAATACATTCAATGAATATGGAAAATAAAAGCAAAAGAATCGAAGAAATCTTCAAGCAGGATCTGAGTATGTACCTTACTGGCAGACAGCGTATTGACGAGCAGCTTCCGGATGCTCCAGACATCGAGGAACAGTGGGCGAAGATTGGCGAAAGCTATCTGCCTGATGCCATGCGCGAGTTCAGCAAATACCCTACCGTGGCTCTGGGATGGATTATGTTTGTAGGCATGGCCATCGCCAAATACTGGGACGAGGACTGGGAGCTGTATGGCAAGGTAGATAATCTTTATGAATACCTCAGAGACCGCATTGATTTCGACCACATGGACGACTATATTCTCGACCAGGTTCTGCTGCTCGACGAGAACGAGCACAAGGCTACTTCTACCATCGTAGCAGAGTGTGCCGCACGCACCTACACCCTGCTCATCCATCAGGGATATGAGCCTGGTACAGAGGCTGCTTTCCGTGGTTTCATTGCAGCTTTACATCAAATGTATCTGATGGGCGCTGCAATGGAACTGAAGAGACTGGGTTATCACATGACTCAGCTGCAGTAATTAAAAAACATTAAAAAAGATTTTGTTATATGAAATAATAGTTGTACCTTTGCAGTCGATTTTCGGATAACGAAGCAAAAATCACATTAATTCATATAACAAAACTTTTTAAATGAAGGCAATAGCAATTAAGTCGAGTTTGTTTTCTTGCTTGAAGAGTTACAACAAGAAAACATTCATGTCTGACCTCATGGCAGGTATCATCGTTGGTATCGTAGCCCTGCCTCTGGCCATCGCATTCGGTATCGCTTCTGGCGTGACACCCGAGAAGGGTATCATCACAGCCATCGTAGCGGGTCTCATCATCTCCATCTTCGGCGGAAGCAAAGTGCAGATCGGCGGACCTACAGGAGCGTTCATCGTCATCATCTACGGCATCATCCAGAAGTATGGATTCGAGGGATTGACCATCGCAACGCTGATGGCAGGTCTCTTCCTGGTGCTCTTCGGTCTGCTCCGACTCGGTACCATCATCAAGTACATCCCTTATCCTATCGTGGTAGGTTTTACCAGCGGTATCGCCGTAACCATCTTCACCACTCAGATCAAGGATCTCTTCGGTTTGACTTTGGCTTCCAATCCTTCTGACTTCCTGGAGAAATGGGGTGTCTATTTCCAGAGTTTCGACACCATCGACCCTTGGTGTGCCCTCATCGGTGTGGTTAGCGTGGTGGTCATCGCCATCACTCCTAAGTTCAGCAAGAAGATTCCGGGATCGCTCATCGCTATCATCCTGATGACCGTTGTGGCGCTGCTGCTCAAGCAGTTTGCCGGCGTAGAGAGCATCGAGACCATCGGCGACCGTTTCTCTATCAGCAACGAGTTGCCTGCTGCCCAGGTTCCTGAGATGAACTGGGAGACCATCAAGAGTCTGGTATCTCCTGCCATCACCATCGCTATCCTCGGCGCCATCGAGAGTCTGCTCTCTGCTACCGTTGCCGACGGTGTCATCAGCGACCACCACGACTCTAATACAGAGTTGATTGCCCAGGGTCTGGCGAACATCGCTTCCCCACTCTTCGGCGGTATTCCTGCTACAGGTGCCATCGCCCGCACGATGACCAATATCAACAACGGCGGTAAGACTCCTGTCGCAGGTATCATCCACGCAGTGGTACTGCTGCTCATCTTCCTCTTCCTGATGCCGCTCGCCAAGTATATTCCTATGGCTTGTCTGGCAGGTGTATTGGTTGTGGTTTCCTATGGTATGAGCGGCTGGAGAAGTTTCCTGGCATTGATGAAGAATCCTAAGAGCGACGTTACCGTGCTCCTGATTACCTTCTTCCTCACCATCATCTTCGACCTGACCGTTGCCATCGAGGTGGGATTGATTATCGCCTGTCTTCTCTTCATGAAGCGAATGAGCGAGACCACTGATGTGACGGCAGTTACTGAGGATGAGATTGATTTGAACAAGGAATATGATTTCCTCTCTACCAACCTGGAGCACTATACGATTCCTAAGGGTGTAGAGGTATATGAGATCAACGGTCCTTTCTTCTTCGGAGCAGGTAATAAATTTGAGGAAGTGATGGCTGCCTTCGGTGACCGTCCATTGGTTCGCGTCATCCGCATGCGTAAGGTTCCATTCGTGGATTCTACCGGTATCCACAACCTCACCAACCTCTGCGAGATGAGTCAGAAGGAGGATATCCAGGTAGTTCTCTCCGGTGTCTGCGAAAAGGTAAACGCCCAGTTGGAGAAGGCGGGCTTCTACAATATGCTCGGCAAAGAGAACATCACTGATCATATCAGCAAGGCGCTGAAGCGTGCTGAAGAGATCATCGAGGCTAAAAAATAACGAACTGTACGGTTGAAACGGGCTGAAAGCCCAAAAGCTCCTAGCCCAGGGCATCGCCCTGGGTTTTAGAACAGATACAAAAAAGTCGCCCTGAAAGGGCAAAAGCTTTGAAATTGAAAGCTTTTGCCCTTTCAGGGCGACTTTACTTTTTGCCAACATTACCCAGGGCGATGCCCTGGGCTAGGAGCTTCTGCCCTTTCAGGGCGTGTGGG
>ERZ1034973.829-NODE-829-length-20284-cov-4.763458_pt1 | contig 20284 bp, 17 predicted proteins | sample MGYA00520686_ERZ1034973 | MGnify/ENA primary metagenome ERZ1034973 (study PRJEB33766, sample SAMN09781775) | gut metagenome | biome: gut microbiome | host: Homo sapiens | place: Madagascar | study: EMG produced TPA metagenomics assembly of the PRJNA485056 data set... | reverse complement strand
AAAAGCCTACGTAGACCGTGTTGGACTCGGGCTCGTTTGCAGAGCAAGCACCGAAATGGTCGCAGCATTCCGCGGGCAATACTTCGCGGATAGTCTCAGCTAACAACTTGGTATTTCCGGTGCTGCTGCTGAATAGGATTGAATAGCGGGCTTGGTTCATTGCGTCCTGCTTTCTGCAGATAGTGTTTGACGAACATTGTAATCCTGCGGCTGATTTGGCGAAGATGCGACTTTTGTTTTCCTGTGGCTCGGTGCAAAAGCATTTTCCACGCCGTTCGTAGATTAAAGTTGACATATGTCAAAAATAACGTTGCATTGCATGATTATGCTTCTAGACTAAATTGTGACATATCTCAGAAAAGGAAATGCTATGGCGGGACGGAAAGAGAGAACTCGGTTTGTGGGCATCGTGCCTGAATTCGTTGGGTTCGTGCCTGATGGAATTCTCACAGGGGATACCGTGGAGCTTGCTTATGACGAGCTTGAGGTAATACGCCTTCTCGATTTAGAGAAAATGAGTCAGGAAGAAGCTTCCGTTCGCATGGGCGTTTCGCGGACCACGGTAACGGGCATATACGAACGAGCCCGTTCGAAAGTAGCAGATAGTTTGGTGAATGGTAAACGGCTTCGTATTGACGGAGGCAACGTTGCGTTTCCTCCGTGCGGTGAAGCCGGATTTGCATCTGCAGGCAGTCCCAAGAAAAAGGAGGCCCTTATGAGGGTTGCAGTAACGTATGAAAATGGCGAAATCTTCCAGCATTTTGGAAGAACTCAGACATTCAAGCTGTACGACATTGATGGGGGCCAGGTTGTGGCAACTCAGGTAGTTGACACCCAGGGCTCAGGCCATGGTGCCTTGGCGGGCTTCCTTAAGGGGAACGACGTTGATGTTCTCCTGTGCGGCGGCATCGGCGGCGGCGCCCAGAGCGCACTTGCGGCTCAGGGGATCGAACTGTTTGGCGGCTTGTCCGGATTGGCGGACGATGCCGTATCGTGTCTGCTGGCCGGCATTCTCGAGAAGAGCACTATGCCGGTTTGCGATCATCATGGGCATAGCCATGGGGGATGCCATCATGGCCACCAGCATGCGCATGGGGAATGTCAGGGTCACGCACAAGTTAATGGTGAGTGTCAGGGGCACAGCCACGAACACGGTGCGTGTTGTCATGGTGGCCACGCCCATTGATTTGCTTGTTCTAGGGAGCGTGGGGCTGGTTGACGGAAGGGTCGCCAGCCTTTTTTATTGTCTCAAGTCAAATGTAATACCGCGGCTTTCCTCGATGGCGGGCTGGTGGGGTTATGCTCAAAAAGTGCCTGTAGGGCAAAATGATCTTTGACGTCCCAGCGGGGGAAACGAATGAGCCATGATGCTCTTGAGCAGGATCTTTCCAATTGATTCGCTACGATGTATCTGAAACAGCAACAAGATCGCATGTGGAGGTTGTCCGGATGAATGATGAACAGGGGCCAACCAGCATAAAAGTTAGAGGAGCTCGGGTTCATAACCTGAAAAATGTCGATGTCGATATTCCTTTGGGCGGCATCGTTGGCATTGCGGGCGTATCCGGTTCAGGGAAGAGCTCGTTGGCTCTGGGGGTTCTGTATGCCGAAGGCTCACGGCGTTACCTAGAATCGCTTTCCACGTACACCAGGAGAAGAATGACGCAGGCTGCCCGAGCCGATGTTGATGAGGTCCTCTATGTGCCAGCGGCGTTGGCTTTGCATCAAAGACCTTCAGTTCCCGGCATTCGCTCCACCTTCGGAACGGGAACGGAACTGCTGAACAGTTTGAGGCTGATGTTCTCGCGCCTTTCCAGCCATCGTTGTCCTAACGGTCACTATGTAGAGCCCAGTATCAATGTTGCAGCAATGGACGGTAATCTGGTTTGTCCAGAATGCGGCGAACATTTTTTCGCGCCGGGAGCAGAGGATCTTGCCTTCAATTCTGCGGGAGCTTGCAAGCATTGTGGAGGAACGGGAATGGTTCGAACCGTTGATCGATCAACGCTTATTCCCGATGAAAGCAAAACCATTGACGAGGGCGCTGTTGCGCCTTGGAACTCCCTTATGTGGTCGTTGATGACCGATGTCTGCCGAGAAATGGGCGTGCGTACCGATATCCCGTTCTGCGAGCTTACCGAAAGGGAAAAGGAAATCGTCTACGACGGCCCGATGGAAAAGCGGCATATCTTTTATGTTCCGAAGAATAAAGACAGCACTTCAGCCGGCGAGCTGAACATGACTTACTACAGCGCAACCGCAACGGTGCTCAACGCCCTTAACAAGGTCAAGGACGACAAGGGCATGAAGCGCGTTGAGAAATTTCTGAAAGAAGAGATATGCCCAGAATGTTGCGGTACAAGGCTTTCGGAGGAGGCTCGGGCACCGCGATTGATGGGCATGTCGTTAGCGGATGCTTGTCAGATGGCATTGAAGGATTCTGTTGCATGGGTTAAGCGCGTGCCTGATGCCGTACCGAACGAAATGCGCGCTATGGCCCAGAGCATCTGTGAGTCGTATGAGGAAGTTGCTGCTAGGCTTATGGAATTGGGCCTTGGGTACCTAACGCTCGATAGGGCTTCGTCCACTCTTTCTACGGGTGAGCGCCAGCGCATGCAGTTGGCGCGGGCAGTGCGGAATCGTACGACGGGCGTGCTGTATGTTCTCGACGAACCCTCTATCGGATTGCATCCTGCGAATATTGTCGGATTGAACGGCGTAATGCACGATCTTGTGCGGGACGGAAACTCCGTTTTGCTCGTAGACCATGACACCCAGATTCTCAAGGAATCGGATTGGCTTATCGAGATGGGACCGGGTGCAGGCACCGAAGGCGGAGCGGTTATTGCCCAGGGCACCGTGAAGAGTATCGAAGGCAACCCGGATTCTGTGATAGGACCCTACTTATCTGGCGCGGCAGCGGTTGGCGAATGCTTAAAACGCGCTGCTGCTGATTCGGAAGACCTTATTCGCATGGAAACTGATTCGATCCATACCGTAAAGCCGCTTTCGGTTCGCATACCCAAGCATCAGCTAACGGTAATTACGGGGGTTTCTGGCTCGGGCAAAACCACCATGGTGCTGGAGAGCCTTATTCCTGGCCTGGAGGCGCTTTGTTACGGTAAACCCATGCCAAGCCATGTTTCTTCCATCCAGGCGGAAGGCATCAATCATGTGAAGCTGATCGATGCAACGCCCATCGGCGCTAACGTGCGTTCAACCGTTGCTACCTATGCCAATGTGCATGATGCGTTGCGAAGGATGTATGCAAGAACAGCAGATGCGAAGGAACTTGGTCTTAAAGCGGGCGATTTTTCCTACAACACGGGAAGCCTCAGGTGCCCCGTTTGCGATGGCACTGGAACCATATCGCTCGATGTTCAATTTCTTCCAGATGTTGATATTCCTTGTCCGGAATGCCGTGGGTCAAGATATCGAAAACAGGCAAATCAGATTCGTTACACCAACAAGCAGGGCGAGGAGCGTTCTTTGCCCGAGCTTATGAATATGGATGTAAACGAGGCGGTGGTCTTTTGCCAGAACCTCAATTCCGTACGGCCGAAGCTCGAAACCCTTCGAGATTTGGGGCTGGGATATCTTACGCTTGGCGAAGAGACTCCCTCGCTTTCTGGCGGCGAAGCGCAGCGGCTAAAACTTGCAAGTGAAATGGGTAAGGAGCAGGCCGATTCGGTTTTCGTATTCGATGAGCCTACTATTGGCCTTCACCCTAGGGATGTCGAAACGTTGCTGCAGGTGTTTGATGCGTTGATTGCCAAGGGGGCAACGGTTGTCGTGATTGAGCATGACCTTGATGTCATTCGTTCCGCTGATTGCATTATCGACATGGGTCCTGGCGGCGGTGAAGAGGGTGGCAGAATTGTTGTCTGCGGCACACAAGAGGCTGTACGAAAGTCCTCTGAAAGCGTTACGGGGAGGTTCATTTAGATGGAATGAAGGTGGGAATCGATAGCTGCTTCAAAAGTAGTTCTGGTCGGTTGAACAGATTTAAAACCATCAGGGCGTGCAACGAACGCGTTTGTTTGGCGGGTGCAAGTGCTGGTCTTGGCAGGTGAGATTGGTGAACATTTCAAAATGATGGCTCTGTTCTATGGTCGTAAAGATTGAACAGCGGTGTAGGAATTCTACGATCAAGCTTTTAAACGTAACAATTGGGTGATATTTTTTTCCCATTACTATCCTTTTGGAAGGGGGATGTGAGTGGTCGAAGAAAAACAGGAGAATCCGCTGCACGCAAAGGAAGAAGGGCGTGCAGAAGGTTCTTCGGAAGAAACCACTGGTAATGGTAGGTCGTTGGGTGTTTTCTCGTTCGAGGGCGATATTCCACTTACGCAGGCGGTTCCATTGGGCTTGCAGCATGTGCTGGCCATGTTTGTGGGCAACTTAACACCGCTGCTTATCGTGACGGGCGTTTGCGGTTTGGCCACCGCCGAATTCGCGGAAATTCAGTTGGCGTTGCTGCAGAACGCCATGCTGATTGCTGGCGTGGTAACGTTGGTTCAGTTGTTCGGCATCGGTCCTGTAGGTGGCAGGGTGCCTATTATCATGGGCACGTCGTCCGGCTTCATCGGCGTGTTCAATTCCGTTGCCGCATCTATGGGCGGTGGTCTTGTTGCCTATGGCGCCATCATGGGTGCTTCGCTCATCGGTGGTTTGTTCGAAGCCGTTCTGGGCTTCTTTTTGAAGCCGCTTCGCAGGTTCTTCCCGTCTATTGTTACGGGTACCGTTGTGCTTTCCATCGGCTTGAGCCTTATTAGTGTTGGCGTTAATGCTTTCGGTGGCGGTAACAGCGCGGTTGACTTTGGTTCGGTTGAAAACCTGTGTTTGGCGCTGGTTGTCTTGATCGTCATCTTGGCGGTTAAGCATGCCACCACGGGTTTTGTGAGCGCTTCTTCGATTTTGGCCGGCATTATTGTGGGCTATGTTGTTGCGGGCATCATGGGTTTGGTTCTGCCTACTACGGGCGTTACCGCCGAAGGTGTCGAGTACACCAAAGCTTGGGTTCTGAATTGGGATAAAGTGGCAGAAGCATCCTGGTTCGCCGTTCCTGCCTTGATGCCCGTTGCTCCTGTATTCGACATGCGTGCTATTGCTCCTGTACTGGTTATGTTTGTTGTCACGGCTGTTGAAACGGTCGGTGATATCTCGGGCGTAACTCAGGGTGGCATGGATCGCGAAGCCACCGATAAGGAGCTTTCCGGTGGCGTGGTTTGTGACGGCATCGGCTCAACGTTCGCCGCTTTGTTCGGCGTTTTGCCCAATACGTCTTTCAGCCAGAACGTTGGCTTGGTAGCGATGACTAAGATGGTTAATCGCAAAGCTTTGGCGTGCGGCGCCCTCTTCTTGATTCTGTGTGGCTTGTGCCCGAAGCTGGCTGCCGTGATTTCCATCATGCCCCAGTCCGTTCTTGGCGGCGCCGCTGTTATCATGTTCGCCTCTATTGTGGTGAGCGGCATCCAGCTCATTACGCGTGATCCGCTCACTTCGCGCAACCTAAGCATCGTTTCGGTTGCTCTTGGCCTGGGCTACGGCATTGGCGCAAACCCTGCTGTTCTGGCTGGTGCGCCCGAGATGGTAAGCCTTATTTTCGGTGGCTCCGGTATTGTTGCTGCAGCTGCGGTGGCTATCCTTTTGAACATTGTGCTGCCGAAGGATTCGGCCCTTCTTAAGAAAGATTCGAACAACTAGGTATTGGTTGTTCGGGTTTACTCTGCGCCCAGTTGGATGACTTATCCAACTGGGCGTTTTTTTGCGATAAGCGCGGTTAGTTTAGGGCGCTCCCGCACGGGTGCTCGTGATGCCTTCAGAGCGCGTGCCCGCTCGTTGTTATGGGGGCGCTTCATTGAGTATGCAGCTCTACGCTGAGCCTTGCCTTTGGCCGTGTCCTGTTTGCGAGCGCAACCAAGCAAGATGCGGCCATTGTCCTGGTACGATTTTGCGTCCGTTAGAAGTTTAGGTGCTTCTGCAAAAGGTTCAGATCTTCAGGCGTATCAACATCGAAGAGTTCCCATCTGTTTGAAACTTCGATGGTTCTAACGAGCTTTTCGTGCGCTTTGGCAACGTGGCCGCCGCCTTTGCCCGATGGGAGCGTTTGAAGTTCGTCGAATGCCCATGAGGGGAATAGCACGGGGGCACCTGGCGTGCCTTTAAAGCTGGTACGCCAAATGCACTCAGGGGTGTTTTCTGCGGCGTGTAAAAGGGCGGCAATCGTGTTTGGACTGATAAGCGGTTGGTCTGCCTGGAAGAAGGTAACGGTGTCGCATTCGCCTATGGCGTCCATACCCAAGCGCACCGTATCATTCCGATGGGGCTTGCCGTGAAGTACCACTTCAGCACCTAACGCGTGACACAGTGCTGCCACTTCATCGTGGCGGGTAACTACCACGCGTTTTTCGAAGTGCTTTTCGGTGGCCTGAATTACGTATTGAATAAGCGGCGTGCCATTTAGCTTGACAATGAGCTTAATGCCCCCAAATCGCGTGCCCATACCCGATGCCATGATGATGCATCCGTGCTTCATCGTTGTTTGTTTGGCAAGGTGTGGCATGGCGATAGTTCCCTTTGCGAATTCGGTGGTTGGATTTGCCCTCTAAGCGGATAGCTATCGGTTCAAAGTATAATGACAATATCTATGTAAAGTTCTAGTAATGAGGTGAGTGTCATTATCACCTTCCAGAAATATGTGCGTCCACAGAGCCTGGAAGAGGCCTGGGAATTAAACCAGAAAAAGCGTCATCGCATCGTTGCTGGCATGATGTGGCTGAAAATGGGCAAGCACTCTTTCGGTACTGCTATCGACTTGTGCGATTTGGGCTTGGGCGAAATTGAAGAAACCGAAAACGAGTTCCGTATTGGCGCTATGGTTACGCTGCGACAAATGGAAAAGCATCCTGGTTTGGCTGCCTATTCTTGCGGTGCGGTTGAGGCTGCGTTCAAGGATATTGTGGGCGTGCAGTTCCGCAATGGTGCCACGTTGGGCGGAAGCTTATGGCGCCGCATGGGTTTTTCTGACATCGTTGCTCTTTTTATGGCTATGGACAGCTACGTCGAGCTTTTTGAGGGCGGCGTAGTTTCTCTGGAAGAGTTCGTGAACATGAAGTACGACAAGGATCTTCTGGTACGGCTCATTGTAAAAAAGCAGCCTGGCGCGTTTGCCTATCAGGCGGTACGTAAACAGAGCACCGATTTGCCTTCGCTGAACTGCGCTGCATCAAAGTTGGGCGATGAATATCGCGTGGTAGTGGGGTCGCGTCCTGCGCGTGCCATGATTCTTCGCGACGATCAGGACATTTTGGCCAACGGCATCACGGAAGAAAGCGTTGCCTCTTTTGCTGAGTATGCTGCGAACACTGTTCCTGTGTCGGGAAACATGTGGGGCAGCGCCGAGTATCGCAAGGCGTTGGTTCCAGTTCTTACACGCCGTGCCCTTATAACTTTGGGGGAGGTGCTGTAATGGAAATCAAAATCAACCTGAACGGAAAGATGGTTTCCGACGATATCCCAGCCGACATGCTTCTGATCGATTTCGTTCGCGCTCATAACTGTTTCAGCGTTAAGCGTGGATGCGAAACGTCGAGCTGTGGTTTGTGCACGGTGCTGCTTGACGACCAGCCTGTTTTGTCTTGCTCAACGTTGGCAGCTCGTGCGAATGGTCACAGCGTGTATACCTTGGAGGGGTTGCAGGAAGAGGCTTCCGAGTTTGTGGGTTACATTGCCGACCAAGGCGCCGAGCAGTGTGGCTTCTGCAACCCTGGCTTTGTGATGAATACCATTGCTTTGCTTCGCGAAAACCCCGATCCCACGGATGAGGAAATCCTGGCATACCTCAGCGGAAATCTGTGTCGTTGCTCGGGTTACGTGGGCCAGCAGCGCGGTATTCGCAACTTCTTGAACAGCAGGAAATCGCAGGAGGCTGAACGTGAATAGACCCGAATACCAATCTGTGGGCAAGTCCGTTCGGAAAAAGGATTCGCTGCAGTTGTTGCTGGGCAAGCCGGTTTACACCGATGATATTGTCCCCGATGCACTGGTGGTGAAATTGCTTCGAAGCCCTCACGCCAATGCCATTGTTGAAACCATCGATACCTCAAAGGCCAAGAAGCTTCCTGGTGTAGTGGATGTGTACACGTGGGAAGATGTGCCTAACGAGCGTTTTTCAAACGCGGGTCAAACGTACCCTGAAACCAGCCCGTACGATCGCCTGATCATCGATCGTCATGTGCGCTTTGTGGGCGATGTGGTTGCTATCGTTGCCGCCGAAACTGAAGAAGCTGCCGAAAAGGCCCTTGGGCGCATTAAGGTTACGTATAACGTGCTGGAACCGGTGTTGGATTTCCGCGCCGCCAAAGACAATCCTGTGCTGGTGCACCCTGAAAGCAACTGGCATATGCTGTGCGACCTGGGCGGAGACAACACGCGCAACTTGGTAGGCGGCACCGCCGATGGCGATGGCGACGTCGAAGCAGTGCTTGCAGATTGCGATATTGTGCTGGAGCGTACCTACCATACGAAAGCCTACAACCAGGCCATGATGGAAACGTTCCGTACCTTTACTCAGCTTGATCGTTATGGCCGCTTGCATGTTATTTCCTCTACGCAGATCGTATTTCATGTACGTCGCATTCTGTCCAATGCATTGGGCATTCCGAAAAGCCGCATCCGCGTAGAAAAGCCGCGTATCGGTGGCGGCTTTGGCGCAAAGCAGACTGCGGTCTGCGAGGTGTATCCTGCGTTTGTCACCATGAAAACCGGACGCCCTGCAATGTGTATTTTTTCGCGCAAGGAAGCGCAGACCTGTGGCTCCCCGCGCCATGAAATGGAAATCTCTGTGCGTCTGGGTGCCAACAACGATGGGCGCATTCGCGCACTGGCTGTTAACACGCTTTCTAATTCAGGTGCGTATGGCGAACATGGCTGGGCCACGGTTGGCTTAACTGGTCACAAATCCATTCCGCTGTATACGGGGTCGCTCGAAGCCTTCAAGTTCACCGCTGATGTGGTGTACACGAATATGCAGCCTTCTGGCGCATATCGTGGCTTTGGCGCAACGCAGGGTCAGTTCGCCGTTGAAACCACGGTGAACGAACTTGCTGAAAAGCTGGGCATAGATCCTATCGCCATTCGCGAGCAGAACATGGTGCGTGAGGGCATGGCCATGCCTGCTTACTATGGCGAGGTAACCAATTCCTGCGCGCTCGATCGCTGCATGGAGCGTTGCGCTGAACTGTTTGATTGGAAAACAAAGTACCCTGTACGTGAAATGGGTAATGGCAAAGTGCGCGCTGCTGGCGTAGGCATGTCCATGCAGGGTTCTGGCATTTCCGGCATCGATGTTGGTTCGGTTACCGTCAAGCTGAACGATGACGGTTCATTCATGATGCTTATTGGTGCCGCCGATATGGGCACGGGCTGTGACACCATTCTTGCCCAGATGGTCGCTGAGCATATGGAGTGCTCCGTTGAAAACGTTTCCGTATTCGGTGCCGATACCGACGCTTCTCCGTACGATTCTGGTTCGTATGCTTCTTCTACCACCTACGTTACGGGTATGGCTGTTGAAAAGGCATGCACTCAGCTGAAGGAAAAGCTGTGCGCGATTGCCGCCGATGTTCTCGAATGCAGTACCGAAGAACTGCAGTTTGAAGATGGCTGCGTATTGCGAGAAAGCACAGGTCAGAAGGTTTCATTGCAGGAGATTGCCGTTAAGAGCCAGTGCAGCAACCGCGAGGCTCCCGAGGCTACCGCTATGCACTCTTCGCCCGTTTCTCCGCCGCCGTTTATGGTAGGCATGGCAGAAATCGAGCTGGATCGCGAAACCGGTGTGGTGGAAGTGCTTAACTACGCCGCTGTGGTTGATTGCGGTATTCCCATCAACCCTGCTTTGGCGCGTATCCAGGTTGAAGGTGGCATCGTTCAGGGTATTGGCCATACGCTTATGGAAGACGTAACCCGGACCGCAACAGGTAAAATTCGCGAATCGAGTTTGTTCACGTATCGTTTGCCCACCCGTTTGGACACAGGGCGCATGAACGTGGAATTTGAGAATTCGTATGAGCCTACCGGGCCGTTCGGCGCGAAATCTATTGGTGAAATCGTCATCAACACCCCCGCACCTGCGATCACTCAAGCGATTTATCGAGCAACGGGCGTTTGGCATCGCGAGTTGCCGATTCTGCCGGAACATATCCTGCTTGCGAAATCGGAGGAATAACCATCCTTTGCGACTATCTGCATATCCAACCTGGCCTTACAGCCATTATTGGTGGCGGTGGTAAAACAACGCTTTTGCGCGTGCTTGCTAACGAGCTGTCTGCGCAAGCCCGTGTAATTGTTGCCACCAGCACAAAGATGATGACGCCGGAGTGGTGTCCGGCTCTGGTCGATCCTTCTCTCGGTGAAGTGCAAGAGGCTCTTTCAGGCAGCCCCGTGGTATGCGTGGGGTCAATCCAAGAGGAAACAGGCAAGATGGCTCAATCTTCCTTGGCTTTTCCCGAGCTGCTAAGCTTGGCCGACTATGTGCTGGTGGAAGCTGATGGCGCAAAAATGCTTCCCTTGAAGGCGCACGCTGAATATGAGCCCGTTGTTCCCGAGTGCGCCAGCTTGGTGGTATGTGTGGCCGGTGTTGACGGCGTGGGTTCGCCTGTTTCGGAAATATGCCATCGCCCTGACCGCTATGCGGAGCTAGCTGGCATTTCGAAAGAATGCCAGGTAACGCCTGAAGCGGTTGCTGCGGTTTTGAATGCCGAGAGCCTTCATGACCTGCTGCTTATCAACAAGGTGGAGGATCCCTCCCAATGGCAGTTGGCCGAGCGTATCGCCTTGCGGTGCAAAACGCCTGTAGTTGCAGGAAGTCTTAAGAACGGTGAGTTCCGGTGCTTGCGATAATCCGTGGAGCTGGCGATATCGCTACCGCTATCGCCCTTCGGCTGTGGAGGTGCGGTATTTCGGTTGTTATGACCGAAATCGAACAGCCGCTTACCGTACGTCGCACCGTTGCATTTAGCGAAGCGGTGCGATTAGGGCAAATGCAGGTGGAGGGTGTTTTGGCGGTGCGCGTGCAGGATGTTCGCCAAGCCGGGGAGGTACATGAGCGAAAACACGCCATTCCTGTTTTGATTGATCCGGAATGTCACTGCATAGAACTAAAGCCCGATGTGGTGGTCGATGCCATTTTGGCAAAACGCAATCTGGGCACCACCATGGACATGGCTCCCGTTGTAGTTGGTGTGGGTCCTGGCTTCACCGCGGGGGAAGACTGCCATGCGGTAGTAGAAACTATGCGCGGTCACACTCTCGGGCGAACGTATTACAAGGGTTCGGCGCTTCCGAATACTGCTGTGCCTGGTCTTGTGGGCAGCTTTGCGGGCGAACGCGTTTTGCGCGCTCCAGCGGATGGCTTGTTTCGCGGTGTTTGCGCGATTGGTGATCATGTCGAAGAGGGGCAAGTCGTTGCTTATGTGGGAGACGTTCCTGTGGTGGCTATGCTTACGGGGGTTCTGCGGGGCTTGATAGCCGATGGCGTGCGCGTTTCTAAGGGCCTGAAGTGCGGTGATGTGGATCCCCGTGGTGACGCCTGCTATTGCCAGCTGGTTTCCGACAAAGGTTTGTCGGTGGCGGGCGGCGTATTGGAGGCTATTTTGTGTTTAAGTGGCATACTCGGCAATCGACAATAACGGCAAGGTGAATCATGCGCGATATCGCAGAACATATTGCAGAGGCTTTGGGTGCAGGGCGTGACGTTGTATTGGTTACCGTAGTAGGGAGCAAGGGTTCCACGCCGCGCAATGCTGGGTCTTCGATGATTGTTTCTGAAGCGGGGCTTGTTTGCGGCACTATTGGTGGTGGCGCTATTGAAGGCCATGCCATTGCTGAAGCGCGCACCATGGTTGGCAAGGACGTTTGCCGCGTGGAAGATCTAGCTCTTAGACCCCAAGCTGAAAACAGCATAGGTATGGTTTGCGGTGGTGATGCCGTTCTTTTGTATGTTCCTATATGTGCTGAAAGTGAAGCTTGGGCCCAGGTGTCGAGTCAGTTGCTGAAGTGCTTCGAGCAGCGCACCCCTGCGTATCTTGCATTGGAATGCCATGAGGGTGACATGCCGTTCAAAGGCACCGTTGCCTTGTTCGGCAGTCAAGGCGAACTTGTGGCGGGGGAGTGCAGTTTGTCGAGCAAGAAGCTTGTCGGCTTGAAGCAGAAGCGCGTTATCGATGGGTTCTTCGCAATGCCCGTTTCTATTCCCGTGCGCGCCATTGTGTTTGGGGGAGGTCATGTGGGTCATGCCACCATTGCAGCCCTTGCACAGGTGGGCTTCGCTTGCACTCTTTTTGAGTGTCGCCCTGAGTTTGCCCAATCCGAAGATTTCCCTGACGCAGAACAGATTATCTTGGGTGATTACGAAGATATTGCTTCGTCTTTGTCATTCGATGAGCGCGATTACGTTTTCATTATGACGTACAGCCATGCGTACGATTACGCCATCCTGGAGCAGGCGCTTCGCCAGCCTTTGGCATACGTAGGCTTCATGGGTTCGCGCCGAAAGATTGCCGTAGCGCGTCAGCGTTTGCTGGATGCAGGTGTGTCCGAGGAGCTACTGGACACGGTCCATATGCCCATTGGCTTGGATATTAAGGCGGAAACGCCTGAGGAAATCGCTGTTAGCATCGCAGCGGAATGCATCTTGCATCGTGCGACTCATTAGGGAAATGCGGGTCTGGTGATCTTCGGAGGAATCATCGTTTCGCCTTTAATTTTGATTTCGGGTTTGTTGCAAATTCGCCCCTTCGGTAGAATGGCGCATTAAGCGCAGGAGATATAGAAGCGTTGTTGAACATCGCTTTGTACTGCCAGATGGCAGAGGCAGCTGATTCAGGCCTAAGCGCCCGACTGCATCGGGTGCTTTTGCGCGCCAGAAAGGACGAGCGGCATGAAGTGGAACGTTGTTACGGATTCGAGTTGCGATCTTCTTCCGTCGAGTTATCAATCTGACGTTATTGAGCTTTTCAGTGTGCCATTTGTAATTACCGTTGGCGATCAACATTTTGTCGACGACGAGGATCTTGATCTGCAAAAAATGCTTCACGATATGGAGCAGGAGAAGGAAGCTAGCCACACTGCGTGTCCGGCTCCCGGAACGTGGTTGCAGCACTTCGAAAAGGCCGGCCACACGTTTGCCATTACTATTTCGTCTCAGCTTTCGGGAAGCATGAACAGCGCCCTTACCGCCATGGATATGGCATTAGAAGAACACCCGGGAAAGAAGATTGCGGTTCTCGATTCAAAGTCGACAGGCCCCGAGCTTGTTCTTTGCGTGCATGAACTTGAAAGGCTTGCTCGAGAGGGCATTGATTTTGACGAGGCGGTTGCCCGCGCCAATACCTTCCTTGAAAGAACCAAGATCCTTTTTGCGCTTTCCTCCTTCGACAACCTTATTAAAAACGGCCGCATGGGCAAAATGACCGGTTTCCTTGCAAGGGCATTAGGCATGTGGGGAATTGGCACTGCAAGCGAAGAGGGCACGATTGTCGTCGAGGGCAAAGCCCGAGGAACGAAAAAGACCGTTCGCGAACTCATTAACCGCATGAAGGAATGGGGATTTGCCGGTGGGCGAGTTGCCATTAGCCATTGCGATAACCTCGCCGCCGCGCAAACATTGAAGGAAAACATCTTGCAGCTGTGGGGTAATTCCGAAATTGAGATTATTCCTACCAGGGGCCTTTGCAGTTACTATGCCGAACGCGGCGGCCTTATCATCGGTTTCTAGGAAACGCGCCGGGGAAATCTAGCTGTTTCAGTGTTGTTCTTTGCCTTGGGACTTCAAGCAGGGTTTCGAAAAAATAGTAAGGCTTTGCGCACGAAAAACGCCTTCCGTGCAAGCATCCAGGTTTCATGATTGGTGGATGCTAGAATAATCGAACCCTTGTCACGCGAAAGAGCGTAGCATCCTATTATGAATGGCTGCGACGCTGAACAGGGGCCATTGGGCTCAAACGAGTAGGTGGGGGACGATCGGTGATCATGGAGCTTCCTAAAGCAAGTCGAACGGTAAAACGAACCATTGATCTTGTTCATCTTTTTGCTGCATCTGTCTGGCTCGGTGGATTTGCCGTTCTATTCGTTCTGACCCTCAGCGACGGCGCGGCGCTAGTACTGGCAAGCCTCGACGCGCCTGTTGCCATTGATGCGTTTCGTTCGCAATTCATCGTGCCATGTATTCCGTTTCTTATGGCAACGGCAGTGCTATATGGTGTTCTGACTTCATGGGGGTTCGCCAAGCATAGTTGGCTGGTGGCGAAGTGGGTTCTGAGCATTGTTGTTATTGTTGGCTTTGCATTGCTGCCGTTTTCGACGGCAACGGTGGGCCTAATGCTCGTGTGCGTTGTTGCGCTATTTGCCCTTTCGGTATTTAAGCCTGGCATGAAGAAGTCGAAGAAAGCTAAGGCGAAAAACATGGGTTAAGGCTTTTGGCGGCAAGTTGTTTGTGGAAGCTTAAGGAGAAACCAATGCTCGATACTAGTAAAATGGCTCCCTCTGTTGATGCTTGGCTGCGTCAGGCGAAGGCCGACCCTGCCGCCGCGGAATGTGGTATGTACTTAACGCATAACGGCGTAGTGCGTGCTACGCCGAAAGCGGAAGCGCGCGGTGTTGAAACCGATGGGGTGGCTCCTGGCCGAAAGGTGGGTGGCATGCTGTTCAGCTACGATGCCGCTAAGGTTCAGGCTGCTATCGAAAACACCCTTGATATGCCTGGCATCGGCTATGTGCGCGTTTGGCTTGCAAATGGTGAACTTGCGGTAGGTGACGACATTATGTACGTCCTTATTGGCGGCGATATTCGTCCACGCGTAGTTGATGCGCTGCAAGCCTTGGTGGGCGCCATTAAAAACGAATGTGTCACCGAAATCGAACGTGAAGCCTAGTCTTGCTGGTTTTGCATTTTGCAGCAACAACAACTTGCAATGAAAAACATATACAGCTTTTCGGTTCAGGGAACGGTTTAATCAGATTCCTTTTCTTTTGGGGCTTTGGTGCTTCGACTGGTCGAAATGACGCGTTCCCCTTTAGCGAATAGGGCAGAATGCCCTATTCGCGTATCGTGTTATTAACATTTCAAAGCTAACGCATTCAGCGTTTTAAAATGACTTCATTGGCAGGGCAAGCATCACAGCTAAGTCGTTTGCTATATGCAGAGCGATCGCAATCATCGGGGATCGGAGATATCCATGCAGGTAACCGAAACTATCAAGTATGTAGGCGTAAACGATCACGATATCGATTTGTTTGAAGGGCAGTACGATGTTCGCGAAAACGGTATGGCGTACAACAGCTACGTTGTTATCGGCGAAAAGGTGGCGGTAGCTGACACGGTTGATGCTCGTTTCGTTGACGAATGGCTGGGTAACGTTGAAACCGCTCTTGATGGGCGCACGCCTGATTACCTTGTGGTGCATCATATGGAGCCCGACCATTCGGCTGGCATTGTTGCGTTCATGGATCGCTATCCTGACGCGCAGGTTGTTGCTTCGAAGATGGCCTTCAAGATGATGGCTGCCTATTTCGGCACCGATTTCTCCGATTGCCAGATTGTGTGCAAGGAAGGCTTTGAGCTTGATCTTGGCGGTCGCACGCTTCGTTTTATCGGCGCTGCCAACGTGCATTGGCCCGAAGTCATGTTTTCCTACGATTCGCAAGACAAAGTGCTGTTTTCCGCAGATGCCTTTGGCAAGTTTGGAGCAAACGATATCGAAGATCCTGAAGGCTGGGCTTGCGAAGCACGCCGCTATTATTTTGGAATCGTGGGCAAGTTCGGCAAGAACGTACAGGCTGTTCTGCAGAAGGTTGCTGCGTTTGATGTCGAACGCATTTGTCCGCTTCATGGCCCTGCGCTCTCCGAAAACCTGGCGTATTACGTGGAAACGTACACCACATGGGCGCATTACGAGCCCGAAAACAGCGGCGTAACCATTGCCTATGCCAGCGTATACGGCCACACCAAGCAGGCTGCAGAAGAGCTGGCACGTGCCCTTGAGGAAAAAGGGCAAACCGTTTCGCTCTTTGATCTGGCGCGTGATGATATGGCCGAAGCAGTGGAGGATGCATTTCGCTACAATCGTTTGGTGCTTGCAAGCATCACGTATGCGGGGGATATCTTCCCGTTTATGACCACGTTCATCCATACGCTTGCTGAGCACGCGTATCAAAACCGCAAGGTGGCCTTCATCGAATCTGGCACCTGGGCTCCAGTAGCCGCCAAGGCCATGCGTGCGCAGATGGAACAGCTGGCCGGTATCGAGTTTGCGGAAACGGTTGTTACCGTGCGTGGTTCAGTAGATGATGCTGCGCGTGCCCAGATTGCTGCTCTGGCTAATGAGCTCGCTAGTTAGCCTAATCGTTCCGATGCCCCGAAAATGCTTAAGCCTATCGATCATTTTCGAGATTTGATAAAGACCCAAGATGCTGTCCATTGCGCGGTACAGGCTAGGCTGAACCTATGTGTATAATTGCGATATTATTCGGATAGATCCAGGTAAACGGCAATTTTTCTATTGCCGATACATAGTTTCAGGTGTTCACGTTAAATGGGGCTGCCATGTACGACTTATTTGGTGACAAGTTCGATTTGAATCATGATGGTAGGCTCAGCGCGGCGGAGCATATGATGGATTTCTCGGTGTTCAATTATTGGGCAACCGACGATGACGATGATGACGACGATCGCGATCGTTCGTCGGAATCGTATTTCGACGATGATGACTGTTTGGGCGATTCCGATTCGTCTTACGATGATGATATTGACGACTGCGAAGATGACGATGATTTTGGGGATGGCAATGAGGTTGCTGAAGCGCTTGAGGATATCGGGATTGACCTCGATGAATTCGAGTCGATGAGCTTCAAAGAACAGTGCGAAGCACTGGAAGAAGCCGGCCTCGACCCAGATGAGCATCGCTTTTAGATGAGAAATGGCAGTCCATTAGGGTTGCCATTTCTCATTAGGGCGATTGCTCCGGGTTTGGTTGGCATTAAGGGCTCTTAGGCTTTGCAAAAAATATAGCATTAGGATCAATTTCAGAGTTCTGACAGCGCGTAGTCGTAACTGCTTTTCACTCGGTTTTTCAGATAATCCCGCAAGCCCTTGTCGGTTGCATATACATAGCAGCCTTTCATTCCTCGTGTCATCAAAGTGCGGTATGTATTCTTGATAATTTGATCTGCAAGGCGATGAGCTCGTTCGGGATCATCGCCTTCCATCTTCTTTAACCCTTTAATGGATTGGTCTGTCTTTGCGCGCTTTTTGAAATCGGTGACCAATGCACCGTCCTCGTATCGTAAGTCGTCACCTATGATTACCCCGACGTATTCAAATTCAAGCCCTTGAGTGGTGTGAATGCATCCTGCTTCATTAATAGAAGTTGGGCTGATTGCGAATGATTCGCCGCCATCTAGGTTCCAGCTAATCTCGAAGTCTCCAATTTTTATCTCATGGGTGTTGGTATCTGATCGGCCTGCTTTTGGCCAATTCCAGCAATAGCCCGCAAGGATACGCGCTTTATTTGAGCTTTGGTTTCGCTCGACAACTCGGTTACGCATTTCCTCAGGGGAGTCAAACACCATAAATTCGTAATTAGGGGCTTCTAGGTTGTAATTAGCGGTTTCGCGAATCTCTAAGACATCATCAAGCCAGGCAAGATAGCCGTCGGAACCGTTACATCGGAACTGGGAGGATAACTCATCCTCGAAAACCTCGGCGTTATTGAAGGTAGCCCAGTGTTTGATCTCATCGACACTGCCGATGTCCTTTACGGTTACCCTCTGGCTTTCGTCAATGAAGAACACGCTGAGTCTGGCAGCACGGATGATCTCGTGGATTTGGTTGACCCCTTGATTTCCGTACAAGCCGGATTTTTCATTGAGACGATGGGCTTCATCGGCAAGTATGGCGCCGACAGCGTCCTTTGGGGCATCGACATATGACCCCGACCCTTTAAACATATTGTCGATGCTGCTTTTGGTTCTATGCCCTTTAAGCTTCTTTGCGTATACCAGTCTAGGTGCGCTGTTTTTAGAGCAATATTGAGCAAAAACCCCTTCTTGGGTAAGACGTGCCAACAAGTTGATTGCGATAACAGTTTTGCCAGTACCTGGGCCTCCACGTGCTATGAGAACTCTCTTTTTGCCGTCGTTTTCGCATTTGCGAGAGAGTTCCATGATCCGTTCAAATACAACCTTTTGATCGTCGATTAAATTGAACTCGGGGTTGCTTTCCAGCATTCCGACGATGGCGTCCTGAAGGCTTTTAGAAGGTTTGATTCGGCCGTTGTCGATTTCGTAGAGGATTTCATTGTTGTCGCCCTCTTTTACGACTTCTTTGATGTAGGCGCGAAGCTTCCGTACATCGCCTTTAGTGAATGCTGGAGCATCGTTAAGGTAGTCCTTGTAGATCTCATCATCCAGGGGGTCGTCTTCTTCGCGAAGGTAATTGTGCAAATAGGCACAAGGCCACAGCTTGATATCAGCAATCTGTGCGTACTCGTTGTAGTCCTTGATCATTTCTGCGTAGCTCCATGCTTGATAGGATGGATGAACCACGCGGCGATTTGCTCCTCCCGTAAATGTTTCCACAAGCCCATCGAGCCCTTCAACCTTGTTGAGTTTTTCCCATTGCTTGAGTTCGATGATTACAACGTTTGGGAGCTGTTTGCTATCGTATCCCGATATCAGGAAATCGACACGTTTGGCGGTGTTTGGAAGGTTGTATTCGATAGCGATTCCTGATTCCTCTGGAATATCGTCATCATTAAGAACCTTGTACATGTATTCAAGAGAATTTACCCATGAGCGAAATTCTGCTTCACCAGTTTTGCGGTTCATCTTCTTGCGAATGTTGTCGCGAATGCTATATGCGATGGTGTCTTCCAGGACTTCCGTCATGAATTCAGTTTTGTTTCCGCTGTAAACTATCACAATTAGAGCTCCGTGTACTTGGTTGATTTTCCGCGAGACTTCTCGACGGGGTATTTCTCTGAATTGGCGTCGATTTTGGAGCCGATCGCTTCGGCGAGATCGATGTCAAGTGCGTCTGCGAAGTAGATGCAGTATATGGCAACGTCAGCAAGCTCTTCAGCCATATTGTCGCGTTTGCCTGCGACATCCGTACTTGTTCCTGACCATTGGAAGTTTTCGAGCAATTCGGCGGCTTCTAAGCTGATAGAGATTGCAAGATCTTTTGGGTTGTGGAATTGCTTCCAATCTCGTTCTTCTCGGAATGCTAGAGCCTTATTTGCCGCATCTTCGAAAGTCATCTTCTGCCCCTTTCGCCTTTTGATCTTCTTTATCCTACCTAACATTGACCTGGTTTTACTTATTTTTGGTTTTGAATATTCTTTTCGGTTTTAAGACGGCTTGGTGCTTCGGGGCTATTCGAACCTTCTGGTTTTAGCGGGTCTAACAAGATGTTCTATTATTCGTTCGTTGCACGTGAAAATAGAAGCAGGCTAAGCCCCGAAGGGCCTAGCCTGCTGAGGTATTGAATGCGAAATTACCGCGCTCCATACCGCAGGGCATGACGTTGTTGCTGCCACGTCGTTCCTCGGTTACTGCTGCATAGAAACGATAACCTCCCGAGAAGTTAAAGCAGTTGAATCCGTGCTGTGTCAGAATGCGGCAGGCAATATAGCTCCGTACGCCGCTTTGGCAAATAACGTACAAGGGTTTACCTGCATCGAACTCATTCAGGCGGCTTCTCAATTCGTCTACGGGAACGTTCCTGAAGCCATTGATGTGCCCGCGCTTGTATTCGCCAACCGTGCGAACATCCAGCAATTGCACGCTGCCGTCGCGGGGCAATTCGGGCTCCTGGTCCCAATGCCACTGTTTTACTATGCCGTTGTTCAGATTCTCGATCATGAAGCCGGCCATGTTTACGGGATCTTTTGCCGAAGAATATGGGGGAGCGTAAGCTAGGTCCAAATCCTTCAGCTGGTCAGCGCGAATGCCAGCTTGGATGGCAGTGGCCAGCATATCTATGCGCTTGTCGACGCCATCGCCGCCAACAATTTGGGCTCCTAGCAAGCGTAGCGATCCCTTTTCGAATACCACTTTAATGGTCATCGGAACAGCACCAGGGTAGTAACCAGCGTGAGACCCAGGAGAAAGAACAACGCAGTCATAGTTGAAATTTGCTGCGGCTGCTGCTTTTTCGGAAAGACCCGTATTGGCAATCGTCAGGTCGAACACCTTTATCACAGAAGAACCCAGCGAGCCTTTGTAG
>ERZ1034973.824-NODE-824-length-20354-cov-8.808611_pt1 | contig 20354 bp, 24 predicted proteins | sample MGYA00520686_ERZ1034973 | MGnify/ENA primary metagenome ERZ1034973 (study PRJEB33766, sample SAMN09781775) | gut metagenome | biome: gut microbiome | host: Homo sapiens | place: Madagascar | study: EMG produced TPA metagenomics assembly of the PRJNA485056 data set... | reverse complement strand
AAAGGGGGCTTATAGCCCCAGTTCGAACCACCCGTTTTACGGGTGGCACCGATTGGGGAAAACCGTATTTATCCGTGTATGTATGGCAACGGATTAATTAATACGTATAAATACATAAAAACCTTTTGACATACGTATGAATACGTAATACAATTAATATATCAAATGAAGGAGGTAGAAATTGAAAGTTTCAGAAATGAAGCGGTTGCTAAGAAAGGCTGGTTGCAAAAAGATACGAGAAGGAGGAAATCACGAAGAATGGAAAAGCCCGATAACGGGAAAAACATTCCAAGTATCGAGACACAACGGCCAGGAACTGGCAACAGGAACTGAGAAAAAAATTCGGAAACAGGCGGGGCTATAAGCCCCGGCTAATCCGAAAGAAACTTTCAATATACATATATTCATACATTACATAAGGAGGAAAAAATGGGAAAGTATTATTACCCGGCAATTTTTGAGAAGGAAGATGACAAATTCTTTATCGATTTTCCAGATCTACCGAATTGCACGCAAGCCGAAACGATTGAAGAGGGATTGAAAATGGCCAAGGATTCCTTAGAATTACAACTTTATACACATGAAGTGGATGGAATTGATATCCCGGCACCTACCGATATTCGGGAACTGGATGTCCCAGAAAATGGATTCGTTACCTATGTGGAAGCGGATACATTGAACTATCGGAAATTCTACAAGTCCACCAAAGCCGTCAAGAAAACATTGTCCATCCCGGAATGGCTGAATGAAGCGGCAACAAATCGGGATGTTAATTTCTCAGCCGTACTGCAGGAGGCACTAAAAGAAAAAATCGGTATAGACTAAACTGCTGAATAACCGAAAAGTCACCCGAAAGGGTGGCTTTTATTAGAAAAAAATAAATAAAAATCCTCGAATCCTCTTGACAATACACCGAAACGGTGTTATAATATACTTGTAAGTTAAAGAGGTCAAGCAAGAAAGGAGGAAACAATGAGCCGAAAGAAAGCCAAAAAGAAAAGCTCCAATGACGATGCGAAGGACATCATCAAAGGAGCGGTAGGGTCGGCGTTAGGCGCCGGTCTCTACAAGGCTGTTGAGTACATTTTGCACATGTTACTCAAATAGCAAACCCAAGGGGGACGAAAGTCCCCCCTCATGGCAAATTATAACAGGCTCATTGATAGATTGCAATGGACAAGTACACGGTAACAGCGGCAGTTCTTGGATTTTTCCTTACAATCTATTTCAGTAGAAAAAGGAGGAAGAAATGAATTGCAAAGAATTAAGAACACTGACCGGATTGAGTCAGAAGAAATTCGGGGACTTGTACAGCATCCCATTACGAACAATCCAAAACTGGGAACAAGGAACAAATGAAGCTCCGGAATACGTATTACTTCTGCTTGAAAGAGCGGTCAGAGAGGATTTCAAAACTGAATAACCGAAAAGCCACCCGAAAGGGTGGTTTTTTCGTGCCAAATTTAGGAAAGGAGGGATGCGTATGGGACAGCCTATCATGATATCAATGTCAGATATCATGCTTCTTGCCGGTGCGATTGTCACCATCTCAGCGGCGGTAAAAGTAGTTTGCGAGGCAATCGAGCGAATCCGAAAGCCGAACAAAACACAGGATGCACGAATCGCCGAACTGGAGAGTAAGAGCGTGAAGGACTTCAACCGGCTCAATAAGCTGGAAGAGGGAAACATCGTCACCCAACGGGCACTGCTGGCACTGTTGGCCCACGGAATCGACGGCAACGACGTCGAAGCAATGCGAAAGGCGAAAGCAGAGCTGACAGATTACCTAATTGAACGTTAACGAATGAAAGCCCGGAACGGGCAGAAATTGGAGGAAAAAGGAAAATGGACATGACAACTATTACTCAGTATTTTGTACCACAGATTGTGGCTTTCTGTTTGTGTGTTGGCTACATCATGAAACGGTGGCTGCCGATGGATAACAAATGGATTCCGACGGTTCTTTTTGTAATTGGAATCATCTGCGGCATGGCGACATCCGGAATGAACTTCGATGCCATCGTATTCGGTGCGGTATCCGGTCTTGCATCCGTGGGACTGAATCAGTCCTTCCAGCAGGCACTGGGTCTCAACGTGCGGCCGAATATTGAGCTTACCGATGATGAGGTACAGGATTACGAACTGGCAGAGGAAGAAGACGAGACAGAGGACGAAGAAGAAGGTGAAGCAGATGAGTAAAACAATTTCCGTACAGTGTGGCCACGGTGTAAGTATTGATGGCTCTTGGGATTCCGGTTGTGTGTATAAGGGACATACCGAAGCCGGGTTAATGCTCAAAATCACACGTGCAGCTGTAAAGTATCTGAGAGCTGCAGGCGTCAAGGTTATTTCGGATGCCGATCACGGCAATAACAAAAACATGATTGAAGATGTGCGCTGGGCGAACCGGGTAGGCTGCGATTTGTATGTCTCCATTCACTGCGATTACAGCGGCGCCCCGAAGGGAGTAATGCCGTTGTACGTGTCCGGAAGCGGAAAGAAGCTGGGCAAGTGCCTTGAAAAATCCATCAAGGCAGACATGAAAATGAAATCCAGGGGCGTGCAGAAGCGGACAGACTTGTGGGAGTTGAACGGCACGGACATGACCGCGTGCATCCTGGAGACAGGAAGCATTAAAGGCGATTTGGCGACGCTGAGGGATAAGCCGGATGCATACGGTAAAGCGATTGCAAAAGGAATCTGCAGCTATCTGGGGGTAACGTTCCGGGCGGGCAAAAAGAAACCGAAGGCAGAGGTGTACCGGGTCCGCAAAACATGGAAGGATACAAAGAGCCAGAAGGGCGCATTTAAGGACTTGGCCAACGCAAAGAAGTGTGCCGTTAAAAACGGCTATTCCGTTTTTAACAGTAAAGGTAAGGTGATCTACCATGGCAAAAAGTAGGAAGATTAACCGGACCTATATCGTAATCAAGGCGGACCCCCTGCGGGTCAAGCCTTCGTATAAGTCGAAGCTGAAAAAGACTCTTTCGGTTGGAACAAAGGTTCATGCAACGAAAATTAAAGGATACTACATCTACGTTCCGGCGCTCAAAGGCTGGACCATCTGGAAAGACTCGAAGGGACAGAAGTACGTCCGTCTGGTATCCGTGCCGAAAAGCACAAAGGCGGACAAGCTGCTGGCGGCACTGAAAACCAATGCCGCTAAAATGATTAAGGCACATGTGCGGTATTCGGCGAACCACGCTTGCAAGAGCTTAGCAAGTGCCTTGAAGAACAAGCGGACGAATTGCGCCACCTTCGTATCCTTCGGCCTTCAATCCATCGGCGCGCTGCCGAAAGGAAAATACATCTGGCTGGACACAAAGATTCACGGATCCGGCAGCTCCCGCATCCGGAAGAAGGCGAAAATCGCATATCCCAGAAAATCTTGGAAATGCGCAAAGCTGAAGAAGGGAGACATCTGCGGTTTTGCCAACAAGCCGCACACGATGGTATACGCCGGTAAAAGCAAACACGGCTATCCTCTGTGGTATTCGGCGGGCGGTTCCGATGTAAAGGCGAAGAACTACGGACCGAAACGAAAAAAGTCCTATGAGAAGCGGAAAATCTATGTGAGAATTCGGCTGAAATAAATGAACATAAAACGGGTGGAGAAATCCACCCGAATTTTTTTATATAAAAAAGACAAGAAAAAAGTAAAATAAATTCAAAAAAGATATTGACATAGGTAGGGACCTATGCTATAATATATACATAAGGTAAGGAAAGGAGGTGAGGAATGATGGAGATATTAAAAAATCTGGTAGACCTGACAACAGCGGTTATCTCGCTCACAACTGCGATAATCGTACTCAAGTCCACCAGACGCGGCCAATAAGCCGAATGGCTCAGAGGGGGCGAAAGCCCCTTCTGAGATGATAATACCATCCATCGTTCCGCAATGCAATGATTAGTTTAATTGTTAGTCTATGCACATTGTGCTGCAGTATTGCCACTCTGTACTGCATTATTAAGCTGACCAGAGAATTGGAAGAACTGAGAAAGCGCAAATAAGTGCGGAAGTGCCGGGCTTCCACCCCAGCAGCCCGGCACTTCGAAAAGTGAAATAAGTCAAATGGAGGAAACTATGGTAAGTGAAGCACAAAGCAAAGCACAGGTAAAGTACGACAAAGCAAACACAACACAGATTCGCATGAAGCTGAATCTGAAAACGGATGCGGATATTCTGGCAAAGCTGGAAAGCGTAGGAAACAAACAAGGTTACATCAAAGCACTGATTCGAGCAGACATTGAAAAAGAATAGAGAATTAGAAACAGGGGCAGGGAGTACTCCGCCCCCGTTTTTTGTGGTGAAAAAGCCTATCAAATGTGTGACATAAATGTGCCATAATTCTTTTATTAATAATTATCAGCAGTTGGAAGAACCACCGCAAACCATTGGGAAATAAGGGCTTTTGACAACTTCTAATAACTGCCGATAACGGTCAAAATGGATTCGATTCCCACGTACTCCCGCCAATAAATCCTTGATATTGTTGAGATACAGGGGAAAGAGTGTGACGTAAATGCATGGAGTGCAATCGGCTGCAGCCCGATGGACTCCCTGTTTTTTTTAGTTCTCTCACCGGCTTGTGCGTGTGGAATGGTGTGACGTCGGGATTCTTATTTTAAGCATAAAGACATCATGGCAAGGTGAGCTTCAAATAAATTCAGCGGATTTAGAATCAGCTTCTTTGGGTGGAAATTGAAGATGTAATTGATTGAGAAGCAAAAGAGAACAGCAATCCGGCTCCTCGACTAGACCGAATCACTGTTCTAATAAGTTTAATCACTTCCCTGATTAACTTAATTGTGCACTGAAGAACGGATAATACAAGTGAGCCGCAAGGCTCACTACTGCAAAATCTCATCACTCAAACAGGAACATGAGAACATTAGCGATTGCACTGAGTATTGTATCTTTAATTCTGTCAAGTTATAGCTTGTATCTTTCATTCAAGAATCAGCGAAATGCAGAGGAAAAGACTTGGGAAAGTATCACATCACACATGATTATGACAGCTTACTGGATGAACTGTTTGGAGCATATGATGATTTCATCAAAAAGTGAATCCAACAACGTAAAAAAATGGAGATAATAGCAATAGGGGAAAATATTGTTGATAAAATCAGCAGAGTAAATACTGGTGGACATAGCGTTGGGAAAATACTAGAATGTTATAAATTTATGTGACCGTAGAAGTGTCGGAACGTGCAGAAAAATTAAAGCATCCGGAATTATATGATAGTGGATGGAGCGAAAAAACAGAAAAAGAAAAAAATGGTCTTATTATATTAAGAAATGGAAAAAGGATATGAAGCGAAATACTGAACACGCCTAGATTGAATCTGTTGTGCATGTAGAAAGGTTTAAATGAAATGAATAAAGACATAATGAAAGAGATAATTGAAAACATCATGGAAAATGCGGATGAGCTGAAGAGTAAAGAAGTTTTAAATGAAGTGGAATTTGGAGAATTGTTAGGGTATATGGAAGCATTAACTATTATAAAAGGTGCATGCGCGGGATATGATGTCGAAGCGTTGGGATTAGGGTTTGATATTGAAAAAGAGTATTTAAAATAATGACGAAGTGAGTTTCACATTTACACAATTAAAGAGAAAACTAAAATGGTAAAGAACGATTATCATGTAATCGTATGCAAAATTTTAAAGTACTTGTACGCATGCCTGAAAAACGGCGAAGATGTGGACAGTGACAAGCTGATGGATATCATCGGGGATTTGCCGGAAAGCTATGCGGATTACATTACTCCGAAAGAAATTGAATATCTGAATGATAACCGGTACATGCTAAAGGTCAGAGAGTACCTGGATAGTCATTAATTACAACAAGCCGCCTGCGGGCGGTTTTCTAATGCGCATTTTTTGACAAAAGAACAGGTTTTCCGAGCAATCCGTAGCCAACTGCGAACACCGGGCTGTCGGTTCTTCCGGAGGATTTGACTACCGCTTTCTCTCGTTTCATCTGCGAATGAAAGAGCGGCGGCCGCCTCGGCAAGGAGCATTCAGAAATTAGATTTTTTTGGTCGGGATAATTCAATATGCCTAGAATTTTGGATCGAGTTCACGCTAATTTTGAAATTGGGGCCGATTAGCGTGAACGATTTTCCGGCCACATCAAATTTCGTCAGGGGATGCCGTGGAAGCAAGCCATCTTCTGGAGAACAGTTCACGCTTTTATGGGTGGAATTACCAATTCAGCGTGAACGCAAGGTCGTAATCCGCTGCTTCAAAATTAGAATTCTGCAAAATCGCTAAAATGAGTTCACGCTTATTTCTGGTTTCCGGTCAAAAAGCGTGAATCGTCTTTGAAATTCTAGGCACATGAGACTGCGCGCACAAATAACGCACAATACAATTAGAACCCCATCATTTCTACTAGCGTTCCGTCCGCTTTTCCCCATCCCCGAAAAGAATCGCAGAAAACCTCGAGAAAGGCGAAGGCAGGAACAATCCCGGCCCGCGCTTCCCTGTGGCAATGCCCCCTTCTTTGTGGTATTATATAGGTTGAAATTGTGTGAAAAAAACGAGGAGACCTTTATGAAAAAAAATGAAATTCTCAGACGAATTCCGAAGATAGATGAAGTGCTGAAGGCCGGTGGGCTGGAACTTCTTTTCGCCGGCGCCGGCCGCACCGTCGTTACGGAGGCGGCGCGCAGCGTTATTCAGGATTTGCGAAACGAAATTCTGAAAATGACCCCGGAAGAGCTGGAAGAATTCGATATCCAACGGATGGATATCGAGGCAGTGGCCAACCGGGTAATCGCATACATGGAGCAGGAGGACTGCAACAATCTGTATCCGGTAATCAACGCTACGGGAACGATCCTTCATACCAATCTGGGCAGAGCGCCTCTTTGCAAAGAAGCGGTGGAAAACGTGGCGGCGGTGTCCAAGGGGTATTCTAATCTGGAATACGACGTGGAAGCCGGCAAGCGCGGCTCTCGTCACAACATTGTGTCCAAGCTGATCTGTGAACTTACCGGGGCAGAGGATGCCATGCTGGTGAACAACAACGCATCGGCCACTATGATCGTTTTGTCGGCAATGGCAGAGGGGAAGGAAGTAATCGTGTCCCGAGGGGAGTTGGTGGAAATCGGCGGCGCCTTCCGAATTCCGGATATTATGGAACAGAGCGGTGCTACTTTACGGGATATCGGTACCACCAACAAGACAAAACCTTCGGATTATGTCAATGCCATCGATCCGGAGAAGACCGGCGCGTTGATGAAGGTCCACACCAGTAACTACCGGATTATGGGTTTTACGGAAGAAGCATCCCTGGAGGATTTGGTGGCAATCGGAAAGGAACACGACTTGCCGGTCATCTTTGACATGGGCAACGGACTGATGGTAGACCTTCAGAAATACGGCCTGGACGAGCCGAATGTTCCCGCATCCCTGAACACCGGCATCGACGTGATGCTGTTCAGCGGTGATAAGCTGCTGGGCGGCCCTCAGGGGGGCATCATTGTGGGCAAAAAGAAATATATCGAGAAGATGAAGAAACATCCGCTGGCCCGGGCACTTCGGGTGGACAAGATGACTTTCGCCGCAATGGAAGAAACCTTGAAGAAATACAGAGACACGGAAAAGGCCATGAGAGATATTCCGATTCTCCACATGATTACGGAACCGGCGGATTCCATGGAGCGAAGAGCGAACAAGTTGGCCGAGGCAATTACAGCAAAGAACAATCGGGTGCATGCGGAAGTGATTCCGGTACAGGACCAGATCGGTGGCGGCTCCGCACCGATGGTGTACCTGCCGGGATTCGGCGTGGCCGTTTCTTCGGATGACATCTCCACGCCGAGCATGGAGAAACAGCTTCGGGAAAACGACATGCCGATCGTAGCAAGAATTCATGACGACCGGCTGCTCCTCTGCGTCCGCACCATCGGAGAAGAGGAAGTTCAAACCGTTGCAGATGCCTTTGAAGGAATGGAGTAATAGATGAAAAACATAATTATCGGAACCGCCGGCCACGTGGATCACGGAAAAACCCGCCTGATTAAGGCCCTTTCCGGCATCGACACCGACCGGTTGGAGGAAGAGAAGAAGCGGGGCATTACCATTGAACTGGGGTTTGCCCACATTCCCAACGACGCGGGATACAATATCGGCGTCATCGACGTTCCGGGCCACGAGAAGTTCATCAAGAACATGCTGGCCGGCATCGGTGGCATCGACTTCGTCCTGTTCGTCGTGGCAGCCGACGAGGGCATCATGCCCCAGACCCGGGAGCATTTTGAGATTCTCCAGGCGCTGGGCATCGATGACGGAATCATCGCCATCACGAAGACGGACATGGTGGACGAGGAATGGCTGGAACTGGTCCAGGAGGACATCCGGGATTACGTGGAAGGTTCCTTCTTAGAAGGAAAGCCGATGATTCCCGTTTCCGCCAAGTCCGGAGAGAATATCGATCTCCTAAAAGAAGAAATCATCCGCAAGTGCGACCGGGAATCCAAGCGGATCGAAGCGCCGGAAATGTTTCGACTTCCGGTGGATCGTGTTTTTACCAAATCCGGATTCGGTACGGTGGTAACCGGAACGTTAATGGACGGAACCTGTTCCCTGAACGATGAGGTTCATGTTTTTCCGGAAGAGACGCCGACCAAAATCCGCGGAATCCAGACCTATGGAAACGACGTGGAGCAGGCGGTGGCCGGACAGCGGACCGCAATCAACCTGAGCGGGGTGCGGAAAGAGGACATCCGCCGGGGCGACGTCATCGCGGCGAAGGGCGCAGTGTCCGTTACCGGGATGCTGGACGTGAAGCTGAAGATTTTTGACAGCAGCGAGCGCATGGTGCTGAACAACAGCCGGGTGCACCTGTATTGCGGAAGCAAAGAGGTGCTGACCAAGGTCATCCTGATGGACCGGGATTCGCTGTCCGCCGGGGAAGAGGCGTACGTGCAGTTCCGCCTGGAGGAACCGATTGCGGTGAGACGGGGAGACCGGTTCATCATCCGCTTCTATTCACCGATTATCACCATCGGCGGCGGACAGATTCTGGACGCGGTGCCGGAAAAGCACAAGCGGAATCGGGAGAACGTGCTGGAAGGATTCCGGATGCTGGAGAGCGGAAATATCTCGGATATTTTTGTGCTGAAGACCGGCGGACACAAGTTCTATTCCAAAGAATTGCTGCTGCAAGAGCTGGGCATGCTTCCGGAAATCGGTGATCGAGAAATCGAAGGATGCATCGAAGAGGGCAAACTGGTAGAGCTGGAGGATGGCACAATTCTGGCGGCATCCAAATTCCAAATGATGACGGATCGCCTGATTCAATTGCTTCAGGAATACCACGAAAGCAATCCGCTGGCAGAGGGAATGCCGAAGCAGGAGCTGCAGAGCCGGCTTCGGGATACCTGGCATATTCAGGAAGACAAGATTATTTTGGGTGCGGTTCACCGTCTGATGAATCTGGGCACGCTGATGGACTGCGGGAAAACCGTATCCATGCAGGGCTTCGAGGCGGTATTGACGCCGGAGCAGGAGAAGCTGAAGGAACGCATTGCCGGAATCTACAAAGATGCGGGAATTGAAATTCCGAAGAACGATGAGATCTACGCGCTGGATTCCGACAAGAGAGTCATCAACGCCATCTTCGACCGCCTTTATAAAGAGGGCGTTCTGGTGAAGGTAGATCCGTCCTACAATATTTCGCAGGAGGGGTGGAACCGCGTGGCGGCCGCTGCGCGTACGGCGGGAGCCGAGGGCTCTTTCGTGCTAGCGGACTTCAGAGATACATTGAACACGTCTCGGAAATACGCATCGGTATATTTGGTTGCACTGGATCGTGCCGGCATCACTGTGTTTGACGGAGAGCGGAGACGCCTCCCGGAGGGAAAATAAGAATGAAGAAATTTAGAAAAATTACAATCGCCGTGCTGATGGCCTCCATGGTGCTGGCTTTGGGGGCATGCGGAAGGTCCAACACGCCGACTGCGGTGGTGGAAAAACAGATGCAGCAGGTGAAAGAGGAACAGATGAAGACCGAGCTTTCCTCTCTGGTCAGCGATAAGAATGTGGCGAAGAATTATCAGAAGGAATACAAGGAACTGGTGGAGAAGATTCAGGACTTCGACTACGAGGTGAAGGATGAAAAGGTGGACGGCGATGCCGCAACGGTAAAGGTGCAGATTACCACCTACAATTTCGGAACCGCCTACAAGGAGATGTATCAGCAGGTGGTGAAGGACGCCAATTCCGGCAAACTTACATCGAAAACGGACCTGAACGATTACATCTACAAGATGATGTTCAAAAAGATGAATGCGCTGAAGAAGAAGGACTACAAGAAAACCGTTTCCATCCAGTGCACGAAGAACGAAGACGGGGATTGGGAAACCGACGTGGACACCAATTCCGATCTGAAGGATGCCATGCTGGGTGGAATCATGACCCTGTCCAGCCAGAACAGCACATCGTCCAAATAGGGATTAACGAAGGGGAAAATCATGTTACGAAAACTATGGAATAACCCATATTCGAAAACAACAATATCCATTATTTTTACCGGAAGCGTTCTACTGATGGTGAACCGCCTGATTCGAAGTACCCATTTCGACGCGGTGTTCGCCACCATCAATCAGACCCTTTCCCCGGTGTACATCGGCATCGTATTGGCCTTTCTGATGTGCCCGATCTATAACAAACTGGTGCGCTGTTTTTACCATTTCCTGTACAAGGACGGGAAACTGCTGACGGACAGCTTCGGTTCGATGTATTTCAATACAAAAGTACCGAAGCGCCACAAAAGAACAGCGGCACAGCGGGCGCTCACGGAAGCCCGGATGCTGGCATCCGTCATCTGCATGGCCGTTGTGGCGGGTATCGTGGTATTGATTTCCACCTTTATTCTTCCGGCTATCGTAAACAGCATCGTAGACCTGGTGAACACTCTGCCGGAGAAAATGAACAACTTGAATCAATGGGCCGGAACCCATCTGGCCAAGTACCAGATTCTGGTGAAGGGCATCGATAATTTCACGAAAGCCGATACGGGGGAAATCATCGCGTGGATTCAGACCCATCTCTTGGAAAACGACTTCAAAGGACTGGCGGAAACCGTTTCCAACAGCTTGATTGCCATGATTAAAGCCTTTATCAACGTGATTGTGGGACTGCTGATTTCGGTATACCTTCTGAACTATAAGGAGAAATTGTTCGCCATCGGCCGAAAGATGACCACTTCTCTGTTCAGCCGGTACACCTCGAAGAAAATCTATGAATTTTTCGAGATCATTAATGATACTTTTATCGGATACATCGTGGGAAGAATTATCGACGCCTGCATCATCGGATGTTTGACCTACGTGTGCATGCTGCTGTTCGACCTGCCGATGCCGGTGCTGATCAGCGTGATTGTGGGCGTAACCAATGTGATTCCGTTCTTCGGACCGTTCCTGGGCGCCATCCCATCGGCAATTCTCATTCTGCTGGACGATCCGATGAAATGTCTGTATTTCGTCATCATGATTCTGATCATTCAGCAGCTGGACGGAAACGTCATCGGACCGAAGGTGGTGGGTTCCGCCATCGGGCTGAACAGCTTCTGGGTGCTGATTGCGGTGCTGGTGGGCGGCGGCCTGTTCGGATTCTTCGGAATGGCTTTGGGCGTGCCGATTTTTGCGGTGATATATCGCTACATCAGCATGAATACCAACGATCGGCTTCGTCGGAAGAACCAGGAGCAGGCTACGAGAAAATACGAAGATTACAGCAAATATGACATAGAAAGGGAAGAACTGAAGAATCATGAAAAACCTCAGAAATAGTTTTATGGAACTGGGAATTCCGGAAAGCCGGATTCTGGAGAACGAATCTATGGCGAAACACATTTCTTTCCGCGTGGGCGGCTGCGCGGATTATTATGTGAACTGCACCGACCGGAAGGAACTGAGCAGCCTGCTCTCGTTTCTTACGGAAGAGGGCGTTCCCCACATGCTGATTGGAAACGGCTCCAACCTGTTGTTCCGCGATTCCGGTTATCGCGGGGTGATCATTCACCTGGAAGGAGAATTTCAGGATTGCGAAGTGCAGGGGGATACGGTGATTGCGGGAAGCGGAAAGCTGCTTTCCTCGGTGAGCTCCCTGGCGGCGAAGAGCGGACTGGCGGGAATGGAATTCGCCAGCGGAATTCCGGGCAGCATCGGCGGTGCCATCTACATGAATGCCGGCGCCTACGGCGGCGAGATGAAGGACATCGTAACCCGGGTGTGGCTGATGTCGCCGGACGGCAAGGAAGAAACGGTTCGCACCGGGGCGGAGATGGAGTTCGCTTACCGGAACAGCTGTCTCCAGCGTACCGGTGAGATTGTCACAAAAGTAGAACTGAAACTGCAGCCGGAGGATGCCGAGGCCATTCAGGCACGAATCGCAGAGCTGACGGAAAAGCGGGTGCAGAAGCAACCGGTGAATTTCCCGAGCGCGGGAAGCACCTTCAAGCGTCCGGCGGAAGGATACGCGGCAGCACTGATTCAGGAATCCGGATTGAAGGGCGTTTCCGTCGGCGGTGCAGAGGTATCGGAGAAGCATTCCGGTTTCATCATCAACAAGGGCGGCGCCACGGCGACGGATGTGCTGCAGCTGATGGAGCTGGTAGAGAAGAAGGTATATGAAGATTCCGGAATCCACCTGGAGCCGGAAGTTCGGATTATCGGTGAAGAAGATGAATAGCCGGGAGATTTCCGAAAGGTACCGGCTGATTGCGGATTATCACACCCACACCCGATATTCCAAGGGGTTGCTGGTGTACTACCACGGCAAGGGAACCATTGAGGAGAACGTGGCCGCGGCTGCAGCGAAGGGCCTTCAGGAAATCGGCATCACGGATCACGGACCGGGACATATTTTCTATGGGCTGAACCTTTCCCTCCTCCCGGACATGCGCCGGGATGTGGCGGAAGCGGCGAGAAAATATCCGGAAGTGAAGATTCAATTGGGCGTGGAAGCGAACATCATTCATTCCGGAAACGGTCTGGATATCGCGCCGGAAGACATTGAGAAATTTGATTTTATCAGTGCCGGATATCACCACGGTGTGCCCAAAGGGGATATGATTCGGAACCCCATCTGTTCCGCCGGAATTTTTCCGTCGGGAAGCCGGCAGCAGCTGGAGAATCGAAACACGGAAATGGCGCTTCGGGCCATCTACGAGAATCCCATTCGGATTTTGACCCATCCCGGAGATAAGGGACCTTTTAATATAAAGGAAATTGGAAGAGCCTGTGAAGCGCGGGGAACCCGGCTGGAAATCAACAGCCGTCATTCCCATCTGACCGCGGAGGAAATTCGGCAGACCATGAATTTCGATGTCACCTATGTGGTGAGCAGCGATGCCCATAAACCTTCCCAGGTGGGCGGCGTGGAAGCGGCTCTGGAACGGGCGGAAGAAGCAGGACTGGATTTTGGAAGAATTATAAATATTAAGGAGCGCTAAGAATGAAAGTGGTAATCATTTCGGGACTGTCCGGTGCGGGAAAAACCCGCGCAGCAGACTGGTTTGAAGATCAGGGATATTATTGCATCGACAACATGCCGCCGCAGCTGATCCGGAATTTCCTGGAGCTGTCCCTCCAGAGCAGCAATTCCATCGAGAAAGCGGTCTTCGTGGCGGACATTCGGGGCGGCGAGTTTTTCGATGAGCTGGAAACCTGCGTGGATACCCTGCGCCAGATGGAAGGGGTGGACAGCACCCTGCTCTACGTGGAAGCATCGGACAATACCATCGTGAAACGCTACAATGAAACCCGGCGCAATCACCCACTGACCGGCGGCAGAGCGACGGTAAAGGTCATCGAGGACGAGAAGAATATGCTGCAGAAGGTTCGGGACAAAGCGGACTTCATTCTGGACACCACCCACATGAAGGTGTCGGATTTCAACCTGCAGCTTTCCCGGATTATTCTGGGAGAAGAGAGCGGATCGGTGTTCAACATCAACCTCACGTCCTTCGGCTACAAATACGGAATTCCAAACGAATCGGATATTCAGATTGACATGCGGTTCATCCCGAACCCGTATTACGTAAAGAGCCTTCGGAAGCTCACCGGAAACAACAAGAAGGTGTCTTCCTACGTCCTGAAGTTTGACATCACGAAGAAATTCCTGAAGGATTTCGTGGGCCTGGTGGAGGATCTGGTGCCGGGCTACATTAAAGAAGGAAAGTATCATCTGAACGTGGCCGTGGGCTGCACCGGCGGACACCATCGGTCCGTGGCGGTGGCCAACGAACTGGGCCGAATTTTCAGCGAGAAGGGATACCGGACGACGGTGACCCATCGCGATCTTGATTTTATTGCAAAAGGAGATAAGAAATAAATGTCATTTTCTGCAGATGTGAAGGCGGAGCTCGCCCGAATTAAGGTGGAAAAAAAATGCGACATGCTGGCGGAGATTTCCGGTTTTTTCCGGGTATCGGGAAGCCTGCGTCTGGCGGGGGGCGGCCGCTTCATCATCGTGGCCTCCACGGAAAACCCGGCCATTGCGCGGCACTACAAAACCTTGATTAAGGAGTATTTCGGCAGCAACGCCCGGCTGGAGATGGAAGAATCCCAGATGCCGGGGCGCAACGGATATCGGTATTCCCTCACCATCAGTCCGGATGAGAAGAGCTCTCAGATTCTGAGGGAAACGGGCATGATGCTGATTCGAGAAGGAAACGACTATCTGAGCGACGGAATCTACCAGCCCATTGTCAGCAAGAAATGCTGCAAGAAAGCCTATCTGCGAGGACTGTTCCTGGGATGCGGAACCATTTCCAATCCTAACCGGAGCTATCACCTGGAATTCGTGCTCACCAGCGAGCAGGTGGCGAATGACCTGAAGAAACTCATCGGTTCCTTTGTGGACCTTTCCGCCAATGTGACCCGCCGGAAGGAGGATTACATCGTCTATATCAAGAAGGCGGATTACATCAGCGATATACTGGGCATCATCGGCGCCAGCCAGGCACTCCTGGATTTCGAAGGAATCAAGGTGAACCGAAGCACCCGGGGCGAAGCGCAGCGGATTTCCAACTGCGACAATGCCAACGTGGACCGAAGCCTGAGTGCCTCGGAGGAACAGATTCGGAACATTCAGCGCATCGAAGAGCTGGTGGGACTGGACTCCTTGTCCCCGGGACTTCGGGACGTGGCGAGAATTCGCCTGGAACGTCCGGATGCCAATCTGGGTGAAATCGGGGAAATGCTTTCCCCACCGGTGAAAAAACCGGCGGTCAGCAAGCGGTTCGCCAAAATCAAAGCCTTGGCGGATTCGCTGGAACAGAAGAGCGAATAACGAGATTAATATACAGTGGAGAAAAACAATGGATAAGGGTACAGTGGTGGAACTCACCATTACGGATATGACGGATGACGGAAAGGGCATCGGCCATATCGACGGATTGACAGTGTTCGTGGACGGAAGCATTCCGGGGGACGCCGTTCGGGGCAAAATCGTACAGGACAAGAAGCGGTATGCGGTAGCGGAATTGGAGGAAATCCTCACCCCATCGCCGAACCGGGAAGAAGCGGTATGTCCGTACTTCGGCCGCTGCGGCGGCTGCTCCCTCCAGAGCATGAAGTACGAAGCGCAGCTCGCCATGAAAAAAGAACACGTGGAAAACAAACTCACCCGAATCGGCGGACTGGAACATCCGTTGGTTCGGGATGTTGTGGTTGCCGGAGAAGAACCGGACCTGCATTACCGGAACAAAGCCACTTTTGCCGTATACGACGGCCCGACCGGCCCGGCAGTAGGCTTCCGGGAAAGAGGCAGCAGCCGGGTCGTGGACATCGACGACTGCATGCTCCAGAAAGAACCGGTGATGGCGGTGGCCGATGCCATCCGCCACCTTATTGAACAGCACAAAATCACCGTCTACAAGGAGCCGAAGCGCTACGGCCGGGGCCGGAATCAGAAGCCGCAGAAGCAGAGCAACATCGCAAAACTCCGAGAAGTTACGGTGAAAGCCTGCGAGGGCACCGGTGAAATCATGGTGGTGCTCACCGTCACCGGAAAGCAGCTTCCCAACGCCGAAGACATCGTCTACGCCATGGATGACGCAATCAATGAAGTATCGGAAGACTATGCACTGGAAAGCGTGATTTTGGAAGTGAAAAAAGGCGACATTCACGACTTCGCCAGGGATTACATCCCTCTTGCGGGTAAAAGAACCATTAACGACCGCATTCAGGTGGCCGGCCGGGATCTGGAGTTCGAGATCTCCGGTTCCGCATTCTATCAGGTGAACACCAATCAGATGACCCGCCTTTATGAAAAAGCGCGGGAATACGCCGGCCTCTCCGGCGAAGAAGTGGTCTTCGATCTGTACTGCGGCATCGGCACCATCGGCCTGTCTATGGCAGACCAAGCAGCCATGATTGTGGGCATCGAAGAAGTGCCCGGCGCCGTTCTGGACGCCAACCGGAACGCCGTTATCAACGGAATCGTGAACGCCCGCTACTATACCGGCCGGGCCGAAGAAATCCTCCCGAAACTCCTGGACTCCGAGGACAAGCTCTACGCCGACTACCTCTACAAAGACGACCTTCGGGAATGCAGTAAAGTCGTCATTCTGGATCCCCCTCGCGGCGGCTGCGCTCCGAGTCTTCTGGAAACCGTCTCCGCCATTCAGCCCGACCGCATCGTGTACATCTCCTGCGACGCCGGCACCCTGGCCCGAGACATCAAAATTCTGCAGCAAAACGGCTATGTATTTGAAGAAGCCACCCCGGTAGAGATGTTCGCCTGGACGATGCATGTGGAGACATGCTGTCTCCTACGAAAGCGAGACGCAGTCGAAGCTTGAGTAGATGAGACGCAGTCCGCAAGGGACGCCCAAGAACCCGAGCCGGAGGCGAAGGGTGATTGGCCGCGGCCTACTGCGACATGCTGTCCCAAATGAAGACGAGCGTAAGCAAAGTCTGAGCAGCTGAGGCGTAGTCCGCCAGAGAAACCCCGCGATTGCCGAGCGGCAGCGAAGGCAGAGCGGTTGGTTTCGGGACGGCGACATGTTGCCTAAAGTACAGAATTAAATCGGTAGTTGTAGAGGAAATGTAAAGAGGAAAATGTATCAATGCAAAAGAAAGAGTTTAAGTATCGACAAATGAAATATGTAGTTGTGTGGATGCTTGTGTTGGGAACACCTTTTGTTTTGTTTGTGCCGGATTTGCTTTCTCAAATAGATGGCACAGCATACTACATCGTAAACAATCTGACAATGATATTTATTATATTTGTTTTGTGGAGACTAGTGAATATACTTCCTGGAGTGCAAAGAACGGGTTATTTTTGGAAAGAAAACGGGATAACTGTGATTGAGTATGGATCTAAAAGGACTATATTGAATTCAGTTACAGAACTTATGCTGACTGATAGGCATGTCTCGTCTCAAGGCATAAACCTTCTTATTCGGAACAACGGTAGAAGAATTGAGTTTTTGTCAGAGCCTTTGGATAAAGGTAGTAGTATTGATAGCACCTCGTTGTATAATATTTTCTCTCAAGTTCTTACTGAGAACTCTCGACTAAAAATGGAAAATGATATTGATGGTGAACCAATAGAGTACTGGTACAAGGTGAGATAAATTCCTGCTGGTGAGATAAATGAACTTACAGAGTCAATAAACCAAATGAAGTGCGAGAACGGTGAGACGGACTTTTTGAGTTTAGTAACTGAACCGGAGCATGATATCTGGTATGGTAATCACGCGATTTGAGAGTAAAGGAAGTCAGATATGAATTTGTACGAACGATTTATTGATTTTACAAAAGAAAATGAAATAGAAACTAGAGACCTAGGTCATCAGCGAGAGGATGGATATGATTTAGTTGTATTCGGTAAAACAGCAAACAAGGATAACGGGTTAATTTATAAGATCGTTTTTATTTTCTATGATAATGATAATCTCGTTGATTTCTATATAATAAAGAGCGTGAAAGTAAAGAACAGAGTGTATATCCTTGAAAGACTAAATGATCGTAACTCTCAATTTAGAGCGGCATCATTTTTTCTCAATGGTAATCTGGCATGTATGAAGAGTTATTGTGCAACCGGCGGATATATCCGTGCTGCGATAATGATGATGGAAAAAAGTATGGAACGAGCACAGGAAGCATTTTCCGAATTTGACCCTGCATAATTCCGTTATTATCCTAGCAATATCAGACAAAAGTAAGAGAGAGTCTTGACTATTTAACACCGGAGGAGCTCTTCGGGGTTTTTCTCAATCAGGTGTATTCAGTTGTAAGATTCGTCAAGTTAGGTAGTGCTCAATTTGTCATTGCAATTTACGTAAATTAATCATCAGAGGAGAAAGGTTATAATGGCAGAAAAAAATACAGCCAATATCGGCTTCGAAAAACAAATATGGGATGCAGCCTGTGTGCTGCGTGGTAACATGGATGCATCAGAATATAAGAATGTTGTTCTTGGGTTGATTTTCCTAAAGTATATCTCAGATCGATTTGATGAAAAATATCAGGAGCTTGTTGAAGAAGGAGATGGGTTCGAGGAAGATATTGATGAATATACTTCGGAAGGCATCTTCTTTGTACCGGCCGGCGCACGGTGGAGTGAGATAGCAGCAAAAGCACATACACCGGAAATTGGTACAATGATTGATGATGCCATGCGCGCTATTGAAAAAGAAAACAAGCGTTTGAAGGATATTCTTCCTAAAAACTTTGCCCGCCCGGAACTGGATAAACGAAGACTTGGTGATGTAGTGGATTTGTTCACCAATATCCAGATGATTGAGCACGGCAGCGAGAAAGATATTTTAGGTCGTACCTATGAGTATTGCCTTTCGATGTTTGCTGAACAAGAGGGCAAGCGTGGAGGCGAATTCTTTACTCCTTCCTGCGTAGTACGTACTTTGGTGGAAGTATTAAAACCTTTTAAAGGAAGAGTATACGACCCTTGTTGCGGTTCAGGTGGTATGTTCGTTCAATCTGCAAAGTTTGTAGAGAATCACAGCGGCAATATCAGTAATATTTCTATTTATGGACAGGATTCCAATCCTACTACGTGGAAGATGGCACAGATGAACCTTGCTATCCGTGGTATCGAGCCGGATCTTGGAACATATGCAGCGGATACTTTTCTGGAAGATCGCCATCCAACCTTACGTGCAGATTATATAATGGCCAATCCACCGTTTAACCTTTCGGATTGGGGTGCAGATAAATTAAAAGAGGACGTTCGCTGGCAGTACGGTATGCCACCTGCAGGAAATGCTAACTTTGCATGGTTGCAACATATGATTTACCATCTGGCACCTTCAGGAAGAATCGGTATGGTCCTTGCGAATGGTTCACTTTCTTCTCAGTCAGGTGGCGAGGGGGAAATCCGTAAAAACATCATAAATGCAGATTTAGTTGAGTGTATTGTAGCGATGCCAACGCAGCTTTTCTATACAACACAGATTCCGGTTTCACTCTGGTTTATCAATAAGCAAAAGAAACAATCCGGAAAAACATTGTTCATTGATGCTCGCAAGATGGGAACAATGGTGAGCCGAAAGCTTCGTGAGCTGACGGATGAAGACATTAATAAGATTTCAGATACCTACGAAGCCTTTGTTGATGGAACATTGGAAGATATGAAGGGATTCTGCGCTGTTGCTGACACTGCAGAGATAGAAAAGCAGGATTATATCCTTACACCAGGTCGTTATGTAGGTATTGAAGAACAGGAAGATGATGGGGAGCCATTTGAAGAAAAGATGGATCGGTTAACATCTGAACTTGCGGAAATGTTTGCAAAGTCACATGAGCTGGAGGACGAAATCAGGAAGAAGCTGGGGGCGATCGGATATGAAATATAAACTCTCTGAAATAATGGATATTATTGGTGGCGGAACTCCTAAGACAAGTAAGCCAGAATATTGGAATGGTGACATTCCTTGGCTTTCTGTAAAAGACTTTAACAATGACTATCGCTACGTCTATGAAACAGAGAAGACCATTACACAAGCTGGACTTGATAATAGTTCGACGAAATTGCTAAAGCGAAATGATTCAATAATTTCGGCGCGTGGTACTGTCGGAGAAATGGCGATGATTCCATATCCCATGGCTTTTAATCAGTCGTGTTATGGACTTCGTGCAAAAGAAGGTCTTGTTGATGAGGAATATCTATATTATTTGATTAAGCACAACGTGGTGGTTTTGAAAAAGAATACTCATGGTTCAGTGTTTGATACTATTACGCGAGATACATTTGACGATATTGAAGTGGAATTACCATCACTGGTGGAACAGGAGATAGTAGCTTCAATACTCCGAGACTTAGATGACAAAATTGAGGTGAACAATAAGATAAACAAGAATTTA
>ERZ1034973.822-NODE-822-length-20374-cov-5.820119_pt1 | contig 20374 bp, 15 predicted proteins | sample MGYA00520686_ERZ1034973 | MGnify/ENA primary metagenome ERZ1034973 (study PRJEB33766, sample SAMN09781775) | gut metagenome | biome: gut microbiome | host: Homo sapiens | place: Madagascar | study: EMG produced TPA metagenomics assembly of the PRJNA485056 data set... | reverse complement strand
GGGTATAACTATTATTGCAATGTGGATTCCAGTAAGTATTATGTGCAGCTCCGTGATAGATATTTCCGCATGGGAAGAAGAAATCTGGATGGATACCGAATGTATTATAATCCGGATCTGCTGGCGGATCTGTTTGATGCCAGCTCAGTGTTTGATTCTGCCAGACCGGTACCGGTACCGCCTATGGGGCAGAATTAACGGAGTATAGCGATAGAAGGGAGAGAATATGAAGAAAAGAATATATCTTGCCATGCTTGCTGCATGTCTGGCGCTGACAATGACAGGCTGTGGGGAAAGTGGAAAAACAGGGACAGATACTGCAGAGACACAGGAGAATTCAGATGGAAAAACTGTGGAGGCAGGGGTTTCCAGGCTGGTTTCTGTTGATAATGTAGATAAATACATTACTTTGGGAGAATATAAAGGGCTGATCCTGGATAATACAGTGGAGGTCATCACAGATGATGATGTGCAGGCCAGAATCGACCAGGAGCTTCAGGATAAAGCAGAGGCAGTTTCTGACGGAGCCCAGGAAGGTGACCTGGTCACAGTGAATTATGTGGGAACTATTGACGGAGAGACTTTTGACGGAGGAACTGCCAATAATTATGATTTTATCATAGGAAACGGCGGGATGTTCCAGGAGTTTGAGCAGGGTGTGATTGGCATGAAGAAGGGGGAGACAAAGGAAATTTCTATTGATTTCCCTTCAGATTACAGTGACAGTACACTGGCAGGAAAAAAGGCAGACTATAAGGTGACTGTCCAGAATGTCCGCCGTGCTCCTGAGCTTACAGATGAATGGGTAACAAAAAATACAGATTATACCACAGTAGAAGAATACCGGGAGGGAACCCGTAAGACTCTGGAAAAGGAAGCCAGGGAATCTGCAGGTGAGGTGCTGAAAAACACGGCGTGGAATACAGTTCTGGAGAATACAGAGGTAAAGGAATATCCTGAGGCAGATGTAGAAAATGCGATTTCTGAATTTCGTAAAAGTATGGAGGTCTATGCAAAGCAGGCAGATATGACACTTGAGGAGTTTGTGGAAAGCCAGGGAATCTCCCAGGATGCTTTTGATGAGCAGAGCCGCCAGTATGCAGAGGGCAAGGTAAAGCAGAACCTGATCGTTCAGGGTATTATGGATGCAGAGGGACTTTCCCTGGATGATAAGGAAAGCCTTAAGGTACAGGAGGAGCTTGTAAAACAGATGGGAGCTGCTAATCTTGCAGAACTGGTAGATACCTACGGGCAGAGCTATGTGGATGAGTCTGTGGGACTGCTGCGGGTGGAAGACTTTATTGTGAAGAATGCGCAGGTGAGTGAAAAGGCAGCAAACGGAGATACAGTAGCAGATAATGCAGAGGGTGCTGCAGAACAGGCAGAGGATTCTGCATCAGGAGACAGCCAGACAGAAGTGGATCAGAATCTGGAAGATGAGCTTGGTACAGAGACGGAATAGTGATTGTATTTACCAGGTAAATGAGTTATGATAGAGCAATAAGAGATACTTGACATGAATATTAAACAAAAAGTGGGGAAAAAGTAACAATGGATAAGCGGGTTTTGCGTGAAAGAATGCGCAGAAAAAAACGCCAGATGATGATCAGGCGCTATACAAGATTAGGTCTTTATGTCGTGGGACTGATTCTGGCAATTGTATTTGTGGTCAGAGGGATCATAATTCCTGTTGCACATCGTGTAGCCGGAGGCGGTAATACAGAGAAAACTGTAGAGGCTCAGGCACAGACTGAGCAGACTGCTGATCCAAATGCAGCAGTGAGACAGCCGCTGAAGGGAAAATCAGATACAGATAAAATAGGCACTATGACTGTTGGATGGCATGAGGATTCCAATGGAAAATGGTATCAAAACGCAGATGGTACATATTATGCCGGGGGCTTCCAGGAGATTGACGGACAGACATATGCCTTCGATTCCAATGGATATTTACAGACCGGCTGGGTAACCAAGGGAGTGAATGATTATTTCTTCAAGGATGACGGTACCTATGATTCGTCTCAGAAGCGCCCCATGCTGGCGCTGACTTTTGATGATGGTCCGGGACAGTATACAGATGAGTTGCTGGATTGCCTGGAACAGAATAATGCTCATGCAACATTCTTTATGCTTGGCCAGAATGTCGGTGAATATCCGGATGCACCAAAACGTATGCTGGAACTTGGCTGTGAGATTGGAAGTCATTCCTGGGATCATACACAGCTGACTACCATTGATCTTGATGCAGTTGCAAAGCAGTTTTCTGATACAGATGATGCGTTGATTCAGGCATGCGGACAGGCTGCCAGTGTGGCACGTGCGCCTTACGGAGACGGAAATTCAGATATTTATAATACTGTAAATAAGCCGTTCTTTATGTGGTCTCTGGATACAGAGGACTGGAAGCTTATGGATGCAGATGCAGATTACAGTGCGGTAATGAATGGAGATCTGACAGATGGAAGTATCATCCTGATGCATGATATTCATGAGCCATCTGTAAAGGCAGCTTTGAGGCTGATACCAGATCTTATTGCAAGGGGATATAAACTTGTAACTGTAAGTGAGATGGCAGAAGCCAAGAATGTAACCTTGCAGAATGCATGTTATGTGGATTTCTGGCAGAGTACTCTGGACAGCGGACAGGTTTCGGGATATCAGGGCGGTTCTGATGCAGCAGCTTCTACAGACGGAACAGATGGTACATCTGATGCAAGTACAGACTCTTCTGACGGAAGTGAGGATTATTCTGATGGAAGTACAGATTCTGGAGATGGAAGCACAGATGACAGCAGCTATGATGACGGAAGCTATGACGACGGAAGCGATGATGATTCCGGAGATTACAGTGATGATAATGTAGATTATGGGGACGGATACGAATAAGACATGAATTTCAGAGATCTGTCCGGATAAAAGAAAGAAGAGCAGTTCCTGTAAAACTGTGATATATACTCAGAATTGCAGATATATTACAGAGGGAACGGCTCTTTTTTTGATATCTGCAAATTGCTCCGCTGATTTATTTTGACCTTTTGACTCTGATATCATGAAATGAAAAGGTTATAGTTAATGAATTTTACAAAAAACACATAAAATCATCAGAAAAATTGTTGAATATACACAGAAATCTGATTGACGTAGAGGATGGTCATTGGTATAATAAAAGCTATAGAATGACTAAAGGTCAGTTCGCTAAGGGAGGACTCCAGATGGGTGAAAATATGAAATTTACAGATTTAGATCAGTATTTATTTGGTCAGGGGACCAACTATGAAGTATATAAAAAATTAGGAGCACATCCTGGTACCCGTCGTGGCAAAAAGGGTGTATATTTTGCTGTTTGGGCACCTAATGCACAGGCAGTGTCAGTGATCGGAGACTTTAATGGATGGGATGAGACTGCCAATCCTATGAAGAAGGTGGGTCCCATCGGGGTTTATGAGATTTTTGTAAGGGAAGCAGAGATCGGACAGCTGTATAAGTTTTTTATTACAGGAGCTCACGGGGAGAAGCTTTACAAAGCAGATCCCTATGCTAATGAGGCTGAGAAGCGCCCCGGAACTGCATCCAGGATCACAGATATTACAGATTATAAATGGAAAGATGCCACATGGATCAGAAACAGAGAAAAGTATGATTATAAAACACAGCCCATGGCAATTTATGAAGTACATCCCGGTTCCTGGATGAAGCATGGATGGACAGAAGAGAATGAGGAAGGCTTTTATAATTATCGAGAATTAGCTCCTGCCCTTACTGACTATATGAAGAAGATGGGATATACCCATGTAGAACTGATGGGAATTGCAGAGCATCCCTTTGATGGCTCCTGGGGATATCAGGTGACCGGATATTATGCTCCTACCTCCCGTTATGGAACACCTCAGGATTTCAAATATATGATCGATTATTTTCATCGCAATAAGATTGGAGTTATCCTTGACTGGGTGCCTGCACATTTTCCAAAGGATGCCCATGGTCTGGCTAACTTTGACGGAACTGCAGTGTACGAGCATGAGGATCCCAGACAGGGAGAGCATCCGGAATGGGGGACAAAGATATATAATTACGGCCGCCCGGAGGTAAAGAACTTCCTGATTGCCAATGCTCTCTACTGGGTAGAGGAATGCCATGTAGACGGACTGCGAGTAGATGCGGTGGCATCTATGCTTTATCTTGATTACGGCAAAAAGGATGGTGAATGGGTTGCAAATAAGTACGGCGGAAATAAAAATCTGGAAGCCATTGATTTCTTTAAGCATCTGAACACAGTAGTGCAGGGAAGAAACCATGGAACTGTTATGATCGCAGAGGAATCTACTGCCTGGCCCAAGGTTACAGGAGATGTGGAGGAAGAGGGACTGGGCTTCAGCCTGAAGTGGAATATGGGCTGGATGAATGACTTCTTGGAATATATGAAGCTGGATCCTTATTTCCGTAAATATAACCATAATAAGATGACATTCTCCATGACTTACGCATATAGTGAGAAGTATGTGCTGGTACTTTCCCATGATGAGGTGGTTCATCTGAAATGCTCTATGCTGGAAAAGATGCCCGGAAGCCCGGAGGATAAAGTGAAAAATCTGAAGGCTGCATATTCCTTTATGACCTGTCATCCGGGTAAGAAGCTTCTGTTTATGGGACAGGATTTCGGACAGCTCAGAGAGTGGAGCGAGGAGAGAGAAATTGACTGGTTCCTGCTGCAGGAAGAACCGCACAGAAAGCTGCAGGAATATTATGCAGATCTTCTTACGATTTATAAGAAATATCCTGCTCTTTATGCTATGGATAATGATCCATCCGGCTTTGAGTGGATCAATGCCGATGACGGGGACAGAAGTATCTTCAGTTTTGTGAGAAAGTCACCTACCGGAAGAAATAATATTTTGTATGTGGTTAATTTCACTCCTGTGGATCGTCCGGACTACAGAGTAGGTGTACCAAAGAAAAAACAATATAAGCAGATCATGGATGAAAATGGTCTGTTGACAGAGCCAAAGACCTTTAAGGCTGAGAAACAGGAGTGCGATAACAGACCGTTTTCCTTTGCATATCCGCTTCCTGCTTACGGAGTTGCAGTATTTACCTATTAAACATGGTAAAGCGTTAAAAATTCGTGCAAAATAAATAATTGCTTTTTCTTTCTGAGTGCGATATAATGAGCGCGAACAAGAAGAGTTGATTAAGTTTGTACATGTTGAAAGGAGAAAAAACATGAAGGTATCTAATATTAAAGACATTGATAAATTTTTTGAAGTAGTAGACAGCTGTGATGGTAAGGTGGAATTAGTAACAGGCGAAGGTGACAGACTGAACCTGAAATCTAAGTTATCCCAGTATGTATCTCTGGCAAACATTTTCTCAGGCGGAGAGATTCCGGAGCTTGAGATCGTTGCATATGAGAAAGAGGACATTGATAAATTAATGAGCTTCATGATCAACGGCTGATCATAGAATATACCAAGGGGCATGATATCATGCCCCTTTCTTTAAAGAACAAAGTGTGTAAAAAAGCTTTGGAACTGTAACTGACAGTATACATATACGGCTGGAAACCAGGGGGCAGACTGCTTCCTGGTCAAAGTGCGTTAAGGTACAATAAACAGTAATCAGAAAGAAAAGGAGAAAAATGAATCATGGCTACAAAAATTGATATTATTTCCGGTTTCCTTGGAGCCGGCAAAACTACATTGATCAAAAAACTTCTGAAAGAAGCATTTGCAGATGAGCAGGTGGTACTGATTGAAAATGAATTTGGCGAGATCGGTATTGACGGTGGTTTCCTGAAAGAGGCGGGAATCCAGATCCGTGAAATGAATTCCGGATGTATCTGCTGTTCTCTGGTTGGTGATTTCGGAACTTCTCTGAAGGAGGTTGTTGAGAAATATCATCCGGACAGAATTCTGATCGAGCCATCCGGTGTAGGCAAATTATCAGATGTGATCAAAGCAGTACAGGGTGTTCAGGGAGATGTGGATATTGTACTGAACAGCTATACCACTGTGGTAGATGCAAAGAAATGCAAGATGTATATGAGAAACTTTGGCGAGTTCTTTAATAATCAGGTGGAATATGCGGGAGCGGTTATTATGAGCCGTACGGATATTGTAGATGAGAAAAAAGCGCAGCAGGCAATGGAGCTTCTTCGTGAGATCAATGGAAAGGCTGCCATCATTACCACTCCGATCGAAAAACTGGATGGTAAGAAGATCCTGGAGGTTATGGAGAAACCGGTATCTCTGGCAGATGAGATGATGGAGGAAGAGGTTTGCCCGGAATGTGGACATGTGCATGAGCACCATCATCACGACCATGAATGTGGCTGTGGCCATGACCATGAGGAGCATGAGCACCATCATCACGACCATGAATGTGGCTGTGGCCATGACCATGAGGAGCATGAGCACCATCATCACGACCACGAATGCGGCTGTGGCCATGACCATGAGGAGCATGAACACCATCATCATGATCACGACCATGAGTGTGGATGTGGCCATGACCATGAGGAGCATGAGCACCATCATCATGACCATGAATGTGGATGCGGTCATGATCATCACCATCATCATGCAGATGAGGTCTTTACAAGCTGGGGACGTGAGACAATCCGTAAATACAGCCAGAATGAATTAAAAGAAATGCTGGATGCGCTGTCTGAATCCGGGGATTACGGTATTATCCTCCGTGCCAAAGGAATGCTTCCTGCTGAGGACGGAACCTGGATTTATTTTGATATGGTTCCTGAGGAAACAGAAATCCGTGAGGGTGCACCGGAATATACAGGACGTCTCTGTGTGATCGGTTCTAAATTAAAAGAGGATAAGCTGGCAGAATTATTTAAACTTGCTTAGTGATGTTGTAAAAATAAAAGGTTAAAGGAAATAATATTATGGAAGATATCAAGGTTCCCATTTATCTCATTACCGGTTTTCTGGAAAGCGGAAAGACCACTTTTCTGGATTTTACATTGCAGCAGGAGTATTTTTCCATTGATGGAAAAACTCTGTTGATCCTCTGTGAAGAGGGAGAAGAGGAATATGACAAGGAAAAACTGAAGCTTGCAAACACGGTAGTTGAGGTGATCGAGGAAGAGGATGACCTTACACCTCAGCGTCTGGCTGCCATGGATATTATCCATCAGCCGGACCGTGTGGTTATAGAATACAATGGAATGTGGCTTGTGAGCAAATTTGAACAGATGGAACTGCCGGAAGGCTGGGGGATTGAACAGGAGATTACCTGTGTAGATGCCACTACCTACCAGGTGTACATGGCAAATATGAAATCTCTGTTTATGGATATGGTCAGAAATACAGATATGGTTATTTTTAACCGCTGTAAAGAGGGAGATCCTCTGCCTGCATACAGAAGGGGAATCAAGGTTGCCAATCAGAGTGCAGAGGTTATTTTTGAAGATGAAGAAGGGGAAATGGAGGATATTTTCCAGGATGAGCTGCCCTTTGACATCAATGCACCTATTGTGGAGATACCCCCTGAGGATTATGGAATCTGGTTTGTAGATGCCATGGATAATCCGGATACCTATGTGGGAAAAATCGTACGTTTTAAGGGACGTGTGATGAAGCCGCGTGGAATGGGAAGCAAATTTTTTGTTCCTGGACGTGTGGCTATGACCTGCTGTGCGGATGATACCACTTTCCTGGGATATATCTGCAGAAGCGATTATGCCCCTCATATCAAAGAAGGAAGCTGGGTGGAGGTAACTGCGAAGGTTGCTTTTGAAAATCGTACAGAATATCAGGGAGAGGGCATAGTTCTTTATGCGTCAGATGTAAAGGAATGTGAACCTTTAAAAGAAGAAATGGTATATTTTAACTAGGGAGAAAATATGTACTTAGTAGTTGGTTTGGGAAACCCGGGGCGGCAGTATGAGGCTACTCGCCATAATATGGGGTTTGATACAGTAGATTATCTGGTGGAGGAATATAAGGTTCCCCAAGGTGGCGTGAAATTCAATGCCATGTATGGAAAGACTGTGATCGGCGGTGAGAAGGTGATCCTTATGAAGCCGTTGTCCTTCATGAATTTAAGTGGTGGTCCGGTCAGGGATATGGTGAATTATTTCAAAATTGACCCGGAGACAGAGCTGATCGTAATCTATGACGATATTGATCTGGATCCGGGACAACTCAGGATCCGCAAGCAGGGAAGTGCAGGCGGGCATAACGGGATCAAGGATATTATCCGTCAGCTTGGCACAGAGAAATTTCTGCGGATCAAGGTAGGAGTAGGTGCCAAGCCCAAGGGCTGGGATCTGGCAGATTATGTTCTGGGAAGGTTTTCCACAGAAGACAGAAAAATTGTGGATGAAGCCATTGCAAAAGCTGGGAAGGCTGTGGATATCATGATTTCCCGGGGACCGGATGCTGCCATGAATGAATTCAATAAAAAGGCAAATTTATGACTGTTTCGGGAGATTAGGCATGAAAGCTTTTTTGACACCTCTGCAGGGGCTTGCAGAGTTTGAACAAATTTGTGAAAAAGGCAAAAAAAATAAAGGAGTCCTTCAGGTTTCCGGGTGTCTGGAATCCCAGAAGGCTCATTTAATATATGGTCTTTGTCAACTGGCGCCATTTCGTCTGATCCTGGCAGAGGATGAGCGGCGTGCCAGGGAGATTTATGAAGATTATCGGTTTTATGATAAAAAGATATATTTATATCCTGCCAGGGATCTACTTTTCTTTCAGGCAGATATTCATGGGAATCTGTTGATCCGCCAGAGAATGCAGGTGGTCCGTGCGCTTATGGAGGAAAAGGAACTGGCCGTTGTTACCAGTATTGATGGCTGTATGGATTTTCTGGAATCTCTGGAGCAGATAAGGGAACAGCTTCTGCATTTTACCAGCGACAGCACGGTGAATATAGATGCTCTGAAAGCCAGGCTGGTATGGCTGGGCTATGAAAGAGTAGGACAGGTAGAAATGCCGGGGCAGTTTTCCATTCGTGGCGGTATTGTAGATATTTATTGCCTGACAGAGGAGAATCCTTGGAGAATTGAGCTGTGGGGAGATGAGATTGATTCTATCCGCAGCTTTGACGCAGAGAGCCAGCGTTCTCTGGAAAATCTGGAAGAGATCACAATTTATCCTGCTGTGGAGCATTCGGGGGAGAAGGTCCAGCTTTCTTTTCTGGATTATTTTCCTGCGGAGAAATCTGTGGTTTTTCTGGATGAACCAAATCGTCTTGTGGAAAAAGGACAGGCTGTGGAGGAGGAATATAGCCAGAGCCGTCTGCACAGAGCAGAAAAGGGAGAGAAGAATCTTCCGGAAAACTGGCTTTGTTCTTTTGAAAAGGTACAGAAGGAGCTGAACAAACGAAATTGTATTGCCCTCTGTGCGCTGGAGCCCAGACAGGCAGGCTGGAAGATCAATGAAAAATTTTATATAGAGGCCAAGTCTGTAAATTCTTATAACAGCAGCTTTGAGCTTCTGACAAAGGATCTGGAACAGTACAAAAGACAGGGATACAGGGTTGCGCTTCTTTCCGGTTCCAGAACCAGGGCAGAGCGTCTGGCAAAGGATCTTCAGGAACACCAGCTTTCGGCTTTTTACAGTCAGGATTATGACCGGCAGATTCAGCCGGGAGAGATCATGGTGGTCTATGGCCATGCGAAAAAGGGATTTGAGTATCCCCTGACCAAGTTTGTGGTCATGACAGAATCTGATATTTTTGGCCATGAGCAGAAAAAGCGAAAAAAGAAAAAGAATTATAATGGAAAGCGCATTCAGGATTTTGCAGAGCTTTCCATTGGAGATTTTGTAGTTCATGAAAGACATGGTCTGGGTATTTACCGGGGCATTGAGAAGGTTGAGGTTGACCGGGTGGTCAGAGATTATATCAAGATCGAGTATCAGGGAGGAAGTAATCTCTATATTCTGGCTACCCAGCTGGATTCTCTTCAGAAATATTCCGGTGGGGATGCTTCAAATACTCCTAAACTGAATAAACTGGGAACTTCTGAATGGAATAAGACAAAAAGCAAGGTCCGGGGTGCTGTAAAAAACATCGCAAAGGAACTGGTGGAGCTATATGCAGCCCGCCAGGAGAAGGAAGGGTATGTGTGTGGCCCGGATACTGTGTGGCAGAGAGAGTTTGAGGAGATGTTTCCCTATGAGGAAACAGAGGATCAGCTTGCTGCCATTGAGGATGCCAAAAGAGATATGGAGAGCACCAGGATCATGGACCGGCTGATTTGTGGAGATGTAGGTTATGGGAAGACAGAGGTGGCACTTCGGGCAGCTTTCAAGGAAGTGCAGGAGAGCAGACAGGTGGCATATCTGGCACCTACCACCATTCTGGCTCAGCAGATTTATAATACTTTTGTCCAGCGAATGAAGGAATTTCCGGTACGCGTGGAGCTGCTCTGTCGTTTCCGCACGCCTGCCCAGCAGAAAAAGGCAATTGAAGATCTGAAAAAAGGACAGGTGGATGTGGTGATCGGAACCCACAGGATTCTGTCCAAGGATGTGAAATTTAAAAATCTGGGTCTTCTGATCGTAGATGAAGAGCAGCGTTTCGGGGTCACTCACAAGGAGAAGATAAAGCAGCTGAAAAAAGATGTGGATGTACTTACTCTTACTGCCACACCGATTCCCAGAACCCTTCATATGAGTCTGATCGGGATCAGAGATATGAGCGTACTGGAGGAGCCGCCCATGGACAGAATGCCTATCCAGACTTATGTAATGGAGTATGATGAAGAGACTGTACGGGAAGCCATTAACCGGGAGCTTCGCAGAGGCGGACAGGTGTATTATGTTTACAATCGGGTAACGGATATTGCAGATGTGGCATTGCGCATTGCAAAGCTGGTGCCTGAGGCAAGAGTAGATTTTGCCCACGGGCAGATGAGTGAGCGGGAACTGGAAAATGTTATGTACGGTTTTGTAAACGGAGATATTGATGTGCTGGTTTCTACTACGATCATTGAGACCGGATTGGATATTTCCAATGTAAATACCATGATCATCCATGATTCAGACAGATATGGACTTTCCCAGCTTTATCAGCTGCGAGGCAGAATCGGACGGTCTAACCGCACGGCTTACGCATTTTTGATGTACCGAAAGAATATGATGCTGAAGGAGACTGCAGAGAAGAGACTGGCTGCAATCCGTGAATACACAGATCTGGGAAGCGGCTTCAAGATTGCCATGAGGGATCTGGAGCTTCGCGGTGCAGGAAATCTTCTGGGAGCCCAGCAGCATGGGCATATGAATGCAGTCGGATATGATTTGTATTGTAAGATGCTCAGTGAAGCGGTAAAAGAAGCCAAAGGAATCCATACAATGGAAGATTTTGACACATCCATTGACCTGAATGTAGATGCTTATATTCCGGATACTTATATTGGAAATGAGTTTCAGAAGCTGGATATTTATAAAAGGATTGCGGGAATTGAAAATCAGCAGGACTATGATGATATGCTGGAAGAGCTTCTGGACCGGTTCGGAGAACCGGGAAAGGCTGTGCTGAATCTGTTGGCTGTAGCCAGATTAAAATCCATTGCCCACAGGGGTTATGTGACGGAAATCAAACAGCTGGGGAAAGAGGTGCGTATTACTCTATATGAAAGGGCAAAGCTGAATCCTGCAGGAATTCCTCTGCTGATGCAAAAGTATGGACGGAGTCTGCAGTTTAAAAATGACCGGGAACCTAAGTTTATTCTGAATCTCAGAGATCATCTGATCCAGGCGCTTACAGAGTTTGCAGGAGAGCTGGAGAAAATGGCAGAAGGATCGGAGATGTAACAGAAAGAAAGATGTCTGGGATTTCGGGAAAATCGTGATGAAAGTGTGAATTGTATGAGATATTTTACAATTTGCCTTGCCCTCAGACTGAAAAAAGATTATACTGAGATAAGCGCACAGGACGGAAGGATAATATTCCTGTGAATATATGGAGGAAGAAATGAAAAAAATGATGAAAAGAACAGCCGCTGTGACCTTGGCAGGCATTATGTCAGTGGGATTGCTTACAGGCTGCGGAAGCGAAACGATAGACGGAACAAAAACAGTAGCTACTGTAGACGGAACTGAGATTCCTCTTGGCGTGGTAAGTCTTTATGCCCGTCAGCAGCAGGAGCAGACAACTGCCATGTATATGAGCTATATGGGAAGTGCTGATAATATCTGGGATCAGACTGCAGATGAGGATTCCGGAAAGACTTACGGAGATCAGGCAGTGGAAAGCAGCCTGAAGTCTGTAGAGACTATGTATATCCTTAAGGAAAAGGCTGCTGACTATAAGGTTGAAGTGACAGAGGATGAGGAAAAAGCCATTGCAGATGCAGCTTCACAGTTCATGGCTTCCAATGGAGAGGATACGATTAAAGAGCTTGGAGTTACCGAGGATCAGGTAAAGACTCTGTTAGAACTTCTTACAATTCAGAAGAAGATTTATGATCCTATTGTTGCGGAGGGCAATATTACAGTTTCTGATGATGAAGCAAATCAGTCCTCTTTCACATATGTCAGCATTTCTACCAGTGGTGATGATGTGACTGATGAGCAGAAAGAGGAGAAAAAGAAACAGGCCCAGGAGATTCTGGACAAGATGAAAGAAGATCCTACTGCTGATATGAGTGAAATCGCCAAGAGCGTGGATGACAGTTATTCTGCCGTAGAGGGTAATTTTACAACCAAAGAGAGTGAGGATGGCGAGGATGAGGATTACAGCTCCACTGCATATCCGGATGAGGTTCTGAAAGTACTCCGTGGTCTGAAGGACGGAGAGGTTGCTTCTGATATTATTGAGACAGATACAGGATATTATGTAGTAAGACTGGATAAGGTTCACGATGATGATGCAACAGCGTCCAAGAGAGAATCTCTGAAGAACTCCAAGGAGAGCACCTACTATTCCGATACTACCAGTGATTGGCTGGACAGTGCAAAAGTCGATGTAAACAAGAAGGTTCTTAAAACTCTGAAGATTACAGATAAGCATACCTTCACAGCACCTACACCTACTCCAACACCTGAGGTAACTGAGGAAGCAACAACCACATCTGAGGCAGAGGAAGAAGCAACAGAGACACCTGCAGCAGAAGAAGAGGTAACAGAGACACCTGAGGCAGAGGAAGAAGCAACAGAAACACCTGCAGCAGAAGAAGAGGTAACAGAAACTCCTGCGGCAACAGAAGCAGCAGAATAAAAATGAGATAAAATGAAAGCCGGCTATATCAATTCGTTGGATTGATATAGCCGTTTTTTATGTTGCTTGCTTTTACAGTATCAGAAAATCACAGTATCCCTGCCGTGAGTTTTGCCATAATATAGCTTGTCATCCGCATGCTTGACCATTTCTGAAAAAGTGGAGTGATAATCATATTCCTCCAGGCCAAAGGTCATAGTCACATGAAGGGAGACATCCTTATAAACGATGGTCAGATCAGAGACTGCTAATCGGATATTATTCATCAGTGTGCTGGCCTCATCCAGATTGAGTCCGGGAAAGAAAAAGAGAAATTCTTCACCGCCCCATCTGCAAACATGTCCCAGTCCAAGGGTTTTTTCTTTGAAAAGCTTTGCCAGATCAGTGAGGGCCTGGTCTCCGCAGTTATGACCATAGGTATCGTTTACCTTTTTGAAAAAATCAATATCTCCGATAGCAATACTGAAATTTTCGGTTGGATTTGCTGCAATATGATTTTTCAGGATATCCTCCATACGTCTGCGGTTATACAATGTGGTAAGAGGATCTGTGGCTGCCTGCTGCTGCAGCTCCATGTTGTAGAGAAAGAGATGTTTCTCTGCTTTCTGAAGATTAGAACTGAAAGTAATGCAGACTAATACCATAACAATAAAGGAAAGTACAGTGTTCACAATCTGCAAGATCAGCATTTGTTCATTATTCAGAGAATATACAGGGGCATTGAGCTGACAGTTGAAAAATAAAGCCATTCGCAGGAAAAACAGGAAAATGGTAAAAACAATTTTATTGAACAGCCGGTCATAGATGGAAAACATGGAAACCAGCAATAACGGCATCATGAAATTGATTCCACCACAATTCCATCCATAGCAGTAAATGAAGTAAGTGATCCATCCTACGGAAATGCATACATAAAACAGAAGATTCCATCGGATAGGAATGGTGTTAATTTTTTTCCTGGCTATACAGGAGGCTGCTATCCAAACTAATACGGGAATACAGTTTTTGACATATCCCATTTGTACCAGGCAGATGATAAAGATAGCAAAATAGGCGATATAAATATTGTAGGATCTGGTCAGAATCAGGGAATAGTAGACAGGGGTTGATTCTGGCAGATTCTCCTGAGGTTTTTTTGTGTTCATACAAAATCCTTTACTGAAAATTTATATAAGATGAAAATGTTTTAAAGCATTTGCGATTCCGTCCTCTTCTATAGGAGTGGTCTGATAGGTGCAGTAAGGCAGGATCAGGGGGTCTGAGTTCCCCATTGCAATGCTTGTTTTGGCATATTTAAGCATAGGAAGATCATTGGTGCTGTCACCGAAGGCATAGGTATTCTCAATGGAAGCCCCAAGGTAATCGGTGAGAAACTGAATGCCTGTAGCTTTGCTGTAGTCTTTCTGGGTCAATTCCCAGGCTGCATCTTCATGAACAAAACAGGTGAAATGCAGGTCTGCAAATTTGCGGAACTCCTGGCGGTCAGATTCTGCAGTAGGAAATACCAGGAATTTGTCAAATGTGAAGTTCTCATATTCCTGGGCAGTGTACAGAGAAATGTCCTCTGTAACAGCTACCTTTTTCAGATTCTGTATAGCATCCGGCAAATCACAGGAAGAGCTGTCATACAAAATTTTGTCCGGCCGTTCAAAGCAGGCGGGAAGTCTGCACTGTCGAAGCTTTTCCACAATTTCTCTGCATAACGGGTTTGGAATAGAGCTGGAAAGCAGCAGTTTGTCGTGGAGATAGATCTGGCTTCCGCAGCCACATACATATCCGTCAAAATTCATTTCCCGGATCATATCCGGAAGCATGGTGTAGGTACGCCCGGAATTAATGAAAAGCAGATGACCATTTTTACGGGCAGCCTTTAATGCCTGCTGTGTACTGTCTGGGATTGTCCAGGGATAAGCGGTGAGCAGCGTGCCATCGATGTCAAAAAATAAAAGTTTTTGATCTTTATTCATCCAGAGAATCCTCCTCATCTGAGACAGATTTCTCTCCGGTGTGTATACGGATGCCATTGAGCTCTACGTCACCTTCCATAGGGATGACCAGACATTTTACACCGTCAATAAGCTTTGTTTCCACAAGTGCGGCACGTTCAGGATCTACATGTACTACCACATCAGGTGTTTTAATCTCAAAACGTCGGGTGTTGGTGATATTTGAGGCTACCAGAGAGGATTTTTCTCCGGCATTGATTTCATATTGTTCATCAAAGGATTGAAGCTTTTCATCCTCTACACCACAATCTTCAAAAAGTCGTTTGACTTCAGATTTGGTAAGGACTACAGGTTCAGGCTCATCCTTCTGGGATTCGATCAGCTCATTCAGCTTTTCGTGAATATTCATAACTGTATCATAGTCGCAGTCATCTCCCAGGGTTTCTTCTACCAGGGCATTAAAGGAGTCCTTTTGTCCGCCGGCAGAAAGAGGGGCGGTGCATCCCAACAGTTCGTCAATAAAGATATCCCGAAGCTCATTGGTATTCTTACTATAATAAAGAACACCGTGGATATCCGTGCTGCGGTCATTAAACTGTGGGAAAAGGAAAGCTACTTCAGGCATTTCTACGATCCAGTCACGGATACGGTCCTGAATGCTGTTGGTCTCAGCGTTATAACAGAGCCCTGCTTTGGAAAGCTTTACAGGACAGATACAGCACATAATGTGATCATAAATCTCATCAGATGCATCGAACATCTCTGCACCATCAGAGGATTTGCCGGGAATATCGTAGACTCCGTGAATCAATATAATATAGTAGTTTTCCGGATAATCATAGTTTTCAATAATCCGGTCATAGAAGCTTTCAACAAGCTCATCGTCAGTCAGCTTGCTGCTTCGCAGTTTCATAAGAAAATGCTGGGTGCCTCCCTCAGCCTCCTGGTCCAGAGGGAATTCCATGTTCATAAGATTTTTACCCACTGTACCGGATAGAGATTTGCGGAAAATCTCAAAATATTTAAACATTTCCTCCTCGGAGAGAGAAAGAAAGGCTTCTTTTAATTCGGTCTTCTTGTTTTTTTCCCCATCTACGTAACAGCCGCAGATACGGGTGATAGAACAGTTTTCCGGAGTAAACTGTTTCTTGATTTCGGAAATTTCTTTTTTATTCATAAAAGGAGATACCTCATTTGTTGTTTGATTGTAATGTATGATCAGGGGATATGTTTTGTCCATTTTCCACCTGACAGTATAACGTTTATTATAAAACAGATTTAACTTTGGGGCAAGGAAGAAGTATGACAAAACACAAAAATTGCAAGGTATAATTACTAAAACGGAAAAGAAAATAAACAAATAAAATGGTTGAAAAATTTCAGGTACAATGTTATATTGGAAATAGATGGGAAAACGTTTTCTTAAACACAGAAAAATCCCCTTAAAAAGTTTTATGAATGTTGAAAAAACGGATGATTGTGTGGAAAAACGTTACCACAGAGACCTGTTTTAACCGAATTAAGTAAATCCCCTGCTTCAATTGCGAAGAGCAATAAGCAGTTATTTGGTTATGGCAAATGGCGAAGCGGATTGGGAATATCCGCTTGACCAAGACAGAAAGGATAAGGAAGAAAATGGATGTAACAATTAAGGATATAGCAGCTGATGCAGGGGTATCTGTATCTACGGTATCTCGTGTTATGAATGGATCTAAATCTGTAAGTCCTGAATTAAAGGGGCGGGTTATGGCCAGTATTGAGAAATTTCATTTTCGTCCCAATGCTGCAGCCCGCAGTCTGGTTACCAGAAACACCGGACTGGTAGCTGTTCTGGAAGCAGATGTACGAAATCCGATCACAGCTCTTCATCTGAAGCAGATCAGTGACGTATGTATGAAGCACGATAAAGTGATGATTGTCTGCGATTATGATTTTGACCAGGATAAGGCCCTTCTTCTGATGGATAATATGCTGGAACGAAATATTGACGGATTGATTTTTCAGGGAGTTCATCTTAATGAGAAAATTCTGGAAAGGCTCAGGAGATTTCAATGTCCGGTTGTGCTGGGAAATCAGGGACCATCAGAAGATATGAGATGTGAGTTTCCTGCTGTTACAGTAGACAGCTATCATGCAGCCAAAGACATGACCCGGTTTTTGATCAGCGAAGGACATAAACATATTGCATATGTTGGCGGAAGCTCTGAGGATTATACAAATGGAACACTGAGACTAAGAGGTTTTCTGGATGGAATGAAGGAGGCTGATCTGCAGGTACAGGATTCGGATATATATCAGGGAGAGTTTTCTACAGAGTCCGGAGAAAAAGGGATGAATCAGATTTATGAAAACAGTCTGGAGCTTCCGACAGCAGTGGTGACTGGTTCTGATATTATTGCCGCAGGTGTGATTCGGTGTCTGAAAGCCCATAAATTAAAGGTACCGGATGATATTTCTGTGGCAGGATTTGATGATTCTATTTCTGATATCTATGATCCTCCGTTGACAACAGTAAGAATGCTTGATCAGGGAGAGGTTTTTTATAAGGCTCTTTTTGAGGAAAAGGGAGAAGCGTGCGTGAATGAATGGTGTTATTTTCCATATCAGATTGTAAGGCGAAGTTCTACCAGGAGAATTACAAACTAAAATTTCATTGCCCAGGAAATCAGGAATGAATTTTGGAAATGTTACTAAGAAGGAAATGTATATATAAAAGACAGGAGGCCGTATATGGCAATTAAAAGGGAAAAAATGAAAAAAAACACAGGTATGGAAAGTCTGTATGATGTCAGACTGGAGAAAAAAATAGAAGAGCTGCGCTGGTTATATATGGAGCTTTATGGAAATACTTCGATGTTTGCGGAATTATGTGACCAGATGAAGAGCTTCTATCAGAACCGTGCAGAAGCACTGAAGGAACTTGATCAGGAAAGAGAAAAAGATCCCCAGTGGTATAAGAAAAATGACATGCTGGGAATGATGTTTTACATTGATAATTTTGCCGGAAATATGAAAGGTGTTGAAAGCAAACTGGATTATCTGGAAAAAAACAATGTAAATTATATTCATCTTATGCCATTCCTGGAGACTGTGAAAGGCCGCTCGGATGGTGGCTATGCAGTGGCAGATTTCCGCAAGGTACAGGAGAATCTCGGCACTATGGAGGATCTGGAAGAGCTGACAGGCGCTTGCCATAAAAAAGGAATCAGTGTGTGCATGGATTTTGTTATGAACCATACCTCTGAGGATCATGAATGGGCAAAAAAGGCCCGCCAGGGGGACGGAGAGTATATGAGCAGATACTTTTTCTTTGACAATCCCTATCTTCCTTCTCTCTATGAGAAAACAGTGCCGCAGGTATTTCCTACCACTGCACCTGGAAATTTTACCTGGCTTCCGGAAATCGGCCATTATGTAATGACTACGTTTTATCCTTATCAGTGGGATCTGAATTACAAAAATCCCCGGGTATTCAATGAAATGATGTATAATTTCCTTTTCCTTGCAAATAAAGGAATTGATATTATCCGTATTGATGCAGTTCCTTATATCTGGAAGGAACTGAATACTTCCTGCCGTAATCTGCCCCAGGTACATACGATTGTGCGTATGATGAGACTGATCAGTGAGATTGTATGCCCGGGCATCCTTCTCCTGGGAGAAGTGGTGATGGAGCCGGAAAAGGTGGTGCCTTATTTCGGAACTGTGGAAAAGCCGGAGTGTCATATGCTTTATAATGTAACTACAATGGCAACAACCTGGCATACAGTTGCAACCAGGGATGTGAGCCTTTTGAAAAAACAGCTGGATATTGTCAATGGACTTCCCAAGGATTATGTATTTCTCAATTATCTGCGGTGCCATGATGATATTGGCTGGGGGCTGGATTATGCAACTCTTCAGCAGGAAGGAATAGAAGAACGTTCCCACAAGAAGTATCTGAATGATTATTTTCAGGGTTATGCCGGAAACAGCAACAGTCGTGGAGTGCTCTATAATGAGGATCCGGTTACCGGAGATGCCAGATTCTGTGGAACAACAGCATCTATGTGCGGGATTGAGAAGGCTGGCTTTGAGCATGACAGGGCAGGGATGAAGAAGGCAATCCAGCTGGACGTGATGCTTCATGCTTATATGTTCATGCAATCGGGAATTCCTGTTCTTTACAGCGGAGATGAAATTGGGCAGGTAAATGATTATTCCTACAAAAAGGATCCGGACAAGGCTCCGGATTCCAGGTATATCCACAGAGGTGCCATGCGTTGGGAGCGTGCAGCAAAATGTGACAGCCCCAGAACTGTGGAAGGACAGATTTTCAGACAGCTGGATAAGCTGGAAAAAATCCGCAAAACGGAAAAGGCTTTTATGACAAATGCGGATACCTGGACAGTAGAAACCTGGGATAACAGTATTTTGTGCATTGGACGCTATTATGATGGCGATAAGATATATGGGTTGTTTAATTTCAGTGAGTATGATAAGACTGCATGGATCAATGAGCGGGATGGTATGTACAGAGATCTGGTATCAGGCAAGGTTATGGAAGCGGCAGGGGTAAATGTTCCGGCTTATGGTTTTTACTGGCTGAAAAAACAGTAAAGGATTTCTCTCATTACATTACATAGAAGGGATTTGGTGTTGCGGGTATGATGATCAGGAGGCATTATTGGTTTTCCGGGAGAGTGCAGGGAGTTGGTTTTCGCTATAGGGCGTATTATATTGCCGGCTCTCTGGGGATTACCGGATGGGTACGGAATAACTGGGATGAACGTGTGGAGATGGAAGCCCAGGGTACGGAAGAGAGTCTGGATAAAATGGTGCAGATGTTGAGGGAGCAGAGGTTTATCTGGATTGAAGATGTTGAGATGAAGGAAATGGAGGTGGAGGTGGAAAGTGGGTTTTATGTGAAGTAGAGGGGGTGTGCTGGAGGCCGGATGCCGGACGCCTCGAAAGGACAGCGGGTGGGGAGACTGGTTTCGGGGGCTAGAAACTCTAAGGCTCGGAAGATCAGCTAAAGGCGCTCGCAAATGGCGCAAACTCGCTTCGCTCAGACAGTGCGGCCATTTGTTCGCAACGCTGATCTCCCGAGCCTAAGAGTTACTACGCTCCCTGCACGAGCCTCCCCACCCGCTGTCCTTTCGGGGCTGATGGCTGGCGGCGGGAGGTTTTGTAGAGTGGTGGCTGGTATGGGGAGTGGGCGTAGTGTGTTTTTTGTCTGTGGGAAGAAGAATAGTGACTGGAAA
>ERZ1034973.807-NODE-807-length-20605-cov-10.146569_pt1 | contig 20605 bp, 17 predicted proteins | sample MGYA00520686_ERZ1034973 | MGnify/ENA primary metagenome ERZ1034973 (study PRJEB33766, sample SAMN09781775) | gut metagenome | biome: gut microbiome | host: Homo sapiens | place: Madagascar | study: EMG produced TPA metagenomics assembly of the PRJNA485056 data... | reverse complement strand
ATATTTTCTGCTCATTCAAGAACAGTAATATTGTCTTTTTTTACTTTATCAAATGGTGTGAAAATCTACTCCCCAAAAGTTGACCCCAAAAGTCATCCTCCCCATCATAGTTTGGCTATCCTTCATTTGAAGCGCTTTCATGGATTTCAATGACTTTTCCTGTAATTGCTGATGTTCTATGCGAGATTGAAATAACGGTTCTATCTTTCATTGCATTTTGTATTGCGAGAAGAACTTGCTGTTCTGTAGAGGTATCTAAATCTGCGGTGATTTCATCGAGTAAAAGTAATGGTGGATCTAAAACAATGGCACGTGCAATGGCAATAAGTTGTTTTTGTCCTTGAGAGAATAGATCATTATTATATTCAGTATCTAATTGTTGATCAAAGCATTGGATGGTATCCCATAAACCAACGATTTGATATGCATGAATGATTTGCTTTTCAGTAATGTCTGGATCAAAGAGAGATACTTGTTCTTTGACTGTTCCGCGTACTAGATGAAATGACTGTTCCACATAGCCATAGATGCTTCTACGAATAGATGGTGAAAATGTAGATGGATCATGATCAAATACTTTGACTGTTCCAGAATCTGGCTTGTATAAGCCAAGAATGAGTTTGAAGAGTGTGGATTTCCCTGCACCTGTTCTTCCCTGGATTGTTACTTGTTCTCCTGAATAAATTTCTAGATTGTAGTCGTGTAATACTTCTTTTGTATCATATGCAAAATGGAGATGTTGAATGGAAATGATGGGATTTGTATTCTGGATATTTGAAACTGGTTGAAATGCTTGCTTTTCTTCTGAGGCAAAGAAATCCTGAATTCGATGAATTCCTGCAATCGAAGATTGTATTGTCTGTATTTCCATGCCAATACTTTCAATGGGTCCAAATACTTTTGAAATATACTGCATACACATCACAGCGTTTCCTGCACTCATTGAAAAAATTGTGAATTCTGGGCTTGTTGCAATGAGAATCAATATGCCAATTGTAAGTGCATTGATGATTAAAATGATTGGCGAGTATATTGCATCATAGAAGTTTGTTTTCTGTAATGCCTGATAGCTTTGTTCAATGGTTTGATCATATGCATCTTCCATGAATGGCTGTGCCTGCAGATTTTGAATCATTAGTAGATTGTTGATTGTATCTGGCAGGATTGCATTTGCATCTGCGATTGCTTTTCTATTTTGTATTTCACTTTTTAACATTTGCTTTTGTGTGAAGCGCGTAAACAAGAAAACAACAGGAAGCAACAGCAGTAATAGATAAAAAGCTAAAGATGCTTTTTGAAAGAGCACAACAAGAATACTGATTAATGTACAGGCATCTGCAATCATAGAAATGATTCCAGATGAAAATAGTTCTTCTAATGTATCAACATCCTGAATGATACGTGAAGTCATCGCCCCTGGGGATTGTTTTGTGATTGTGCCTGTATCCAGTTTTATGAAATGGTGCATCATTTCACTTCTTAGTGCATGTGTAAGCTTTTGGGAAAGAATGATGAGCAAGCTGTCACGAATAGATGTACTGATACTTTCTAGTAAGAAAAATACAAAGTAGGAAAACATCAAAAGAAACGTAATGTTTTGTTTTGTGGATAGAAGATCAATGATCTTAGCAAATAAGAGTGGTGGAAGCAGTGTGAATGCAATTGTGGCAATAAAGAATAGAATGACACTGCACGATAATAGCCAGTGTGATTGAAATACTTTTTTACATGTGCTGAGAATCATTGTGTGTACCTCTTAAGAGTGTCTTGTATGTTAAAGATGTCTGGCATAGATCGGCATGTGTGGATAGTGTTGCGTGTGTGTCTTCCAGCAGTAATACTTTTGTTGCGTATTGAAAAATAGATAAGCGATGAGAAATCAATATGATCATTTTATCTTTACAGTAAGACTGGATATTGTGGAATACCTGTTGTTCTGTTTTGATATCTAATGCTGAAAATGGATCATCCAGGATAATCAAAGAAGATGCGTGAACAAGTGTTCTTGCTAAGGCAATGCGCTGTGCCTGTCCTTTGGATAAGAGAATACCACCATTGCCTAATTTTGTATGGATGCCCTGTTCCATCTGCTCCACTTCTTGATCAATGCATACAAGTTTCAGGTATGGAAGAATATCAATATCTTTGCCTAAGGTAATATTGTGTTCAATCGTATCATTGAGTAGCTGTAAATCATGACCAAGATAGGTAACGTTCTGTTTTTCAATAGAAATGAAACCTTCATATGGAATTTCCTGTAGAAATACTTTTCCGAATGTTGATTTTCCACTGGCAACTTTTCCACAGACACCTAAGATTTCACCTTTTTGTAATGTAAAAGAAATATGTTTGAATAAGTCATTGGCATTTGGATAGTGGAACGATAGATCTTTTACAGTGAGAGAAGGGATGATAGAAGGTGATGGGATGGATGTATCTGCATCTAATAAATATGGGGATAATCGTTTCCATGAAATCTGTGCTTTATGCACAGCGTTGAATAATTTAGCGGATTTGCTTGATTTTGTTGCGAGTTTTAAGAAACAGGCAACATATGTCGTAAAGATGGCAATATTCCATGTTCCTTGTATTACGTAGTGGCATCCAGAATATAGAATTGGAAATAAACCAAGTAGTGTAATTACAAAATAGAGTGGTGGAAATGCCATGAATGGAATATTGGCTTTGATAGAAGCAAATTCATACTTCTGTAATATATTTTCATAGGAATGCATACGATTTTCTTCACAGCCATAGATGCGATACATCATTGCATTACTTGTAAGATCTAATGTTGTTTCGTTTAAGGCTGCAGTGATCTGTTTCTGCTTTTCACTTGTTCTTTGTACAAGTGTTTTCATTTTCTCTGCCAGTAAATAGGAAACAGGAATACAGACAATACATAGCAGTGTGATTTTTATATCGTAGTGAAATAACATGCATAGGTACGCAATCAACGCGATACATGTATCAAATAGTTCTGTTGTGAATTTGCGAATACCTTCACTGCAGTCATCGGCATCAATGACAGCTTTTGTAAGCAAAGCACCTGTCTGTTCCTGCTTGATTTGTAATCATGGTGCATAAAGAATGTTTTGGTAGATTTTCTGTTTAAAGCGTTTGTTTGTATTATTTGCGAAGATGCGTACATAGTTACGCTTATAGAAACGAGAAATCTGAACAATACTGATGGAAAATAAATATAAAAGAATGATTTTTACAATTGTTTGAAAAGAAATGGATTGTTGGAAGTAGCCATAAATACTTTGTGTGAGTTTTCCTTCAAAATATGGTCCAAGAATTAAACCAAAGTTATAGACGAGACCAGTGATTGTGACAATGGTTAAAGACTTCCATTCTTTTTTGAAATAATACAGAATTGATGGTTTCATAATGTCTGTATCCTTTGCATGACATTTGGAAAGTGTGATCGACTTTCTTTTTTGCTTTTTGCATACATCTTATCTAGTGTTATGAGAAATGTTTCTTTTTCTTCCTGGTTGAGATCTTCTAACAGCCAGTCATAAAATGCGGCTTCAATACTTGTTCTGGATTGCTTTAATGCTTGTGCTTTTTCTGTTGGATATAGAAGATGTTTTCTTTTATCTTTTATATCTTGCCTGCAGATAAGATATCCTTTTTTCACTAATGATCTGACTCTTTTTGTGACTGCACCTTTTTCCACATGTAGTTCATTTGCTGCTTCTTGTTGCGTTGTGCCTGGATGGTGACGTACATAATGGATCAGTTCCAGCTCGGAAGAACCAATATTTGTTTCTTTGAATATCATTGCATTGAGTTTCTGTGCTTCTCTAGCAATTTTACCTATTTTTCTTGCTTCACTCATATCGCGCCTCTAATAGTTGTATGTACAACTATTAATATAAGACACTATTAAGAAACTGTCTATCGACCTTTTGAATAACAATGCTAAAATGAAGAAAAATGGAGGTGCAGATATGTGTACAGCTTTAACTTATAAAACAAAAGATTTCTATTTTGGAAGAAATCTGGACTATGAACATGGATATGGTCAAAGTATCATCGTTGTTCCTAGAAACTATCCAATCCCATTTAGACATATGCAGGATCTGGATCATCATTATGCATTGATCGGCATGGGTATTATGACAGCTGGCTATCCTAATCATTTTGAAGCAATGAATGAAAAGGGACTTGCAATGGCTGGACTGAACTTTGTTGGAAATGCAGTCTATCATCCAGTGGATGAAACAAAAGATAACGTTGCACAGTTTGAACTGGTAAACTATATTCTTTGTACATGTGCAAATATTGAGGAAGCAAAAAAGGCGTTGAAGAATCTGAATGTTGATAATGAGAAGTTCTCTGATCAGATGCCGGATGCTTATCTGCATTGGATGATTGCAGATGAGAATGGATGTTTAGTAGTTGAATCCATGAAGGATGGTTTACATGTACATGAGAATCCTTATGGTGTATTAACAAACAATCCGCCATTTGAAATTCAGAGCTTCCTGTTGAATCAATATATGTCACTGTCAGCTCAGCAGCCAGAAAATACATTCTCCAAGGAATTTGATCTGAATACATATTCAAGAGGTATGGGAGGTCTAGGACTTCCTGGTGATTTAAGCAGTACTTCTAGATTTGCGAAGTGTGTATTTACAAGAACGAACAGTACAAAGGAAGAAAGTGAAGAAGCAAGTGTATCTCAGTTCTTCCATATCATTCACAGTGTTGAACAACAGAAGGGATGTTGTGAAGTCAGAAAAGGAGACTATGAATATACGATCTATTCTTCCTGCATGAATACAAACAAGGGAATCTACTATTACACAACATATAATGATGCAACAATTCATGCGATTGATATGCATCGTTGTAATCTGGATGGAAATGAAATTGTATCTTATCCATTTATGGATGAAGCAAAAATTGAATATCAGAATTGATGTAAAATGGCCGTTTCAATACGGTCATTTTTTCTTGACTATTTCTTCCATATTTATATAATTACCTATGATAATTACCGGAGGTAACTATATGGATGCGTATCAGGCAAGAAAAGTAATAGATGCTTTTGAAAAAGCTGAAAAAATATTACAAAATCGACCACCTTTACCAAAAGATATCCTTCCTTCTTACTTGAAGATGCTAGATAAGATCTATGAATTGGATCAAAAAGGAAAGGTAAGAGGTTCTGATGTTGCTAGTGCATTGCACCAGACAAAACCAAGCATCACAAGAGCACTTTGTGCAATGGATGCAATGGGCTGGATTACAAAAGAAGATAGTGTAACGGATAAAAGAGTTGTGTATATTGTTTTGACGGATAAAGGCAGAGAAATCCATCAATACTATATTGCTTCCTACTATAGTGCATTATCAAAACGTTTAGAGAAATATAAAGAAGAAGATATCAATGTAATGATGCAATTAATTGATGCGTTTTATCAGGATCTTAGTGAAGATCCAATGAAGAGAGAGGAATTTTAATGAACGATTTTACACAAGGTTCTATTTTAAAAAAGATGATTAAGTTTATGATACCAATTCTTGGTGCATTGGTATTACAGGCAATGTATGGTGCAGTTGACTTAATGATTGTTGGTCAATTTGGAACAACATCTGGATTAAGTGGTATTTCTACTGGCAGTAATATTATGAATCTGGCAACGTTTGTTGTTGCGGGATTGGCAATGGCTGTGACGGTACAGATTTCTAAATACATTGGCATGAAAAATGAAGAGAGGATTGGCAGACTGCTTGGGGCTACAATTGCTTTATTCTCTGTAATTTCTGTTGTGGTGAGTGTTGTTTTAATTGTTTTTGCACCACAGCTTTCTGTTTTGATGCAGGCACCAGAAGAAGCGTTAGATCTAACAGTTCAGTATGTGCGTATCTGTGGTGCTGGATTCTTGTTGATTACAGCGTACAATACTATTTCTTCTGTATTTAGAGGACTTGGAGATTCTAAGTCTCCACTGATCTTTGTTGCAATTGCATGTTGTGTAAATATTGTTGGTGACCTTGTTCTGGTTGCGGGATTCCATTTGAATGTAATTGGTGCTGCGGTTGCGACAGTTGCGGCACAAGGGGTCAGTGTGCTGCTTTCTGTTTTGATTATTCGTAAGAAAAAATTGCCTTTTTATATTCACAAAAAAGATATTTGCTTTAATGAAGAAATCAAAGGTATCTTTAAGATTGGTACACCAATTGCTTTGCAGGAATTGTTAACACAATTGAGTTTTTAAGCTTTATGTGCTTTTGTAAACTCTTTAGGATTAGCTGCATCGAGTGGATATGGTGTTGCGAGTAAAATCCAAGGTTTTGTTATGTTGATTCCTGGTTCTTTGATGCAGTCAATGTCATCTTTTGTATCTCAGAATGTTGGTGCAGGAAAAGAAAAAAGAGCATTTCGTGCTATGTTGACGGGTATTGGCATTGGTGCTGTTGTTGGTGTATTTGTATTTATTGGTGTTGTATTTATTGGTGTTGTATTTTATGGTGATGTATTGGCAGGTATCTTCACAAATGATGCTGCTGTAGTACAAGAAGCATTTAATTACTTAAGAGGATTTGCATTGGAAGCAATTGTGACTGCAGTATTGTTTAGCTTTATGGGGTATTACAATGGTCACGCAAGAACGTTCTGGGTTATGATCCAGGGACTGGCACAGACATTCATTGTACGTTTGCCTATGGCATATATTATGACAATACAGCCAGATGCAAGCTTGTTTAAGATTGCATTATCTGCGCCTTCAGCGACGATCTTTGGCATCGTATTGAATGTTGCTTACTACTTCCACTATCGTAAGCAGCTGCCAGTAACAGAAGAATAGTATAGACATTAAAAACGATTATACTGGTTCTACTTCCTGAATGAATTCATTTTCTTTCAACAATGCAAACCATAGTTTTGCACCATCCTGGCTGTCTTCTAAATCTTCCAGTTTGACGCCAAGAAAACCTTTCTTTTCAAGAATTGACTTATTTAACAATCTTGCAGGCTCATCTTTCATGGAATAAATATATGGTTCTTTTGGTGTATCTTCTCCATAACATGCAATATCTGGATCTAATGAGAATATTGCATAGTATGTTGTGGATTGATAGCAGTTGCGAAGAATCATTTCTTTTGCATTATCTAACATGTTAGAAAAGATATGTTGTTGTCTGTAGCGTTTTGTAACATATGCATTATGAAAGAAGCATGCTTCGCCATCTATTTCATCTGTATTGTTAGATTTACATAATGGATATGGGTAATCAGGAAACATCATTTTACAAAGTGTATAGTGCTGTAAAAATGACCAGTCTGAATCTAAGGATAGTTCTTCAAAGATGTCATTAGAATGCAAGACATCATGCATTGTTCCGTGAGAAAACGCCATATCTGCGATGATTTGTTCTTTATCATAGACAAGAATCAAACCTTGTTCTAAGACTTCAAAGGAATTCTCTACAACACGAGGATATGTAAATGTTAGATAGAAATAATCATCAATCTGTTCAACATAGCACTCTTCTGGGAAAAGGTTGTATCGTTGCTGCAGTTGCTGATATGTTGGTTGAATATAATTTTTCAGCATTTCATATGCCTTATCAAAATAGTGTTTTGTTAATGTATCCATGCGAATATCATAACAGAAATTGGAGTATACTGAATTAGAAAGAAGGCAGTTATTATGAAACCTGTGATTGGAATATTAGCACATCCACCATATACACATGTAGAAAACAAATTCAATCAAATCTCCTGCAACTATACAAATTCTGTTTATGACGCAGGAGGATTACCTTTCATCATTCCTCAGATTGATGATCCTGCATTGATTCATGAATATGCTGAACAGATTGATGGTTTATTGATTCCTGGTGGAATTGATGTGAATCCTTTGATGTATCACGAAAATCCATTACCAAAACTTGGAAAAGTGGATAAAACATATGATGAATGGCAATTACATTTCTTAGATGCTTTTGTGGAAACAAGAAAACCAATTCTTGGTATTTGTAGAGGCGTACAGATCATGAATGTATTCTTTGGTGGTACATTATGGCAGGATCTGTCAAATCGTGAGAATACGTTCCTGCATTCACAGACAGAAGCAAGAGATGAAGTATCACATCGTGTAACGATAGAAAAGAATTCAAAACTATATGCATTGTTTGGAAAAGAATTGTATGTGAATTCTTTCCATCATCAGGCATTAAAAGAAGTAGCGAAGAATCTGAAAGTAACAGCATATGCAGATGATGGCGTTGTAGAAGCAGTGGAAGATCCTGCATATCCATATCTTGTAGGCGTACAGTGGCATCCTGAAGGATTTGTGTATACAGATCATAGTATGTCTTGTTTATTTAAAGATTTTGTAAGTACGTGTCAAAAAGATTAAGGTTACATTTTTGAAATAGTAAATTCTATTTTGTATATACGGAAGTGAAATTTAACTTTTCAGTTCAGCCTCTAAAAAATACTTGAAAATAGATAATATTTCATGATTTTGTTGTGAGAAATATGTGTATAATAATGTAACAAAGTTATTCGGATTGTTACTGAAGAAGGCAAAACCAGATATCTCTGTACTAGTTTTAAGTACGTGTATCTGGTTTTTTTTGTTATAATATCTCGGTAAGTAAGAGGTGACTTTCGAGCTGATAGAACTACAAGATTTTAATTTTGTTAATTTCGATATATCAAGGAAAACATATGAAGAAAAAAGATGTGAATCATTTAAATCGTAGTGAGTTGATTGATCTTGTTTACCAGATGGATAAATCAAACACTGGTTTAAATACATCAGTATCTGAACAGATTAAACAGGAAAGAAGAAAAATCAGACAAAAAAAAGCGATTCAAAAATTTATTTTTAAAGCTGTTTCAGTCTTGCTTGTTGTTGCGGCCGTTTCTGTTCTGATTGCTACGTTCTGGCTTCCAGTATTAAAGGTATATGGTTCATCTATGTCACCTACGATGGAGCCTGGTGAAGTAATTGTGACAGTAAAAAGTGATACGTTTAAGAGTGGTGACATCGTTGCCTTCTGGCAGGGAAACAAGCTACTGATCAAAAGGGTGATTGCGTGTCCTGGACAATGGGTAGATATCGCTTCTGATGGAACCGTCAGTGTTGATGGACAATCCTTAGAAGAACCATATCTGAATGGAAAGTCTAGAGGTATCTGTGATATCGAACTGCCACATCAGGTAGAAGAATCCCATTGGTTTTTAATGGGAGACAACAGGGAATCTTCATTGGATTCAAGAACTGCTTCCATTGGTGATGTTTCTAAAGATCAGATCGAAGGTAAGATTCTATTCAGAATCTGGCCAATGAACAGCGTTGGAATTGTACAGTAAAGATAGGGAGACATTGTGCAGAATAGACGACATAAATTTATAAAACAGGCTTTACAGAATAAGTCACGCAGTCAGAGATGGAGGAACATCATTCTCTGTCTTTCTTTCGTGGTTGTTTTCTGTACTGTTTTTGCATTGATTCATCCAGCAATTACTTTAGAGGATACAAAGCAAGAGCACGTACATAATGATGACTGCTATTCAAGTAAAGGAGATCTCATCTGTGCAGAGAGTGATGAATTTGTTGAAAATAATGAATCAATTGACTCTGTAAATAAACCTGAATTAAATTCAACAGAACCATCAGATGCAGATAATGAAACAACAGACGTACAGGAAGAAGAAACGCAGATTGTTGAACCTGAATCAAATTCAAACAGCCAGGATAGTTTTGATTTAAGTGTTCCTGCAAGCGCTTCAAAAGTTGCGTCGATTGCATTATCGTATCAAGATGAAAGTGGAAACTGGCATGTAATAGAACAAGATAATAAAGATAAAATTTCTCCGAACAAATTGTTTAAGTTTACTGTTAACTATGAAGATATTCAGATTAAATCTTTACTTGAAAACTATAATCGTACATTAAAATATACGCTTCCAGATATTCTGCGAGATGCATTTGTAGATGGGAACATTATGTCTGGTACAAAAAAGGTTGGTTCCATATGGGTAACTGATGGTGTTGTGTATGTTCAGTTTTATGAATATTATCTAAATGGATTAACCGATGCTGAATCTACTACAATCAATGGTGATTTTTATGTTTCTGCAAAAATCAATTTAAGTAAGCTGCCAGGAGATGGAAAGTTAACAATAAATACAGCGAACAAAAAATATCAGTTCAATTTTGAAGAGGATGCCATTGCAAAATATGGTCAAGTTACTGTTGACAAGAAATGCACAAGCTCAAAAGTGATTTCTAATGATAGTGGTGACTATCTTGCATATACGATTCGCGTGACAGCAGGGCAGGATGGTGCACCAGCTGTTTCTATCGTTGACTATTTTACGAGTAATTCAGATTTTGTCAGTTTTGTCGGCATTACAGAACAAGAGACATCAATCACAAATGAAGAAAATTCTATGAAACCATCTGAAACAATTGCTGACGGGAAAACACCTGGTTCCATCTATAAAGGAAAGGTTCCAACGGACAATACAATACCTTCTGCAAATGATTCAAATATTACTGAACCTGGAAGTCTAGTCTGGAAGATTGGTGACATGAGTGCCAATGAAACAAGAAGTCTGACATATTATGTAAAGTTGAAAGATAACGTTGCCTTAAACGGAAAAGCAATCAATAATAATGCGAAATTATTCAGTAGAAGCTATTTCAGACAGGAAGATAATGCTGGGTTTACGCCAACAATTGATTATGATGGAAGAATGTACAAGAGAAATGGTTCTCCTGTCAGACAGACGGATGGATCTTATCGTGTTCCGTACACATTGCATTTTTCCATCAGCAAAGAAAAAAGTAATTATTCCCTAAGGAACTTTGTATTCTGGGATTATCTGGATTATTCTGACAATTTTCATACAGATCCAACAGTACGTCAGTATGTCAGTTATGATCAGAGTTCTGTGAAACTATTTGTAAAAAGATATGATGAAACAGAATTCAATGAAATGCCAGTTAGCGATTATACGGTAAACTGGAGCAATGGAAATGGTGGCAGCAAGCCAACACGTTTCAGTGTCACGGGAACAGCGGACCATCCATTAATTGTAAATCCGGGAGACGAGTACTACGTATCATATTCTCTGAATGTTTCAAATGAAGCAATGGCAGCAATGAAATCAAATTCTGTAAAAATACTCAACAGATTTATCGCAGATGCATCAAATGCAAAAAAATATGAATCGTATATAGATAGAGTATATGATGAAGTTAACGTCGGAAACTACAACTGGAATGAAAAGAATGTAGGAAATGTTACTGCAAATGATCAAACAATAACAATGGATGGAAATGTCTATAATTCTTTATTTCAATTAGATTCTGCGAGGTTATTTACTGTTCCTTCAGGCAGTTATCCATATACTGTTAAAGTCAATCAGACACTTGGTGACTGGGATGCTACGAATATCACGATGAAGGATACTCTTACACCTGCAGACAGGATGCAGTATGTTGGGTATGTAGAGATTGAAGCGCGTGAATATGACAGTACTGCAAATACATATAACACTGTTGATACAAAATGGGTGAACATTGATGGAAAATCTTCCTTTTCCATTAAACCAAGTGATATTGGATGGAGTAACGATAATTATTCCTATTTCATCACATATTATGCGCGTCCAGTCAATCAGGAACAGTTTAGCCAGGCAACAATCAAAAACAGTTTCACACTGAAAGGCAATGTAACAAATGGTACTTCTAGTTATCCAATCACAGGAATCAAATCTGAAAAAGAAGTTACAGTGGAAGGTAACTACAGTATGTCTGTAACAAAGTCAAGCTGGTATTATGAAGAACCAGCTGTTGACAGCGAAAACTGGCAGAACGGAAAGATGTACTGGGTCGTAGAAGTCAATGGTACTTCCATTAAGGAAGGTACGGTATTTAAAGATATCGTCTCAAAAGGTGATACGAAAAATGGAACAGTCGGAATGGATTCTGTTCTTCATAAAGATTCCATTGCGGGAATTTACAAAGGAACACTGGAAGAAGGGAAGTACATTTCCAGCTATAAAACTTTAAGTGATTTAACAGGAATCCCTTCTCTGACATCTGTTAAAGACAAGTTTGATGTTCGTCCATTGGAAAATAATACCGAAATAAGTGTAAAAGCAAAAGAAACGATAGATCTTGGAACAGATAAACTTTACATTGTGGTCATGAGTGAACCATCACAGATACCATCAAATTATCGTGAGGTCTATGCATATAAAAACAGCATTCAAACAAGTGATGATGGAATTCATTTTACTGATCGTGGAAATGCCACAAAGGATCTTTGTGGCGGTGCTGATATCTTGAAAGAACTTGGTCAGACATTTACATACAGCAATGGTGCTGTTACAAGCAACAATGACGGTAGAGACAATGGAGATTCCAGCAAAATCATTACGGATTCTTTAATTGGAAATGGCAATTATGCTTCCTGGGTATTTAAGGTTAATTTTGCTGGTGATTTATCTGGTACGTATCGTGTACTTGATTCAATACCAGATGGCATGGAACTGGCATATATGCGTATCAAGTGGACAGGAGAAAAGCAAGGAACGATCTATGCAAAAGAAATAGATGAACTCGATGAAACCTGGACAAAACAAGAAATCACTGCTCCAACAGATAATTCTGGACGGATTGAAAAAACGGTATATTATTCAAATGGAAAGCAGGCATTAATCAAGCTTGGCGATTTTACAGCTGGGCATGAAACAGATGTATATTCTGTAGATGTGCAGGTTGTATGCAAGGTAACAGATCCAAATGTATTGCTTGGCAGTGAAACAAAAACATTTGTAAATCAGGTAGAGCTGCAGACAGAAGAAGGCTATGCATTAAAAACTGCCACTGCACAGGCAACTATTTCTACAAAGAACATTCAAAAGCAGATTACAAATAAAACAAATGAGAAAATTACATTTACAATCTATACAAATCCACTTGGACAGACGCTACCAGGTGGGAAGAATGGAACAATCAAGCTGATTGATAAATTAAGTGATACGTTAATTCTTGATATAACTTCATTGAATGCTGTAGTAACAGGTACAAATGATGAAGTTCAAATATCTGTAGCAGTCAAAGATAATAATACTTTAGAGATAGAGATTCCAGATAATCAACCAGTAACGATCACATACTGTGCAACAGTGAATGTGCCACCAGATACTGCAGTCAGTTTTTCTAACGAAGCGTATTGGGAAAATTATTCGCATACCAGTGGAGAAACCGTAAAAGAAGAAGGCTATAAATATAACGCCGGAGGATCCGTAAGCAGTGGAACAAATATCAAACTGAAGATCATTAAAAATGATATGAATCACGCAACACAGTATTTGCAGGGTGCAAAATTCAAGATGACTGAATGCACGAGAAATGGTGATGGTTCATTTAAAGAAGTTGAAACATTTACATGGACTGGTTCAACAGATGAAAAAGGATTGTTGAACTTTGGTGCTGGCAGTCGGAACGACCATGTGATGGACTATAACACAGTCTATAAGCTTGTTGAAACAGAGGCACCAGTTGGATATGTATTGGATGACACACCTGTATATTTCATTGTTCCAAAAATAGAAAACGGAAAAACGGAATATTCAGAGTATGTAAAGCAATGCGTTGCAGATAAAAACATTCTGAAGCAATATCAGTCAATATTTGAATTGACAAGAAGCAATCATAAGGGTGAGATCACTGTCGAGAAGAAATTCATAGATCAGGGTGGAAAGAATTGTAGTCCAGTCAGTGGAACATATTATTTTGGTCTATATGATGCAAGTGGCAACCAATTAAAGAAAACATCCATCACATATCAAGCATCAGACACCCAGACAAAATCATCAAAGTTTGTGGATCTGGATTTAAATACACCATATTGCGTTTATGAACTTGATGATAATGGAAATAAAATACAGCCTGCAGCAGTCAGTACGATACATGGATTGAAATATATTACAACATACATTCCAAATGCAAATGCTGCAGTGAATGGGCAGACAATAACTGTCACAAACCAGATCTTTACACCAGTTCTGCCGTCTACCGGCAGTAATGGAACTGGTCGTTACAGGATCATAGGAGGTACGCTCATACTTCTAGCTGGTCTGTTAATGATAAAGACTTTAAGGAAACACAATTTAGAAAATTAGTAGAACATTAAGGAGGAGAAGATAATGAAGCTAATTAAAAAAATGCTAGCCATTATGTTTGCATTCATGATGGTAGTGGGAATGGGCACAAAAGTGAATGCAGAGGAAGGAGCACAGCCAAATACTAAAGGAAGTATCACAATTACTAATGCGCTCCCAAAACAAGAGTATAAGCTGTATAGAATTCTAGAACTGGAAAGCTTTAATACTACTTCAGGAGCATATTCCTACAAGCTTTCTGAAAAGTGGAAGGGATTTATTTCAGATGCTAACTATAATGCAGGAAAATACTTGAAGGAAGAAAATGGTTACGTAACCTGGATTGATGAAAATTCAGACGATGCAACTGTACGTGTTTTCGCGGAAGAAGCTTTAAAATATGCACAAGTAAATGGAATTGAATGTGATTCTTTAATTAAAAATGAAACAGACTCTGAAAAAAGCATTGCTGCAAATAACTTGCCTTTAGGATATTACTTAGTTGATTCAAGTGCCGGTGCACTTTGCAATGTAAATACTACAAGACCAAATGTTGAAATTAATGAAAAAAATGGAACACCTACTGTTGAAAAGAAAGTTAAAGAAGATTCAAAAGATACTTTCGAATCTAGCAATACAGCAGATATTGGACAGACACTTGAATTCAAAACTACAATCACTGCACAGGCAGGTGCACAGAACTATGTACTGCACGATAAAATGGATGCTGGATTAACATTTACAGGAACTGTAAGTGTAAGCTTGAAAAAGAATGATACAAAACCAGAACAGATACTTGAGAATAATAAAGATTATGTATTAAAAACTTCTGATTTAGGTGAAATTTGTACTTTCCACATTGAATTCACTAAAGACTTATGCGATTCACTCAGTGCAGGTGATCAGATTATTGTTTCCTATTCAGCAATATTAAATGAAAATGCTGTTGTAGGCAATGCAGGGAACAAGAATGATACATGGTTAAAGTATGGAAATGGCACAGATACAGCGCATTCTTCAACAACAACAAAAACATATGAAATTCCAGTATTTAAATATACAGGAAACAATAAACCTCTTGCTGGGGCAAAGTTCACTTTAAGCAAGAACTCTAACGGATCAGATCCTATTGAATTAATTAAAGTAAACGACGAAACTAAAGATTTAACATATAGAGTAGCTAAAACAGGTGAAAAACCTGTTGCAACTGAAATCACAACTCCATCTAATGGTAAATTTGTAATTCAAGGTCTTGATGCAGATACATATTATCTAACTGAAACAGAAGCTCCAAAAGGATACAATAAATTAGCTTCTCCAATCACAATTGTTATTGCTGAAGATGGTAAAGTTACATCAAATGGATCTGAAGTAACTACAGTTAACGTCGAAAACAAAACAGGCACACTCTTACCTTCCACTGGTGGTATGGGTACAACAATAATCTACATGGCTGGTGCTATTCTAGTCATTGCTTCTGGAATCGTATTAGTCTCTAAGAAGAGATCAAAAGCAAAGTAAGAAATAAAAGAATCAACATGTTGTAAAGGGAATGAGTTATCATTCCCTTACAACAGTAAGGAGAGGACTGCAATATGAAAAAACATTTATCTACAATCATACCGGTACTTGTTTTTATTGTAGGCCTGTCCTTACTGCTGTACCCAACAGTTAGTAATTTCTGGAATGTAATGCATCAAAGTAGAGCAGTTGCGAACTACTCTGATGTAATGGATAAAATGGACCAGCAGGAAAAACAAGCTGCAGTTGATGCAGCTGTAGCCTATAACGAATCACTGTTAAGTAATGCTGATAGATTTAATCTATCAGAAGATGAATTAAATACATATAAAAGCTTGTTGAATGCTGATGGTACAGGCATGATTGGCTATATTACAATTCCATCCATTGACTGTAAACTGGCAATCTATCATACCGTTGATGCCTCTGTATTACAGATTGGTGCTGGTCACTTAGAAGGTTCTAGTTTACCTGTTGGTGGAAAAGGAACGCATACTGTATTATCCAGTCATCGTGGTCTTCCTAGCGCAAAGCTTTTTACAGACTTGGATCAATTGAAAGAAGGAGATTTGTTTTATCTTCATGTCTATGATCAAGTCTTGACATATGAAGTTGACCAGATTGCGATTGTTGAACCAACAGATTATGGTCTACTTCAGATTGAAGAAGATAAAGACTTGTGTACGTTATTTACATGTACGCCATATGGTATCAATACACATCGTTTACTTGTACGTGGTCATCGTGTTGAGAATACTAGTACAGATGCTAATCTGATCTCAGAAGCATCTAAGATCAGCCCAACACTTGTTGCTGCATGTATTGGTGTGGTGTTACTTGCTATCATTTGCATCATTTATATTGTTATTAGAAAACGTTCAAAGTGAGAAACATTTATGAAAAAGCATACTTATCAAAACATACTTAAAATATTTCTAATACTATCAGCATGCATATTCTCGTTCACATGTGTCTATGCAGAAGAAACTGGCAGCATTACAGTCAATACACCAATGGAAGATATGAAAGTATCTCTCTATCGTGTTGGTGAATTTACAGAACAAGGTACATTTACACTCACAAAACAATATCAGTCATATTCTGTATCTCTTGATCATTCTTCTAGTGAAGAATGGCAGGCTACAGCCAATACACTTGCACAATACATTGAGCGTGATGGTGTCCATGCTGATGTAGAAGGTATATCTTCTAGTAATCATACGATTGCATTCAATAATCTATCCTGTGGCTTGTATTTAATGATTGGCAGTGAAAAAGAAGTGAATGATCATGGAAGTATTGAAGTCTGTACACCACAGGTTTCATTCATTGCCCTACCTGATGTATCAACAGATAATCCATATCACATCACAACAGTCATGAAGTATGAAAAGAATGACTACACATATACAAGTCTGCATGTATTAAAAGTATGGAAGCAAGATTCAGACAATACTAGACCTGCATCGATTCAGGTAGATCTTTTACAGAAAGATACAGAGGGAAATACGATTGTCTACGATCAACAGATTCTGAGTGATGATAATCAATGGTCATATACATGGAATGATCTTTCAAGCAGGTATACATGGAATGTTGTAGAAACAACGGTACCAGAAGGATATACAGAAAGTTCTATCAAAGAAGGAAATACTGTTGTATTAACAAATACATCAACAATACCAGTAATAGAAGAAAAGCCAAAACCATCCAATCAATTGCCACTCACTGGTCAGCTGCAATGGCCAATTCCAGTGTTAGTGATTGCAGGTATTATGTTTTTGATCATTGGAAAAACATGCAGAAAATATGAAGAGTAAGGCTAATATTTTTACACGCATTGGAAAGCTTTGTTTCGTATGTGCATTACTGTTATATGTATTTAATATTTATGACAGCTTTATGCAGGATCAAAGTCAGAAACAAATCCTTGAACAATACATACAGGAAAACACTCACCAGCAAGATACATCTCTTGTACAGATACCAGACTATCAGTTGCATCCAGAAATGGATATGCCTGAAGTACAGTTACCTGGACTTGAAGAAGCTGGATGCATTGGGATTCTAGAAATACCATCAATCGATTTAAAACTGCCTGTATTAAGTACATGGAGCTATGCATTATTAAAGAAAGCACCATGCAGATATACTGGCAGTGTATATCTAGATAATATGGTGATTGCTGCACATAACTCGAAAGCACACTTTAAGAAACTTTCTAACTTGCAGGAAGGGGATATCATTACATTTACGGATGCTGTAGGAAATGTATTTACATACAGTGTTGCCGGGATTGAAATACTACAGCCTGAAGAAGTAGATGATATGACAAGTGGACAGTGGCCTTTGACATTGTTTACATGTACATATGGTGGTGCTGGTAGGGTGACAGTGAGATGTAGGAAAAATAGTGAATAACTGTGTTTATAAATTACAGATTGCATAGAGAGGAATATTTTCCATCCAGTTTTGGTCAATGTATTTTTTTGTTGAAAAACGGATTGCTTTTTCTGGATGGAATTTATCACAATATGCTCTTAGACTTTGTGATTTGATATTTCCTTCAGCTTTGACTTCAATTGGAATAACATTTTTCCCTTTTTGAATTAGAAAATCTTGTTCAAATGTTGATTTATCTGTTCCATAGTAATATGGAGTATATTTTGTATCTGCAATGATTTGTTGAAGAACGTATTGTTCTGTTAGTGCTCCTTTAAATTCAATAAAAATATCATTGCCTTCAAGAATGGATGCAGCATCTAATTCACTCAGTGCTCCAAACAAACCAATATCAAGCATAAATAATTTATAAATATTCATATTTGTGTATGCTTTTAAAGGTACATGTGGTTCATTGACACGATTGACTTTATGAACAAGGCCACTATCAACCAGCCATTGTATTGCTAATTCATACTCACTGCTTCTTGCACCTTTTTTGATTTGTCCAAAGAAGAATTTCTTGTTTTCTTTAGCGAGCTGCATTGGGATAGAATTCCATACTTGACGGATTCTTTCAAGAGAGTGAATGTCTGCGTGTTTTCCGAAGTCTCCTTCATATTGGCGAATGATATTTGTTTGGATATTTCGTGCTTCTTGATAATCTTTGTGCAATCGAAATTCATTGACAACTTCTGGCATTCCTCCAACGTAGTAATAATTCTTTAGCCAGAATAAATACTTGTCCTGAAAGTTATCAATGATGGTATAGTCTTTTGTTTCTAGTACATCCGCAAGATTTTTTTCATCCATTGCGTATAAAAATTCTCGGAAATTCAGAGGATGTAAGTCTAATAGTTCAACTTTTCCAACAGGATAGGATACACCATTATGAATAGCAACACCTAAGAGTGATCCGGCAGCTACAACAGCGTAATCTTTTGCTTCTTCACAAAAATATTTCAATGATTCTAATGCTTTTTTAGATTCTTGAATTTCATCGAAAATAATTAAAGTGTCATTCGGTGTGATTGTGATTCCAGATTCAATATTTAAACTCATTAAAATACGTTCAATATTAAAATCTTCTTGAAAAACATCATCCATACGTTTGTTGTTGTAAAAGGAAATATAGGCTACTTTTTCGAAATTTGTTTTTCCAAATTCTTTCATCAGCCATGTTTTTCCTGTTTGTCGTGCACCTATAATAAGTAATGGCTTTCTATTTTCTTTAGCCTTCCATGTAATTAATTTCTTCATTGCTGTTCTATACATAAATTCGCCTCACTTTTAAGCATTATACCACACTTTTTCTGACCTGATTTCCATATAAACTTACACTTTTTCTGACCTGTTTTAGTCTGTGGGCAACACTTTTTCCGACCTTAATAAAAACCGCAAGTTTTTGTGCTTGCGGTTTCGTCTTATTTTGTAATGAAATGTTGTAATAATGTGAATGTATGCATAACACCATCTACATGGCTTCTTTCATAGTTGTGTGATGCGTATACACCAGGTCCAATCAGACCATGTCGAATATCATATCCAGCTCTGAGTGTTGTTTCTACGTCACTTCCATAGTGTGGATATATATCGATTGCGTGATCAATATTGTATTCCTTACAGATATCATGTAATTCAGTGATCAAATCATAGTTGTATGGACCACCAGAATCCTTCGCACAGATGGATACCATTCTTTCTGTACATCCAAGATCTCCACCAACACATCCCATATCTACAGATAACATATCTTCTGTATCGCTTGGAACATTGCTTCCACCATATCCAACTTCTTCCAGGCAAGTGAAGATGAGTGTGACTTTACGGTTTAATGTAATGTTTTCATCTTTTACCCATTGTGCAATGCTTAATAGAATTGCGGCAGAGAGTTTATCATCTAAGAATCTGGATTTGATATATCCACTTTCAGTGACTGTTGTTTTAGGGTCCATTGCGATGATATCGCCTGTTTCAATGCCTAACTTTAAAACATCTTCTTTAGAAGAAATATTCTCATCCAGCAAGATTTCCATATTTTCTTCTTTTGTTTCCACTTTTTGATCAGCAACATGTGCACTTGGTTCCTTGTTCAATACAACACCAGTGTACATTTTTCCACTTCTAGTGAATACCATGCAGTTTTCACCATCTGCAGTAGACCATTGATGACCACCAAGTGTTGTTGGCTTGAGTCTTCCGTTCGCCTTGATACTTCTAACCATAGCACCAAGTGTATCGACGTGTGCAGCTAGAACAAGTGGATTTCCTTCGCCGCCAATCATACATTCAACGTTTCCTTTTCTTGTGATTCTTGCTTCATACCCCATGTTATCTAATGTTTCTTTGACATATTTTGCGGCTTTTGCGGTATAACCGCTTGGAGAAGCAATCGCTGTGAGCTTGTAAAGCTGATCACAGATTTGTTTTGCATAATTGTTCATTTGTTTTTGTACCTCACTACGAATCTATTGTAAAGCAAATAAT
>ERZ1034973.804-NODE-804-length-20648-cov-9.514204_pt1 | contig 20648 bp, 15 predicted proteins | sample MGYA00520686_ERZ1034973 | MGnify/ENA primary metagenome ERZ1034973 (study PRJEB33766, sample SAMN09781775) | gut metagenome | biome: gut microbiome | host: Homo sapiens | place: Madagascar | study: EMG produced TPA metagenomics assembly of the PRJNA485056 data set... | reverse complement strand
AAAATCATTATTTTTAAAAGAAATGTTTTTTTCATCTTTTTTACAATTTTAAATTTTACAGAACCGCTTTTAAAAACTGCTATAAACGTTCAGACTTAGGACTGTCAAAAATCTGTGATAAATATTATCGCACGCTTTCGAGAAAGTGTCAAAATGTTGTGGATGAAAAAAATAATTTTGGATAGTTATAGTGCTCTCCTTTTTTTATAAATTTGAGAATATAAATGATTACACATTTGATTCAGTATCCAAAAAATATTCCCGGCAGAATTTTTCGATAGAGGCGAAGAACTGGCTGTTACGAGCTTTTTCTGGAAGAAAACTTAGATTTGTGGATGGAACTAGCGCAAGAACCGGGGCGATTTGCAGGCTGGCAAGGCGTGTTTTGTATTCTTCAGCGTTGAAGTCCGGGCGGTTCAGATTTTTTTGTGCTTCGATGCAGATATTCATGGCAGCCTGGAGTTCCGCATTGAATTCCTTCACCGCAGCCTTGAATCCCTGTCCGCGGCGGAATTTTTCTTCCGCAGATTGCGCGGCGGAAAGGAATTCTGTTTTTTGCGGAAGAATGTCCGGCAGTTCCATAAGTTTTTCCAGCCTGAAAGGTTCAACGCCTGGAATGTAAAGTCCTTCCGGTGAAAGCGTGAACGTTTTTGTTTCCGGGCTTGCGGCAATGTTGCTTTCAAACCACCAGGCAAACATTTTCATCCGCTGGTCAGAAAGCACAGGATTTCCGTAAAAATCTTTTTCCACGGAAACATTTCCGCTGAAAAGAAGCGGGAGCGAAGCGGTTTCTGCAGGTTTTATTCTTGTTGAGGCTGTGTGAATTTTCTGTTCAAAGGCGCTTCCTCTTATGTGGGTTTGATTTTTTGGAAACGAAAGGTCAATGCCGCACATAAAAATATTTTTTGCGCCGCAGAATTTTGCAAATGTCCATGCGCAGCTTGCGACTGAACCGCCCGAACCTAAATATCCCTGTTCGCCGCAGAATTTTTCAAAGAACTGGCCGACCGGAATCTGGCTTTTTGCGCAAACGATTTTTTTGCATTCAAATTTAAAAACTGTGGGATAAACCGAATTTTCTGTTATCAATATGCTTTCCGGGCTTTTTAGACCGGCGATGTGTCTGTATGCCCAGTATTGCGGGTCTGTTAGAACGATGAAGTCTGGCTGAATATTCTGCTGAAGCAGCGCGCGCAACGCCGTGTCAACACAGACAATGACCATCTTGTTTTTCAGTGTTGCTAAGTGCGGAAGAATTTTTTCAAGCGAAGGTCCGGCTCCAAGCACCAGAAAAGGCAGATTTTTTGCGCGCAATCTGAAAATGTTCACGCCTTCAAGAAGTGCGGATTTTCCGATGTTGCGTTTTGAGTTTCTGAACCAAAGCGTGCGGAATTTTTCCAGAGTTGCGTTGTTGATTTTTTCTTTTTCTCTGTTGCGCTGAATCAGCGTTGAAAGTTCTGAAAAATATTTTGCCGCATGAGCCGTTTGTGCCGCCGATGAAAAAAATACGCTGTTTAAAATTCCATATTGGTTTATTAAAGTTATCGCCTGTTCTGATGAAGCTCCGCATGCGAAAATTATTGATTTGTGCTGAAAAAGCGGCTCTGCGTCAACAAGAAGCATTGGCGCAAGAAAATGGTTCACGTCCGGCTCTACAAGAATGATTGTTTTCTGCGGAAAAAGACCGGCGGCAAATATCGGCGCGTAAAAAAGCCCGAATCCTTCAAAAACAATTGCTTCTGCGGTCTGAATTTCTTCTTTTTTTGAATTTATTAAATTTTCAGCTTCTTTTTTTGGATTGTACGCCGAATGAAGCTGGAGTGAATTTTCTTTTGCAGTTATGTCGCCGTTTTTTGCATTAAAAACTTCCCAGAATGGATACAGAAGTTCTTTTTCGTTTTGAGAGCCGATAGTTTTTTCAAAAAAATCAATCTGTTTTTCCATTGCTTTTGCAAGCTCAGGAAAACGATTCTTAAAAAGCGAAAGATTTTTATTCCAAGTTGAGTTCAATCAGCATATTCTCCGTTACTGGAGTTCCCGGCTCAGGTGATTGTGATTTTACCCAGCCTGAACCGCTTATTTTTACCTGAATATCCTTTCTGTTGAAGAGAGGCAGCAGGTCGCGCATGGATTTTCCCGTAAAGTCGGGAATCTTTGTTCCAAGCTCAAGTGGCTTTGCCGGAGAGATTGTGATTTTTCCGCTGTGCTCAAGGCTTGCGGCATCTCCGCGGCTCATTCCAAGGTGGTCAATTATTTCATCGGCAGTTTTTGCGATTACAGGCGCAACAATTCTTCCTGCGTAGGTTTCGCCCTTTGCTTTTTCAACAACGATGTAAAGAATTATCTGCGGCTCTTCAATCGGGAAAATAGCTATGCAGTTTGAAAGAAAATCAGTCGTTGAATATCCGCCGTTTTTTTTGTCTGCCATCTGTGCTGTTCCGGTTTTTACTCCGATGGAAATGTCCCTGAGCCGGGCGCGGCTTCCTGTTCCGGAAGTGGCGGTTGTTTCCATGCAGCTAAGAACATATTTTGCGGTTGATTCCTTAAAAATTCTTTCCTTGTATTCAGGCGTATGCTCGTACGCGATAGTGCCGTCCCTGTTTGTTATTCTTTTGATTACAGTCTGCTTTACAGGAATTCCGTAGTTTGCGATTGCGCTTGCGGCCTGAACCATTTGCAGCGCAGAAACGCTTATCTCCTGTCCCATTGACATTGTCGGCTTTGAGCGCGCCGACCAGAGTCGGCTGTTCGTGTCCTTTACAGAACCGGCTGTTTCGCCCGGCAGCTCGACGCCTGTCTTTGAGCCGAATCCCATCTTGTGAATCATTTCCAGAAATGTCTCGTCGGAAGCGCGGTCTGAAATCTGCGCGATTGCGTCGTTGCAGGAATATTTCAGGGCTTCGCGCGCTGTAACCCAGCCGTGATGGTCAAGGCACTTGATTCTTATTGTTTCTCCGCCGCGGATTCTGTTTTCGTAAACACCGTCGCAAAGAAAACTTGTTTTTGAGGTTATAAGCCCCGCGTCGTAAAATGAGGCTACTGTAAAAATCTTAAACACAGAGCCCGGTTCGTACGCGGTCATTGCAGGCCGGTCAATTGTCTGTTCTATTGAAGACATGCTGTATTCATTCAGGTTTGAACTTGGAAGGCTTATATATGAAAGTATTTCTCCGGTCTTTGCGTCGGAACACAAGAGCATCATGCTTTCTGCCTGCGTTGATTTCATTGTGTCGCGCGCAATCTGCTCCAGTTTATACTGAAGGTTTGCGTCAATCGTAAGGTAAATGTTTTTTCCCTGCGGCAGTTTTGCTGAGTCAGGATTTATTGCAGGCTGAAGTTCTTCCTGCATTGAATATTCAATTCCTGCAAGGCCTTTGCCATCGTCGCCCATATAGCCGATAAGCTGTGAAGCCAGCGCGTTTTCAGGATATACTCTGCCCGGAATCTTGTCGAAACTTACGAAAAGATAATTTTTTTCCGCAGTGACTTTCTTTAGCTCGGTGTATGTGTTCTGGTCAATTTTCTTTTTTAGATAAACAAAACTGGAATTTTCCGCGCGCTGCATGATTCTAAGAAGCTCATCTTTGCTCATGTCAAGATATGGCGCAAGGTCTTTGGCGAACTGCTCCTTATCTTTGTCCTTTATTCTGTTCGTTGTTATTCCCACATTATAAAAACTTGTCTGCACGGCAAGCGGTTTCCCTGACCGGTCGACAATCGAGCCGCGCTCAACGGTCTGTTTTTTTGAATAGATTTGTCCCGGCGTCGCCGTCGATAGTTTTATGAAAGTATAGAAAATATATAAAAAGAACAGTAAGAACAAGGCGAGAACAATCTTTAATGCTGTTTTGTTGAAAAATCCGTTCATTTTCCGATAATCTTCCCCATGATATTTTTGACCGAAACAAATCCATAGTCCCTTGAATCTACAGAGTTCTTTTGATTGTCCCCTAGTGTAAAAACATAGCCTTCGGGTATTTTTTCAAAGTTTTTCATGCGCTGGAACTGAACCGGCGTCAGTGAAATTTCTTTCTGGTTTATTTTTACAGTGTACCTTGAATTTTCGGAAAATTCTAGCAGGTCGCCGCTTTCGCCCACGACTCTTTTTATTACTATCTTGTTGTCATGCAAGTAAATAACTATGTCGTCAGTTTCAGGTTCGTTCCATTGAAAAAAAAATTCTCCGCGGAAAGGTTTTACAAGTCCATAGGCAAGTTTGTTTACCGCAACCCTGGAGCCGTTTTTTAAGGCCGGTTCCATGGATGTTCCAGAAATGCGAAGAATGTCAATTACAAAAAATTTTAAAATTATTCCTGCCGCAATTCCCGCCGCAATGCAAAGAAATATAAATGTTTTTTCTCTGTAATTTTTTTTTTCTGGTTTCATTTTTCCTGCCGATTTTAATTCTAAACTTCAGTTTTCATTATGTCGATAGAGAAGTTATGGAAATAGTAAATTGCATAGGATTTAAACAGTCTTCTTCTCCTTTTGAATTTATTTTTAGTTTCGCAGAGGAATTAAAGGAAAATTTACAGAAAACCCTTGGCGGCCGTAGCTCTTCGCGCAGGAAATTTTCAGGGCGTTCAGAACTGAATTTTCAGGAAGGTGTCTGCGCAAAAACTCATTCTTCTGCTGATTTTCTGTCTTTTCTCCGCAGTCTGGGTTCTTTCTGCACATTCGTTCAATTCAATGCGAGAAAGGCTGTTTTTTCAGCGCTGATTTTTTTTGTTCTTGCAGGCGCCGCAGGACTTGCTCTTAAGATTGCAGGCTATTTTCATACAACGGCAGGAGTTGTCAAGCTGGAAGACAACTACGAATACGAAATGACAATGCTCAGCAGGCTTATGAATAAGCTTGCGCTTGAAGGAACTACTGAATATTCTTCTGACGGAACTCTTCTGGGAACAGAAATTTCTGAAAAAGACATGGAAAAACTTTTCTGCCAGCCGGTTACTTTTCAGACATATAAAGTTCAGCCCGGGGATTCCATAAGCTCGATTACTAAAAAATTCGGGCTGAGCAACATTTCCACTTTGATTGCGGTCAACGACATTGACAATGTGCGTCAGTTGAGGGCCGGGCAGAAGTTGAAAATTCCTTCAATAGACGGACTTTTCTATACGGTAAAAAAAGGAAACAGCCTTCAGGGGCTTTCGTTAAAATATAACGTCACCATGGAAGATCTGCTTGATGTTAATGAGCTTGAGACTTCCGACCTTGCGGCTGGGCAGGTTATTTTTATTCCGGGCGCAAAACTTGAGCCGCAGGCGCTTTCCAAGGCTATGGGAGAACTTTTCAGGTCTCCGCTGAAAACCCGCTACAGGTTGACTTCCCATTTTGGTCCAAGAGCCGATCCGTTCACAGGAACAAGGTCAAACCACACAGGTATTGATATGGCTTGTCCTTCAGGAACTCCGATTCTTGCCGCGGCAAGCGGAACAATTACATATTCCGGCACTTCACCAGTTTTTGGTTATTATGTCATAATAAACCACGGAAACGGATACCAGACATTGTACGGCCACATGTCAAAGATTCTTGCAAAAAAAGGTCAGTGGGTAAGCCAGGGAACAAGAATCGGGCTGGTAGGCTCAACGGGATATTCAACAGGACCGCACCTTCATTTTACTGTATTTAAGAACGGAAAACTCGTGGATCCGCTTGGTGTTATAAAATAGAATCTGGTCATCCTGAAAGAGAGGATATAATATGAAGCATAAGATGAAAAAAACGGATTTCTTTAAAAAGATAATTTTTCTGCTCGGTCTGCTTTATGCAGGTTTTGACTGTTTTGCCGGAGTGAAATTCGGCGATGCGGACATAAATCAAGATGATGAAATTTTATTCACAGTGCGCCAGGAATTTCCGGGCGCGTTTTCATATCGTTCCTTGTTCAAGGCGAAAATAGAAGCCGGCGCGGTCAGTGGAACTCCGGTTATGGTTTCATGCTTTCCGGAGCAGATGGAGCTTTTGAGCGGTGGAAAAATCCTTCAGGTAAGAAACCGCTATGGAACTGCATGGATTGACACGTCTGTAAAATCTGTTGAATGGAAAAAATATTCTCCGGAAATTCCTGTGAATTCTATGCGGCTTTCAAAAGTAAGCGTAAGTCCTGACGGTGAATGGATTTGTTATTCTGAAAAAGACGGATTCGCGACAGGAAAGCTTTTTCTTAAAAATGTAAATTCTTCAAGGAAAATTTGTCTTGATGAAAAGACTTCCTTCAGCTATGAAAATGTTCCTGTAAAATGGGCTTCTGACAGTTCGGTCATGGTGTATGCAAAAAACGGAAATGTGTATTTCTGCAATCCTTCCGCGGTGGCGCGGGGTGTTGAAGTTGACGAAAAATTCCGCAGAATCGGACCTGGCACAATTAATTCCGTGAACTGGACTGACGGAAAATTTCTTGTGTACATCGACTCGGATTTAGTCTATAAAATAAGCTCAAAGGAACTTTACACGCTGGGACTCTATTCTGGAATAATCGGGAAAGGCCGGACTGTAGGAAGGCTTCCTTCCCAGTTCATGGCTTCAAAAGACACGTTCAGTGTGAACAACAGCGTTTCTTCAATGGTTCTTATTCAGAACGGAAAAATCTTTACATATTTTAAAATAAACAGAAATACCTGCGACTATCTTGATATAGTTTATTCAGGACCTTACGTTGATTTAAGCGCATCTCTTCTGGAAAGTGAGATTATCTGGGAGCAGAACGGCGAGCCTGTTGTTTGGATGCGGATGCTTCCTTACGGCGGTCAAAAAATAAAATCTTCGGTTTATCATCTGGAAAACCGACTTTCAAAATTTCTTGATATTTCGGATTCCGGAAAACCTGTGGTTTCTCCAGACGGAAAGTACTGCGCCTTTTATTCAGGTTCTTCGGTTTATATTTATGACACTAAAAACTGGAAGCGGGTGAACAGAACTGAAGGTGAGAATGTTGTTTCCCTTTTGTGGGAAAACTCTTCTACTTTGATTATAGGCGGCGACCGCACCATAAAAAGCTGGAAAATTTCCGGGCAGGAGCCTGTGGTTCTTGCCGTAAGTTCTGCCGTGAACGGATTCTGGAACAATGGCGAGATAACCGCGGATGCAGGAAACGGAAAATTCTTTGTTTTTGATGAAGATAAGAAAACCTGGACAAAAAAAGAGGCGGAAGTTTCAAAGCGTGAAAATGTTGTCCGAAACGGACGTTACCGTCTTTTTTGCGGCGAGACTGTCAATCCGCTTTTTGAAAACGCTCTTTACATCCGGACTCTTGTTGGAAAGGCTGTCACAAGGCCGGTTTATTCCGAAAGCGTAAAAAAAGTTCCGGAGCGTAAAAAAATTGCGCTGGTGTTCGATGCGTACGACAATGCGGATGGATTGCCGCGCGTCCTTTACACCTTGAATCGGTATCTTGTTACAGGAACGTTCTTTTTGAACGGAGAATTTATCCGCCGTTATCCGAATGAAACCAGGCAGATTTCTTTGAGCAGAAACGAATGCGCCTCGATGTTTTTTTCCGCCTCAGTGCTGACACAACCGGGATTTCTGCTGGACGAGGACTATGTTCGCCGCGGGCTGGCTAGAAATGAGGATGAATTCAATGCGGTTACAGGAAAGGAGCTTTCTCTTATGTGGCACGCTCCGTATTATGCCGCTTCTGAAAAAATTATTCAGGACGGAAAAAAAGCAGGCTATGACTATATTGATATAAAGACTCCGGTTTTTGACTCAGTTACACTTGAGCAGGCTGTTAATGGAAGCGGAAAATACCTGCGTCCGGGCGAGCTGATAGAGTCCTACGTAGAAAATCTAAAAGAAGGCGAAAAAGCCGTTCCTGTTACAATCGGAATTTCCCGCGGAACAAGGGAAAGCTATCTGTACGACAATCTTGACTTGCTTATCAGCGCGATTCTTGATGCCGGCTACGAAATAGTTCCGCTCCGGTATATTCTGGAAGAATAAAGTTGTTTTTTATTTTCTTAGAAAAAAAATTATTCTTTTCAAATGCACATCTTTCTACTTTTAGCTCGCTGTATAAAGAATCATTTAGATTCTTTAATCCTAATGGCATGAAAGTTTGTCTATCATTGCAGTGTATGATATCAGGTTTGAAAGTTTTTAAGATATAATCTGCTTGTTCTCGAAACGAGGCGGATACTTCTAGAATATTAGTTTCGTATGAGTTTGATTTAAATTTGACATTTGGAATAAATGAATAATCTATCAAATCTGAAGGTGTTGGAAGTGTTTCTGCTGTTAAATGGAAGTATATGCTTACTACATCACAGTAATTTTTCAAGGTGCTTAAAAAATTTTGTGTAAAAGCTCCGAGTCCTCCATATTTATTATTAGGATGTTCCGAAGTAACAAATAAAATTTTCATAAAAACTTCTTTCTTAAAATGACTTCTTTTAATTCATTGTTATCCAAATATACAGTGAATTTTAGAATGTCATTTGTATCTAAAATTTCTTTTAAAAGATTTAATTTTTCGTAATTTCCTGAAAGTATATCTTTGTATATATCGTCTGCAAGAATTCCATTTATGGAATAAATTTTTTGATTTATTTTTATATGCTTGTTTGCTGCAGTTGTATTTTCAAAAATTTTAGAAACAACCAAATCTCCTTCTGTGTTGAATCTTATTTGTGAAATTCCGCATGTTTTTTTTCTAGAATCAAAATCGTATACACAGAAATTAGAGTTTCTTTTATAATATAAAAAATTTTCAATGAAATCAAAAATCAGTTCGTAGTTTTTTAGAAAAGATTTTCCAATTAATGCAAAATTTGTGTTATCAAAAGGAGAGCATAAATATACTAGAGGGGAGTCCTCTTTTATATCTAAAACATTTAGATTTCTAATTATTAGTGCGCTTTTCTCTATTACTGTGCTGTCATTTTCTAGTATTGAAAAATTAATATATTTTTTATTATTTTTCAGAGTTTTTGGAAAAGCAATTGTTCCATCATAACCTGTATCTATTAAAGCTAATAAGTTTGAATTATTAGCTTTTATTTCTATGAAACATTTGTTTTCTCTGTATATGATTTTACATTTTGAATAGGTGGATTTATCGAAATTGTTGGAAAATTCTATTTGATTTTTTAAACTTGAAATTTTGAATATTGAATTCTTATTCTTTAGCGCATCCAGACCTAAAATTCCATAGTCTTGTTCATCTAATTTCCATTGTTTTTTTATTTCATTTGGAAATTCTGCTACAAAGGTACAATCTGAAAAATCCTCATCATTTATGAGAAAGTTTAAAGGTTTGTATGCTATTAAATCATAGTAATTGTTATACAGCCTGTATGATTTATAGTGTATATAATTGTTAGATTCTGTGATAGGTGATGTTGTTAGTGAAAAATCTGCGGCTGTATCGATTGTTAAAATAGTTTTTTTTCCATTTATTATAGCGGATGTTTTGCAATAGTCATATAGAGAATTGTTATTTATTGTTACAGAGTAAAATGGAATACTTTTTGTTGCAAAGACATTTGCAAAGCCTAGCTGCGTTGTTATAACTAGAAGTAGTTTTTTTATTTTAGAAATTGACATCGACTCCGATTCCTAATCCTTTAGGAGTTACAGTTCCTGTTAATGTGGTTGTTCCATTTATTGGCATATGAACAGTTATGCCTCCATATCCTCCATTTACTTTTATATAATTCATCAATACTTAATTCGGAATATAAACTTTTGTATAGTTCAAATTTCGAGTTTCAGATGAATTTACCAAAAAAGGCATTCCTTGTAAAATTTTGAATCACCACAGACAAAACAACAGGGGGAATGTTAGACTGAGAGCAGCCTGATTACATTATATTGCATAGTGGACGATTTTATCTATAGTTTTTTTGAGCTTCCGCGGGAAAGAAGAACCTTTCGCTGTATTACGGCAGATGCGTGCTTAAGCGCCGCATGGCGGTAGCCGATGTCGTCATCCTGAACATCGTCCGGATACTCGACCGCACTGGAGACCTGAAAGATACGAACAAGTCCATAGGATTCATAATGGCATTTTTGCTCCACCTCGCTGACGATGCAAAGCAATGGCTTTTGCCGAGCTGTCCTATCGTTAAAAAAAACTCGAAATTAAGCCTTTTATATTTTCAGCGCGACTTTTGCGACTTCATCTGCGGCGCAAATCCACCAGTTCGCGCGTTCAGCCGGGCGGTCTGCCACAAGCGGAATTGACTCAAGCAGGTGTCCGTTCAGAAAATATTCAATTTTTCCGTATTCGTTTCCGGCTTCAATCTGACCCTTTATAAACTCTGGCAGAACAAGATTTATTTTCACTTCCTCAAGCGCATTTTCCGGGTTTTCCGCCGCAGAAACAGGAACGCACAAGGCTTTTGGCGACCATGCAGGCACAATATTCATTCTTTGGACGTTTGCGCAGACCACCGGTATATTGTACGCGCGCAAAACCAGCGGATTTTCGTAATTCCTGAATGTTTTGAACGCCCATTCCATTATTTCTGTTCCGTCGTGAACTCGTCCCGCCTGGCCTTCGTTCATGCTGTTTCCGGGGCCGCCCATTGTTACAGAAAGAATCCTCATGTTTTCACGTTTTGCCGTAAGCGCAAGGTTGTAGCCGCTTTCTTCTATATATCCTGTTTTCAGGCCGTCGCATCCTTCCAGAATTCCGAGCAGCGGATTTGTGTTTTTCTGGTAAATAGGCATGAAAATATTCTGCGGAATTCCCTGCGAAAAATCCTGGTAGCGCGTTGAAAGTTTTTTGTCCTCCGGCGCAAGGTTTTCTTCTTTTGGATACTTGAATCCCGGTACTGCATGGAATTTGCGCAGGGTTTCCGGAAAACGCCCGATGTATTTTTGTGCGAACGAAGCCATTTCGCGTGCGGTTGTAGTGTTTTTTTCGCTGTAGCCGCTTGCGTCAAAAAAATGCGTGTTCTTAAGGTTGAATTCTTCTGCAATTTGGTTTATTTTCTGCACAAAAGAATCAACATTCCCAAAAAGATAAAGCGCAATTGCGTTAGCCGCATCGTTTCCGGAGCATACATCCAGCCCGGTTATGATTTCTTCCAGTGTCGCTTTCTGGTTCTTGCCAAGAAACATAAGTGAAGAATGCGGCGGCTGGTTTGCTGCCCAGGTTTCAGGCGGAAGAGGAACAATGTCTGAAAGGGAAGCGTTTCCTTTTTCAATTTCTTCCATTATCGCATACATTACAAAGAGTTTTGTCATGCTTGCCGGCGGAATGATTTCATCCGCGTTTTTTTCGTAAATGACGCAGCCGCTTTCAAAGTTGACTGCGATTGCGGATTTTGCCCAGACGTTAAGCTCCGCAGGTTCTGTATTATACGGAAGCGGATGCAGAAGGTTTGTCCGTTCCGGATAGGCGGCATCCAGCGCAAGGTTTAGAAACGTTTTTTGAGCCGGTTCAAGTTCGCTCAGCGCCGGCGCTTTTCGCAAGGTTACCGCGCGCACGCAGACTGTTCCAAAAAACGAAAGAAAAACTGCTCCGGCTGCTGAAATCAATGAGATTTGTATTATTTTTTTTGTTTTTTTGTTCATATTTTGACCTTTGGGGCGTTGTCCGTAAAATACTGAGTTTGCAAGTCAAACTCACGGGGCGCGCGGTGGGTATGCTAAAACCGAAGGTTTTAGATGTCGCGCCCGGCGAAACTTGCTAAAACCGAAGGTTTAAGACGCAGGGCGGTTGTCTGCCATTTGTGCTAAATCTTTGCGGTTTTGTTCCTTAGAAGCATATCTGCCAGAACGATATTTGTCATTGCTTCCACAACCGGCACGATTCTTGGACAAAGGCAAACGTCATGCCGGCCTTTTATTTCCAGCCCGGCATTTTCGTAGCTTTCTCCGTTTCTGCTTACAGTTTTTTGCGCCTGAAAAATGCTGGGAACCGGTTTTACCGCAATCCTGAAGATTATCTGGTTTCCGTTGGAAATACCGCCAAGAATTCCTCCTGCGTTGTTTGTGTCAAAAACAGGTCTTCCGTTTTCCGCGTGCATTTTGTCGTTGTTCTGGCTTCCTGTAAGATCCGCCGCTGCAAATCCTGCGCCAAATTCAATTCCTTTTACCGCACCGATTGAAAGCATTGCCTTTGCAAGTTCTGCGTCGAGTTTGTCAAAGACTGGTTCACCAAGTCCTGCCGGACAGCCGTTTATTACGCACTCAACAATTCCGCCCGCGCTGTCGCAGTTTTTGCGCAGTTCTTCTATTTTCTCTTCCATTTTTTTTGCGGCGTCATTATCTGGCGCGCGCATGGAGTTCTGGTCGATTTCAGAAAGATTTATTTTTTCAGCTTTTATTCCGGCGGCTTTTAATGTGTAGGCCCTTGCAGAAATTCCGTAATTTTCAAGAACCTGCGAGGCGACTGCTCCTGCCGCAACCCTGGCGGCTGTTTCCCTTCCGCTGGAACGTCCGCCGCCACGGTAGTCGCGGAATCCGTATTTTGCGTCGTATGAAAAATCTGCGTGTCCGGGGCGGAATGTGGTTTCAAGGTTTCCGTAGTCTTTTGAGCGCTGGCTTGTGTTTCGTATTAAAATTGAGATTGGAGTTCCTTCTGTTTTTCCTTCAAATATTCCGCTCAGGATTTCGGCTGTGTCTGGCTCGCTTCGGGCGGTTACTGAAGCTGATTTTATTCCGTTGATTGCGGCTCCAGGCCGTCTTTTGTCCAATGCCTGCTGGATTTTCGCGGTGTCGACTGAAAGTCCTGCCGGGCAGCCGTCGATAATAACGCCCAGCGCTTCTCCATGGCTTTCGCCAAAAGTTGTAACTTTAAAAATTGAACCATAACTATTTCCAGCCATTTTTGAACCTCTGTTTTATAGGATAATCTTGAGTTTTCTACAGAAAAAAAAACATGGGCGAAAGCGGATTTTTCCCATTATTTATACAAACTCAAAATTAAGTAAAGATTATCAGATTTATTGAATTTTTACTATAAAAGTGCAATACTTTGGAATAAATAAAATTAACTTGGAGGCTCGTATGGCAAAATTTGGCGGTTCGATGACAGCTTTGGTCACACCCATGCATGAAGATGAATCTGTGGATTATGAAGGATTCCGCTCTTTGGTCAAACGCCAGCTTGAAGGTGGAATAGATGGAATTCTTCCTTTGGGAACTACAGCAGAAACTCCAACTTTGACAGAAGATGAAGAAGACGAAATTATCAGGATTGCTTTTGAAGAAGTTAGGGCTTTTGAAAAGGCAACTGGTAAAAAAATCAATATTATTCTGGGCTCAAGCTCAAACTGTACCAGGGATGCCGTCCGCTATTGTGAACGCGCGAAAAAAGCGGGAGCGGATGCGGCTCTGGTGGTAACTCCATATTATAACAAGCCGAGCAATGAAGGGATTTTCAGGCATTTTGAAGCTGTTTCAAAAGTCGGAATTCCAGTCATTGTGTATAATATTCAGGGACGGACCGGAAAAAATATTGACACTCCTACGTTGGCGCGCATTGCAAATCTTCCGAACATTGCAGGCGTAAAAGAGGCTAGCGGAAACATCAATCAGATGATGGATGTTATTGCCCAGGTCAAGTCTGCGCATCCGGATTTTTCAGTTATTTGCGGAGATGACAGTTTGACTCTTCCATTGCTCGCGGCTGGCGGTGATGGAGTTTTCAGCGTTGTTTCAAATTACACTCCGGAACTTGTGACAAAACTGGTTCATGCGGCGCTGGATGAAGATATGAAAACTGCGCGTACGTTGCATTACAGGCTTCTTCCGTTCTTTAAGGCCGCCTTTGTGGATGGAAATCCGACTTCCATAAAATATGCGATGAGCATCAAAGGTTTTTGCAAGCCTTGCGTCCGCCTTCCGCTTGTTGAAGTAACGGATTCTGCGAAGAAGATTATTGAAAATGCATTGAAGGAATGCAATCTGTAGATTATAAAAATGGAATTCATCGCTGGATTCCATTGGAGGAATAAAAAATATGTCAGCAAAGATTAAAGTTGGTGTTTTGGGCGCGACAGGAATGGTCGGTCAGCGTTATATAAAGCTTTTGGAAAATCATCCGTGGTTTGAGGTGACTTACGTTGCGGCAAGTCCGCGTTCCGCGGGAAAAGCGTACAAGGATGCGGTGAAGAACCGTTGGCTCATCGGTGAGAATATTCCTGCCGGTGTCGCGGATTTGACTGTAGAAGACGCGAATGATGAGAAAAAGGCTCTTGGAAAATGCCAGTTTGTTTTTTCCGCGCTTGAGATGGGCAAGGAAGAAATAAAGGCGCTTGAAGCCGCTTACGCCGCGGAAGGAATTCCGGTTGTTTCAAACGCTTCGGCAAACCGCTGGACGGAAGATGTTCCGATGCTTGTTCCGGAAATCAACTATTCTCACCTTGATGTGATTGCGGAGCAGAAAAAGCACCACGGCTGGGACAAGGGATTTATCGCAGTAAAGCCGAACTGCTCGCTCCAGACTTACATGATGCCGATTCACGCGTTGATTCAGGCCGGCTACCCGGTTAAAAGAATGGTTGTAACAACTTTGCAGGCAACTAGCGGAGCCGGTTATCCGGGAGTTCCTTCTTTTGACATGATTGACAACATCGTTCCGTTCATCGGTGGCGAGGAAGAAAAGACTGAAAAAGAATGTCTTAAGATTCTTGGAAAAGTCCAGGACGGAAAAATCGTAAACGCTGAATATCCGGTTGTTTCTTCTACTTGCACGCGCGTTCCTGTAATCGACGGACACACAGCCTGCGTTTCGCTTGAATTTGCGGACAGAAAGCCAAGCCTTGAGGAAATTGAAAAAATCTGGACTTCGTACAAGTCTGTTCCTCAGGAGCTGAATCTTCCGAGCGCGCCGGAACATCCGATTGTTGTGCGCCACGAGGAAAACCGTCCGCAGCCGCGCCGCGACCGCGAGACAGAAAAAGGAATGGCCTGCGTAATCGGACGGCTTCGCCCATGCAATGTGTTTGACATCAAGTTTGTTTCGCTCAGCCACAACACAAAGCGCGGGGCGGCACTTGGCGGAATCCTGAACGCGGAGCTGCTCAAGGCAAAGGGATTTTTTGACAATCTGTAGAAAAAAATAATTTGGAAACGGTGGTTTTTTAGAAAAACCGCCGTTTTTTTTTTGAAAGGGGATTTTAAGGGGAAAACTTTGTTTGCCCCTTAGGAGAAAGGGTAGGCCGCAATGAAATGCGGACGTAGGGAAAGGCTTTTCCCAAAAACTTGAAAATTCAGCTTAATTTTTAATTTTTTTGTTGCCTTTTGGGGCGGATTTTTATATTTTTGATAGTACAAAATAGAAATTAATTTAAGAGGTAAATAAAGAAAATGGCTAAACAGTTGTTATTTAATGAAGATGCAAGAAAAAAGTTGCTTTCTGGCGTTGAGCAGATTGCAAAGGCTGTAAAGGTTACGCTTGGACCTTGCGGCCGAATGGTTATGCTTGATAAAAAATACGGTGCGCCGACAATCACAAAGGACGGTGTTTCTGTTGCAAAAGACATTGAGCTTGCTGATCCTTATGAAAACATGGGCGCTCAGTTTGTCCGCGAAGTTGCTTCTAAAACAAATGATGATGCCGGTGATGGAACTACAACCTCTACAGTTTTGGCTTATGCGCTTGTCCGCGAAGGATTTAAGTCTGTAGCCGCAGGAATGACTCCGATTGAAATTAAGCGCGGCATCGACAAGGCTGTTTCAGCCGCTGTCGCTGAAATTAAAAAGAACGCAAAACCTGTAAAGGATTCTGCCGACATCAAGAGCATCGCTTCTATTTCTGCGAACAACGATCCTGAAATCGGTAATCTTATTGCTGAGGCGATAGAAAAGGTTGGAAAAGACGGTGTAATCACTGTTGAAGAATCTAAAAATATGAACACAACCGTTGATACTGTTGAAGGCATGCAGTTTGACCGCGGTTATATTTCTTCTTATTTTGTTACAGACCGTGAAAGAATGGAAGCGTCTTATTCTGATGCCTACATCTTGATTTACGACAAGAAGATTTCTTCTATGAAAGATTTGCTTCCATTGCTTGAGAAGGTTGCAAACGCAGGCCGTTCAATGGTTATCATCGCTGAGGATGTTGACGGCGAGGCTCTTACTACTTTGGTTTTGAATACAATCCGTGGAACAATCAAGGTCTGCGCTGTAAAGGCTCCTGGATTTGGCGACCGCAGAAAGGATATGCTTCAGGATATCGCTATCTTGACTGGCGGACAGGTTGTTTCAGAAGAAGTCGGCTTGAAGCTTGAGACAGCGGACATTTCTGTTCTTGGCCAGGCGAAATCTGTAAAAATTGACAAGGATAATACAACAATTGTTGGCGGCGCAGGCGAAAAGTCTGTTATTGCAGACCGCGTTGCAGAAATTAAAAAAGCAATTGAAAAATCTACATCAACTTACGACAAGGAGCAGCTCCAGAAGCGTCTTGCAAAACTTGCAGGTGGCGTAGCTGTAATCAACGTTGGCGCTACAACAGAAACGGAAATGAAAGAAAAGAAATTCCGCGTTGAAGATACAATCGCCGCGACACGCGCCGCTCTGGAAGAGGGCATTGTTGCCGGAGGCGGTATCGCTCTTGTTGAGGCGGCAAAAGTTCTTGAAAAAGTTCCTGCAGAGCTTTCTGAGGATGAAAAAGTTGGCTACAAGATTGTTCGCCGCGCATTGGAAGAACCAATCCGCCAGATTGCGGACAATGCCGGCATTGACGGCGCTGTAGTTGCTGAACGCGCAAAAACAGAAAAAGAAGGTGTGGGCTACAACGCTTACACTGGTGAATGGGTAAATATGATTCAGGCTGGAATTATTGACCCTGCGAAGGTGACAACTTCTGCCCTGATGAACGCCGCTTCTATCGCAGGCACATTGCTTACAACGGAATGCGCTATCACAGACATCCCAGAACCAAAAGCCCCTGCGGCTCCATCCCCAGACATGGGCATGGGATACTAGGGCGTTGAAGCCCTAAGATTCAATCCACTGGGTGTCAGTTTTGCACAGCAAAACTGAAGGCAAAAGAGGAAGAAACTTGTCTTCAGGAGGAGTAACTCTTTTGCCAATTTTGATGTGCAAAAAGCCGGTATTCATTTGCGAATGCCGGTTTTTTTTTGTATATTAAATATATGAAAAATAAAGTCGCAGTCGTTTTTTTTAGCGCGCTTTTTGCAGTTTTAGCCGTATCTGCCGCATTAAGGTTTACGGTTTTTAAAAAAGCCGGAACTGTCCGGGCGAAGGTTGTAACTCCGCTGGCCGCAGATAAAATTGAAAATGAGTCAGAAACTACCGCCATTTCCGGCGAGAATGTTATGATGACATCTTTTATTCCTCTTCTTTCCACCGAAACCTTAATAAGCGCGCTTACGCTTGATTTTGATGGCGACAACCTTGATGACCAGATTGTCGCTGTTCACAAGGCCGGTTCAGAAAATCTTTGTCTTATCGCCGGGCTTTATAATTCACAGTCGAATTCCTATGAGCGTGTCGCGGAAATCTCTACGGATATTTCACGTGAAAGGACTTTTTCATTTAATTCTGTTGATATGATTGGAAACCACAGGAACGCGCTTGTCTATCAGGGTGTAGACAACAGCGGAGATTCCGTTATGAAAATCTATATGTGCGAGAGAGATAAAAATTCCGTGGAGCTAAAAAAAATCGGAGATTTTAAATCGGATGGAACTATTTTTATTGTTCAGACGGAACGTTCGGAGGCGTATGAGCTTTCTCAGACCCACGGCCAGAGTTTTACAGTATGGGTCTACAGTTCGGATAAAACTGACGAGCATAAGTCCTCATCGGTTGCAATCGGACAGATTCAGACTGAGTACAAATGGAATGAAAGCGAGCAGAAGTATACGCAGAGCCGCCAGATTCGTGTTACGGGAAGCAGGCTTGCCGCCAGGGAGCTTGCGCGCATTCAAAACGGAAGCGTAGCGACATTTGCTGAATATCTTGACGGATTGTGGTACAAGACTTCCAGCACTGATTCATCTGCGTATTACATATACTTCAATTACGGAACAAAAGAAGTCATCTTCCTTTCAAATGATACTGAAGGGGTTTATTCCTGGGAAAATTCAAGCCTGCGAAGAAGCGGAATCTATCTGACCCTTGTGAATTCAATAATATCCAGCATGAAGCGTCGTCTGGATATTATGCTTACCGGTATGAACGAGGTGTATATCCGGGTTCACGAGGACGTAGGGCTTTTGATAAAAGAAAATAACCATTGGGACGGAACATACAAGAAGATGTCGTTTCAAAGTACATTCGGCGAAGGAAAAATAAACTATCCTCATCCTGAATATGAAAAAATCCTTTCTGATGCAAAAGACTGGACCGATGAGGAAAACCGCAGGATTACTTTTAAAAATGGAAACTATACTCTTGTAACCCCGGAAATAGAGGAAAAAGGAGCTTATCTTATTGATACAGTTGGCGTTTTTCCTGTAATCCAGTTTCGTTCGGAAAACTCTAAAAAGTCGAGTCTTCTTCCGGCGTATGCAATGCAGTTTAAGACAACCGAAGAGCTTGTTCCTGCAAAAAAACGCGGCCAGAAGCCTGTTGTAAAAAAGACGGTTGATAAAAATACAATAATAATGTCGCCGGTAAAAATTTCTCCAGATACCTGCTACGCGACTGACGGAATGAAAATCACCATTACAAAGTCTGAAAAACAACCATAAATTCAGCCTTGAAAAATTCGGCATTCGGGCTAAATGAAAAAAAACTTAAGTTTTTAACATTGAATAAGACTCTTATCGTCATTATAATTATCTATTATGACTGCAAATGAATTACGCTCAAAATATATTGAGTTCTTTAAGAGTAAAAATCACGTTGAAATTTCTGGACAGTCTTTGATTCCGGAAAATGATCCTTCAGTTTTGTTTACAACTGCCGGAATGCATCCGCTTGTTCCTTATCTTTTAGGAGAAAAACATCCTTCTGGAACTCGCCTTACAGATTATCAGAAATGTATCCGCACAGGTGATATTGATGAGGTGGGCGACCCTAGCCATCTTACCTGTTTTGAAATGCTGGGAAACTGGTCGCTGGGCGATTATTTTAAAAAAGAATCAATCGGCTTTTCCTATGAATTCCTTACAAGCCCAAAATGGCTCGGTCTTGATCCGCGTAAAATTTCTGTGACGGTTTTTGCCGGCGACGACAATGCTCCCCGCGATGAGGAAGCCGCTACTTACTGGAAAGAGAACGGAATGCCGGAAGACAAAATCGCATATCTTCCTGCATGCGACAACTGGTGGGCTGCAGGTCCTATAGGTCCATGCGGTCCTGACACTGAGATTTTCTACTGGGTTGGAGAAGGACTTCCTCCTGCCGGCTCCAACAAAGGAACGGACAGCGAGAACTGGATGGAAATCTGGAACAACGTTTTTATGCAGTACAACCGCGTTGATGAAAAAACTCTTGTGCCGCTTCCAAAGAAAAATGTCGATACCGGAATGGGTCTTGAGCGCACAAACTGTATATTGCAGGGAAAAACATCGGTATATCTTACTGAGGTTTTCCAGCCGATTATTAAAAAGGTTGAGGAGCTTTCTGATTATACATACGGCGCAGACGCAGAAAAAGATAAGAGCGTGCGAATTATTGCAGATCATAGCCGCGCTTCTGTCTTTATTCTTGGAGACCAGAAGGGTGTTTCTCCTTCAAATGTAGGCGCGGGCTACGTTCTTCGCAGGTTGATACGGCGCGCGGTCCGACACGGAATGAAGCTTGGCATAGAAAAGGAATTCCTTGCGGAAGTTGCTGCGGTTGTTGTTGAAAATTTCAAGGGCGCATATCCGGAGCTTGAGCAGAACTCTGAAAAAATTTACCGCGAGCTTACAGCTGAGGAAGCGAAATTCCGCACAACGCTCAAAAAAGGAGAGGCAGAATTCCAGAAGCTTCTTCCAAATCTTATGAAAAATCCAAAGAAGATTATATCTGGAAAAGTTGCATATAATCTTTATGAGACATACGGCTATCCTCTTGAGCTTACCCAGGAGCTTGGCGCGGAAAACGGATTTACAGTTGATGTTGAAGGCTTTATGGCTGCCGAAAAGAAGCATCAGGAAGCCTCAAAATCGCTTGACGCAGGAAAGGCAAAAGGCGGACTTGCGGAGCAGTCAGACATCACGACTAAATATCATACGGCAACTCACTTGCTTCAGCAGGCACTGGTTGATGTTCTTGGCGATGAGGTTGCCCAGAAGGGTTCTAATATAAATAATGAGCGTATGCGCTTTGACTTTACTTTCGGCCGTCCGATGACAAAAGAGGAAGTTCAGAAGGTTGAGGATATCGTAAACGAAAAACTCAACGAGGATTTGCCTGTGACAATGGAAGTTATGCCGCTGGATCAGGCCAAGGCTGAAGGCGCGAAGGCTCTTTTCGTCAATAAATACGGCGAGCAGGTAAAGGTCTACACAATCGGCCGCGATTCTAAAAAGGACTGGTATTCAAAGGAAGTTTGCGGCGGACCGCACGTTCAGCATACGGCGCAGATTGGAAAATTCAAAATTGAAAAAGAACAGTCTTCTTCCGCCGGAGTCCGCAGAATCAGGGCTACAATCAGCGGAGGTCTTCCGCTTGATAAATAGATAATCCAAGGGCGAAATTTGAGGCCACAGATATTTTTTTACAAAAAACCAAAAAAAATGTAACTATTTTTGCATTTTGTTGGTTTTATAGTGTAAAAT
>ERZ1034973.803-NODE-803-length-20648-cov-38.787064_pt1 | contig 20648 bp, 3 predicted proteins | sample MGYA00520686_ERZ1034973 | MGnify/ENA primary metagenome ERZ1034973 (study PRJEB33766, sample SAMN09781775) | gut metagenome | biome: gut microbiome | host: Homo sapiens | place: Madagascar | study: EMG produced TPA metagenomics assembly of the PRJNA485056 data set... | reverse complement strand
TAAAAAGGGGCTGTGAAGAAATGAGGATTCATTTCTTCACAGCCCCTTTTTTATTTCCGATAGCTCATGCGTTTTCTTGCGATCTTCTCAGCTTCACGTTCGGCCTCGCCCTGATTCGGGTGGGCTTCCTCGTCCATTTCATACTGCCACATGCGCGTGGGGACCATTTCGCCCTCGGGGCTGCTGGTGTAGCGCATGGACTTCGGCATGGTCTTTACGGTGGAGAGCGGGCTTGTGAAGCCGCGGCCGATGACGTCTGTGGTATTCATGATGAAGAGAAAGGCATGCGGGTCGATTTCTTCGATGTAGTGACGAAGTTTCGTGATCTGTGTCAGATCGACGATGGCAAAGATGATGCGCTTATCCATGCCGGAGAAGGCGCCCTGCCCGTAGAGGAGGGTCGCACCGTGGTGAATGTTGCGGAGAATGGCGTCTGCGATCTCAAGAGGCTTGTCAGAAACGATGAAGGCGGCTTTCCGCTGGGCGAAGCCGATGACGAGACGGCTCGAGAGATTCGCATTGATGTACATCGCGATCAGGGTGCAGATGGCGAGCTCCAAGGCAAAGATCCAGGCGCTGGCCATGACGATCAGGAAGTTCAGCGCAAAGACGACGTAGCCGATCTCCAGATTGAAGTATTTCTTCAGGATCGCGCCGATGACATCGAGGCCGCCGGTGTTGCTGTTGTAGCGGTAGAGGAGCCCCATGCCAAGGCCAAGGATGACGCCGCCTGCGATGGCAGAGACGAGCGGCTGTTTCACGGAGGACATGGCGGCAAGCGGTGCGGTGAGGTCGATGAAGACGGAGCAGAGCACGGTGCCTATGATGGTGATCAGGGTATAGAATTTCCCCATGAACTTCAGGGCAAGAAGAAGGATCGGGATGTTCAGGATGAGGTTTGCGATACCGATGGGAAAGCCCGTCAGGTAGTTCAGGATCATCGCGATGCCGGTGAGCCCGCCTGCGAGAAAGTGATGGGGGACATAGAAGGCATTGATGCCGACAGAGTAGAGAAATGTCCCGACCACGGTGATGGCCAGGATGAAAAACAGCCGCTGCCAGAAAGTGGGGCTTCTGTAGTCAGCCCCCAACGGGGTGTTCATGAGTGGGTCCTTTCTTTGAAAAATGGAAGCACCAAGGGTGCTGTGAGGATATTTACATCATATTATATCACGGAGAGCAAGGGAACATGGCGGCATGGCGCATAGAGCAGAAACGCTGCGGAGCATCCATCGGGCGATGTCCGCATGTCACTTAGCCACCAGTCCCTAGTCCCTCATCCCAAAAAAACTTTTCTCAAAATTTTTTTAGACCCTGTCACTTGTGACAGGGTCAGAAGGAAGGATTTCCTGTATAATAAATACAGAATAGGCATCGTGTACCCTTTTTTAGAAAAAGCAGACGGTCTTCTGCGTGTCCCCTTTTTTCCGATGGAGGATCTTGCCATGAAACGTACCATACAATCGCTATCTCTTAGTCTTTTGACAGCCCTTCTTTTTTCAGGCAGCGTGAGTGCTGCGCCGGCGCTGCCGCAGCTCGATCCGACGGATCCGGCGGTGCAGAAGGTGACGGATCAGGCGTCGCGCATGAGCGAGACGAACCAGCAGGTGGCGTCGTATTATCAGAAGAGCCGCTACCGCACGCTGGATGCCGTGCATTCTTCGGAGGCGAAGGCCGAAGAGGGTGGGCTGGTCTTTGAAGTGAAGGAGATCCGTGTGACGCCGTCGAAATTTCTTTCCACAGAGGAGATCCGGAGGGCCATCCATTTCAAAGGCGCAGGGCCTGCCACGGTGAAGGAGCTGACGGACATGGTGGCCCGCCTGAATGCGCTGTATCAGGAGAAGCATATCGTGACGGCGCAGGCCGTGCTGCCGCCGCAGAAGGTACAGGATGGCGTGGTCTACATCCGTCTCATTGAAGGGAAATTCGGAAAGACGGTCGTCACGGGAAATCAGCGGATCTCCGAGAAGTCGCTCCTCTCGCGCATCCATGGAAAGACGGGCGAGCTGGTGGACGTGGACCGGCTCGAGGATGAGCTCCGCGTATATAATTCGACGAATACCTATCAGGTGCAGGCAGAGCTGGTGCCGGGAGAGGAGGAAGGGACCTCCGACCTCCATCTACTGCTCGGGGAGAAGGAGAATCCGCTGACATCCTTTATTTTCACGGACAATGCGGGTCAGAAAGAGAGCGGCCGCTACCGCATCGGCGCGTACACGGAGTACCGCGGGATCGGCGGGCATGATGCGAGCCTCGCGGTGAGCCCGGTGTGGACGGAAGGCATCTGGGGCGGCTCGGTGATGTACGATACGCCATGGGGGCATCACGGGACGCGGGCGCAGATTTCCTACAGCAGAAATCTGGTGGATATCATCGACGGCGCCTTCAAGGACTATGACATGAAGGCCAATTCGAATGACGCGGCGATCTCCATCACGCACCCCGTGAATATCACGCCGCTTTCCCGTGTGGATGTCTTTCTGGAAGGCCATCGGAAATGGTCGGATACCACGTACTCCGGGATGGAGCTCTCGAATAGCGCAACGCGCACGGTGAAGGCCGGACTGTCAGCGCGGAGCTTCGACGAGAACGGGCTGTGGTTCTTCATGACCAGCGTCACCGGCTATGAGAGCGATGACCGCGTGAATGATAAGGATAACAACGGCTCATACTATAGCGCCTACCTCATGCGCCGGCAGAATCTCAAAAATGACCAGTACATGCTCTACCGCCTCTACGGCCAGTACACCGCCTTTACCTCGCTGCCTTCGACGGAGCAGTTCACGCTGGGCGGTATGGGGAGCGTCCGCGGATACAAGGAAAGTATCCTTTCGGGCGATAAAGGCTGGTTCGCCGGTATGGAGTACGGCTTCCCCATCAGCAGTGACCATCAGACATGGCGAGGCTTCGTCTTCCTCGACCACGGCGTCGCATATAACAATTTCAGCGTCAAAACAACGAAGGACTACCTCACGAGCGCAGGCTTCGGTCTGGAGTGCAGCAAGGGCGGCTGGTATGGCAAGGCCGTCCTCGGCATCCCGCTCAAGGATTCCGGAAATATCGGAGATGCATCGCCGAGAGTGCATTTCTATCTGCAGAGGAATGTGTGATTTTGAGGGACTAGTGACTGGTGACTAGGAGACGTCAGACTGTCAGACGGTCAGACGTCAGACTGTCGCCTTCCCGTATCGTCATCCCGAGCGCAGCCCTCGATCTTTGTCATTCGCGTTCAGGCGGACGATGTTTGGAAAGCTCAATCGGGAAACCTTCGGGCATCGCCCTATTTATGCTTCGCGGCGCTTCCATATTTTTATGCGCCGCACCACCACTCCTCACTCCTAACTCCTCACTCCTAACTAGAGAGTACGAAGCTTTCAAACGGAATCAAAGGGCAGCACGTCCTACGGGCTAACCCTGAACCCATCAACCTATTTCCATGATCTTCTCACCCAAAGGAGGACCGTCTTATGAACAAAATATATAAAGTCGTATGGAATGCCACGCGCGGCTGCTATGTGGTCGCTTCGGAGCTTGTCAAGACGCATCAGGGGAAGAAGAGTGCGCGCCGGGGCGGGAGCATCCTCTCTCGCGCAGGGACGGCGCTGCTCCTTGCTATCGCAGGCTGGGGCGCGGCTTGCAATTTCATCTATGCGGACGTGACGGTGGCGGATCAGAAGCACTATGGCGATACGGTCAAAGTGACGGATATCGCAAACAGCGGCAAGCAGTATGATATCACGAATCAGCAGGTGAAGGGCGGCAATGCGCTGAACAAGTTCAATGATTTCGGCATCAAGCAGCACGATGTGGCGAATCTCCATATGGGAGAGGCGAATCATCAGATCAATGTCGTCAAGAACAAGATCGACATAGACGGTGTCGTGAATGCGATCAAGGATAACAAGATCGGCGGGGACGTGTATTTCTTCTCGAATGCAGGTATCGCGGTCGGCTCGCATGGTGTCTTCAATGTGGGCCGCCTGACGCTCGGGACGAATACAGCGGTGGGTGATGCGCTCTATAACGGCTACTACGTTATGCCTTCTCAGTCGGGGCCGGTTCAGGTCAATTTTGACCGGGACAAGGACTTCTATCAGAAATCGCCGGCGGAGCGGGCGCGCCTTTTGAATGACGGCTCTCTGTGGGGCGGGAACACGGCAGGCGATGCAGGGATCTCTTTCGCGGGCAAAATCAACGCAAAGGACAGCGTGGTCATCGCTTCGGCAAAGAGTACGATCTCGCAGACGGACGGCATGATCCAGACGGGGGCTGCATTTCATGACTACACCGCGGGTCAGAGTGCGGATACATACAGAAACTCTCTCGTAAATACGGCGGGCATCGTGGATGCGACGACGGCGGTAGCGACGACGGACGGCATCGCGCTGGTCGCAAAGAAGGATATCACGCTGGCGGGCGAGATCGCGTCTCATGGGCGGAGTGTCACCGTAGAGACGGGGGATAATCTCGTCGTCACCGGCACGGAGGCGAAGGCGAGCCGCATCACGTCGGGCGGCGGGGCGATCGCGCTGACGGCGTCTTCGCAGGATGCGAAGCTGCAGGCGGATCCCGGTAAGGAGCCGGGAGATGGCATGATCTCCATCAAGGACGCCTACATCGACTCGTCGTCGGAGAAGAAGGACAGCGGCAAGATCGACATCACGGCGGTCAGAAATGTCATGGGCGTTTCCCGCATCGATGTGGATGATGCGACGATCACGGCCGAAGGAAAGAGCGGTCACAAGGCGGGGGATGTCTCCATCCATGCGACGGCGGCGACGAAGCTCTATGCCTGGGACATCGGCGACGGCGCGTATGCATTGGTGAAGATGGGACAGAAGAGCCGCGGTCGAAATACGATCAAGGGGGATAACGTAGACATTTCCGCTCGTGCCACGACGTCGGGCGTCATCGGTGATGACAATGAGCTCTCTGATGCGGAGATCAAGGCGGGTATCGAGCGGGAAAAAGATCACAATGCCGTCTTGGGCCTCATCGAAGAGTACGGCGGCAATTTCCGCACGTTCGGCTCGGCGACGAAGACGTATGCCGAGGCGAATGTGGACATCGACAAGACGGATATCAAGGCTCTTGGAGATGGCACGGGCGCCGAGGGGCATGGCGATGTGAAGATCACGTCAGACGCAAAGTCGGATATCGCGCCGTTCAATGTGAATCTTGTTGGCATCGGGTTTAACGTGGGCATCGGTGACGTGAAGTCGTACGTCGATGTGGATGACAGCACGATCACCTCCGCGAAGGATACGACGCTCTCCGCGGAAGGCACGAATGCGGTCAAGATGAGCCTGATAGATTTCAGCGCAGTGCCGATGGGCGGGCTGTCGCTGGACTTCTCTTGGGCGCAGCTTACGAGCGACATTGCGGCGAAGGTAGGAAAGAAGGCGACGCTGACAAGCCAGGGCGATGTGGATATCAGCGCGAAATCGATCCGCTCGCTGGGCTCTGGTGCGTCGAACTGCGGACAAACGCTGGGGCTCGCGGTCGGTCTCGGGATCTCTGATACGAAAGCGAGCGCGGATATGGCGGGCACGGTCTACGCGAAGGGCGATGTGTCGGTCAAAGCGGAGAATACGCTCTCTGAAAACGGCGGCGTCTATGCGGCGGATACGGTGACGGCATCGAGCATCGGCGGGGATACGGCGCTCAAGCCGACGACAGATCCGATCAAGGCAGGCGTGGGAAAATTTTTCTCGAAACTGAAAAAAGCATTTACCGAAGAAGATAAGACAGGTCAGGCGGCAAAGGACCTTGACCTCGATAAAGCAGACAAGCCGGCGAAGCAGAAGAAACCATGGAACAAGATGGGAGCGAATGCGTCGACAGCGCTTCTTTTCAGTGACAATGATGCGACGGCGTCTGTGACGGGGAAGGTGCGCGGCATCGATGCGAGCGGGAATGCGAGTGACGCGGCGGGCGCAAAGTCGCTCACGGTCGATGCGCTGACGCTCTCTCGCAGCCATGCGGTCGTTGGTTCGTACCAGAATGATACAACGTCCAAGGATGAGACCACGAAGAAGGACAATACCATCACGGCGGCGATCTCTTATCTGGAACAAAGAAATCACGCGACCGCTTTCATCAGTGGCGACACGAAGACCAGCGGAGATACGACCGTCCATGCGAAGACGGTCATCCCCTGGCAGACGAGCTGGCAGAGCAGTGATCCCGTGGATCAGCTTTTGAATGTCTTCTTTAACTCGATCGATACGAATCCCGTCCTTCCCGATCTGGTGGACAGCTGGACGCAGGCGGCGGGAAATGGCGACAACGTGAATGGCGCGGCGTCCGTCTCCATCGTGAACTATGACAACAACGCCAAAGCGTATATTGGCAAGAAAGATGACACGCAGACGACGACGCCTACAGTCGATGCGGCTGGCCATGTGAATGTCACGGGCGAGACGGACATCACGACGGTGAACCTGACCGGCACGATCCAGTCGTATCTGAGCTATGCACCGCTGAATCTCTGGAAAACGGCTTATAAAAATAAAGAAAAGAAGTTGGCCTTCGAGGACATTTTCAATAGAAATCGCTGGACGATGGAAGACGCATCCAAGGCAGGCGTCGGCGGCGCGGCACTCTCCGTGCATCAGAAGAATAACGGAGAGGCCTATATCGATGACGGCGCGGTGGTCACAGCGAAGGGATCGGCAGATGTCAATGCGAAGGCACGCGCGCTCAATATCGCGATGGCCGCGGCAGGCGGCCCGGCGAAGTCGGTCGCTGTCGATGCGACGGTGGGCGTGAACCGTTTCGATAATACGACGAAGGCGCGCATCGGAAACGCGACGGTCACGGCGAAGGATGTCTCTGTCACTGCGGAAGACCTCTCGAAGACCATTCAGGCGGCGGGCGCGATCGGCGTCAGCGGCGGCACAGGGATCGGTGCGTCCATCGCGTACAACCACATCAACCGTGATACGGAAGCCGCGATCTCGGGGAATGTCACGGCGGAGGACAATGTGAATGTCTCCGCGAAGAATACCGGCGAGATCATCGCAGCCTCTGTCGCGGGGGCGGTCGCCTATGACAATAAGAAGCCGAATGTGAAGAACAAGGCCGGCAGTACCGGTTTTCATGCGGTCGAAGACGGCGATAAAGACGGCATCGAGCTGGAAGATCTTGTCAATGATATGGATGATGCCGATGAAAATACACCGCTCCTTGGTCAGGAAGCGGATCAGCATATTGCAAATGTTGCAAATCAGGACGGCGCGATGAAGGATAACGTGGCTGAGGCGAAGGGTGGTCTGGCAGCCGCAGCGAATGTGTCCGTGAACCGTATCATCGATACCGCGAAGGCGACCGTGGCGAAACAAGACGGTGGGACTGCGCCCTCTGTCACGGCCGATGCGCTCCGTGTGAATGGTCTGAATGACAGTGCGATCCGCGCGACGTCGGCAGCCATCGGAGCCAATCTTCATGCCAAGGCCGGAGCGGCGCTTGCGGGAAGCTTCATGTACAACTCCATCACGGCGGACAATGAAGCCTATGTGGATGGGGCGACGCTCACCCTGCGCGGCAATGAAGAAAAAGACAAGGACGGGAAAAACATCGACGAGTCCCTCACCGTCCGTGCGGAGAATGATGCGACAATCCTGAACATCGCGGCGAGCGGCAGCGGTGCGACGAAGGGCTTCTCCGGTGCAGGGCAGATCAGCCTGAACTGGGTGGATGACAAGACGGATGCCCATGTGAAGGACAGTACGGTCAAGGCGAAGGAAGCCACCACCATCGAAGCGAAGGACAAGGGAAAAATCGACTCGTACACAGGGGCAGTGTCTGTTTCCACGGGCTCTTCCGCGGTCGGCGTAGCCATCGGTGTGAACCTCATCGAAGGTGATACGAAGGCATATCTGGAAAACAGTGAAGTGGCTGGGACAGCAGAAGGAGAAAAGGCGGGCAAGCTCGCCGTCACTTCGGATGAAGCGAGCCAGATCACATCTATCATCGCGTCCGGCGCACTGGCGGATAAGGCGGCGACGTCCTTCTCTGCGAGCGGAAACTGGATCCATACGACGACGGATGCCCATGTGGATAGCGGCAAAGCTATGAAGACAGGGGCCCTTACGATCGATGCCGGAAATCACAGCAATGCGACGATCGGCGTCGGTACGGGTGCGATCTCGAATACGGCCGTTGGCGCGTCGGTCGCGGTCATGGTGAATGATTCGGACGTCAAGGCATCGCTCTCTGGCGATGCAAAGAAAGAAAAGACCATCGAGGCAGACGGCATCTCTGTCAAGGCGGACAATGCGTACAATGGGTCGGCGAAGGACAGCGATAGTGATAGTACGGCGAAGACCGTCGCAGTGGGTTTTGCGGCAGGCGCGGCGAAATTCGCCGGTTCCGGCTCGGTCACGGTGAATGTCATTTCCCAGAAGGCGGATGCATCGATCGGCGAGGGAAATTATCAGGTAGGAGATCAGGGTGTTGCTGTAGAAGCTAAGAATACAGCGCGTCTCTTCGGTCTGGCCGGCGGCCTTGGTATCAACCTGGGCGGCACGGGCATCGGCGCGGCGGCAGACGTACAGACGTACAAGGGGCATACCTATGCGTCCATTGAAGACGGTGCGAAGCTCTCGAAGGCGTCTTCTGTCCGCGTGAATGCCGAGTCGGAAGAGGATCTGACATCCGTTGCTGCGACGATCGCGACGGGGGATACATTTGCCGGCGCCGGGGCAGCCGGACTCCATGTGATTTCGACGGATACGAAAGCGTATATCGGAAATCAAGAGGACAAAGAGATCACGGAGGCAGGCAAGGCAGAGCTCATAGAGGCGGGCGCTGTCTCCGTGACGGCGAAAGATACGACGAAGCTCACGACCTCCGGCGGCAGCGGGGCAGTGAGCGGGACGGCAGCCGGGGGCCTCTCCGCGGCGGTCGAAGTGGTGCAGAAGAAGGCTTCTGCCTATGTAGGAAATCACGCGAGCATTGGCGGGGAAAGCCTCACTGTACAGGCGGAGAATACCAGTGACTCGACGACAGCGGCGGCAGGTCTTGGCGTCGGCGGTACGGCGGGTGTCGCAGGCGCGGCTTCTGAGACTTTTGTCACGCATACGACAGACGCTCATGTAGGCAGGGCGGCGAATGTCACCACCTCGGGCGATGCGGACGTGAAGGCGGTTTCCTCCTTCAAGCAGGGCGCCGGTGCCGGCGGCGTCGGTGGCAGCGGTACAGTGGGCATCGGGCTGGCAAACTCGACCGTCTCGATGAGCGCGGATACGAAGGCGCATGTCGATGGCGGTGCGAAGGTCACGGGGAAGAATGTCCGCGTCGCAGCAGATCATACGACAGATATCACCTATGCGACCATCGCGGGCGGCCTTGCAGGCACCGCGGCCATCAATGGCGCGGTCGGCGTGAATGTGCTGGATACGAAGACCAAAGCGTATACGGAAGACCATACCGAGCTCACTGCTACAGGCACGGCCGATACGGATGGGATCGCCATCACGGCGTCGGATGCGACGAAGCTCTCGGGTGGCAACGGCGGCGCAGCCGTCGGCGCGGCGGGCGGTGGTGCAGGTCTTGCGCTCTCCGTGACGAATCTCACGAAAGACACAGAAGCCTATGCAGGCAAGGCGGCCAAACTGGACGCAAAGGGCAAGGTCTCTTTGGATGCCCGGAACAGCGAAGATATTTTCAATCTGTCCCTGCAGGCGGCGGGCGGCTCCTATGCCGGCCTTGCGGGTGCGACGAATGTGATGAACCTCACCGCGCTCACGAAGGCATACACGGATACGGGCGTGGAGATCAATCAGAAGGCCGGCTACGGCAAGGATGGCTCGAAGGATGTCTCTGTCACCGCAGGGCATGAAGTCAAGGAAATGAAGAACACCGTCACCGCGGCGTCCGGCTCCGGCGGTGCGTCGGTCGGCGCAGCCGTCGATGTGGGAAATATCAAGACGCAGACGAATGCCTTCCTCGGCGATGGAAACAAGGTCGCAGCGGGCGGCAGCGTGACCGTCGAAGCGAAAGACAATATGCATGACATCATGTCGAATGCGATCTCGGCCGCCATCGGTTTTGTGGGACTTTCGGGCAGTATCTCTGTCTACAACGTCGGCAGTACGATGTCTCCGGAAGACCAGAAGACGCTATCGGGCCAGACGAGTGAGAATGGCGAGACCGTCGGCTTCGACAGCTGGGTGAATGAGGAACTCGCGAAGATCAACGAAGGCACGGGCAAAGCGGTCGGTGCCTATGACACGGCATCGCTTGATGAAGTGAAATCGAGCCTTGGCAAGACTTTTGCGTCTGAGGCGCCGAGCAGTGCGGGCGAGAAAGGCACGCTCGCAAAGATCGGAAGTGGCTCTGTCATCGCCGCGGCGGGCGATGTCAAAGTCCATGCGGACGACACGCTCTCTGCACAGAACATCATGGGCAGTCTCTCGGGCAGCGCGGCGGCGAGTGCCGGTGCGTCCGTCAGCGTACTGAATACGGATACGCAGACGAAAGCGCTCGTGGATAAGGCGGCGACGGTGACGGCAGGAAAGGATCTTGCCATTTCTGCGAAGGCCGCGCACGATTTTAAGGAATATATCGTCGGGGCTTCCGTCTCCGGCGGCGTGGCCGGGCAGGGAACGGTCGGGACATGGACGGACAAGAGTGCCGTCTCGGCGCTTCTTGGCGATACGAATGCCGTCCACGCGAAGAATATTTCCATCACTTCGGAGAATGACCGCACGCTTGACGCGTATGTGGCAGGGGCATCGGTGGCACTTTGCGCATTGAATGGCGCTGTCGTCACGGCGAATGTCACCGGCTCTTCGGAGGCGGGCATCGGAGACGATGAAGGCAAGTACGCGGGCGAAGTGAAGGCGGATCGTGCTCTCACTGTCTCTTCGAATGCGAAGACAACGATGGATGCGAAGGCATTCGGGGCGGCAGCCGGCATTTTCGGCGGCACAGGAACGGGCGCAGACCTTTCATCTGCGGTTGATGTCCTGACGAAAGTCGGGAAGAACGCCAAGCTCACCGCGCAGTCGATGACCCTTACGGCGGAAAATACGCCGAAGATGTCCGCACTCGCGACTTCAGCGGGCGTCGGCATCGGCGGCGTGGGAGCGACCGTGGCAGAGATCGACTCCAAAGATACCTCGCGTGTCACCATCGCTGACGGGGCATCGCTCACGGCCACGGATAAGCTCATCGCCCGCGCGGTGATGGATCAGCCGTGGGATGATTACAATGCCTATGCGCATGCCATTGCCGGAAGCGGCGGCGTCATCGCAGGATCTGTGGCGGTCGTGGGCATCGACATGAAGAATACCACCGAGACCGCGATCGGAAAGAATGTGAAGCTCCAGGCGGGCAGTGCAGAGATTTCCGCGGATCACAAGGACAGAGGAAACTATGAGATCGAGTCTATCGCGGCCGGCGGATACAGCGGCACCGGGGCGGATACGAGGTACACCGTGGACTCCACTTCGAAGGTCAAGATCGGTGACGGTACGACCGTGACGACGGACCGGGAGACGGCCATCCGCGCGGGCAATGTGAGTGAAAAGGCGTGGAAAGACGGCTCGGAAAAGGAGAATGCCACTTCTGGTGGTGCGGCGCTCGACTCCGGGAATGGCGTCGTGAGTGTGACGAAGATCACCCACACCACGGAAGCCGATCTCGGGAAAGTCACCCTGCAGGCGAGCGCTTCTGACCTTACGGCAGAAGAAAAGGCCGCGGGGAAGACCCTGCATGACAAGAAAGCCATCACCATCGACGCCGCGAGCCGCGTCAAAGCGCATGATAACAATGCGTTGTCGACTGGTGCTGCCGTCGGTGCAGCGCACGTGAAGGAGACGCTCACGGTGAATGCGGAAACGAGCGCGACTGTCGCGGACGGCGCAAGCCTCAAAGCCGGCGAGACAGAGAAGGCGAACGAGAAGAACAAGAGCTGGGAAGGAAAGACGGAAGGCGCCTCGTATGATGGCTCGTACAAGGGCGGTACGATCGCCATCGGCACAAGAAATGATGCGGATCTCCACAGCACGACGTTGGTCGATGTCTTCGGCTTGGCGGGCTACGCCGGTTCGGAAAATGACGTCACCTACACGGGCAAGACGAAGACCACCTTTGGCGGGAAAGCGGAAACGGCGAAGGGGGATATTTCCCTTGCGGCAGGCCGTGACAGCGCGGGCGAGACAGGCACGATCAGCGTCAGCGCGCACAGCGACATCCTGAATGCGACGGCGATCCCGATCTCCATCCAGAAGGATCCCTATGCGAAAGCAGACAGCCGGGCGAGCCTCACTGTCACGAATGGCGCGGGTATGAAGAGCGACCGGGACATCCTCCTCAAGGCGAAGGCGGGCGCGGTATCCGCCTCTGGCACCGGCGAGGTGAAGGACTGGGTGAATGCCATCGAAGGCGCCTTCGGCTCGGACGGCAGTCAGATCGGGAAGAAGGAGATCGTAAAATCCGCCGATGTCACCATGAACGGTCAGGCGGAGACGGGCATCCATCGCAAGAAATCCATGACCATCGGTGGGACGAATAAGGATGGGACATGGACGACCAAGGTCACGAGCGATGGCGACCTCTCTTACACCTATGGCGGCTCGAAGCCGGCCGGCTCGGAGCTCTATGACCAGCTCCACGAGCTGCAGCAAAAGCTCATCGACTATGCGGCCGACCCCTCGGCGAAAGCCGCGTATGAAGCGGAGATCACATTCCTTGAACAGAAGATGGCGGCAGAGGGTCTCGGGTATTTCGATAAGAAGGGTCGCTTCGTAGAGACGCCGCCCTCAAGCACATCGGAGCTGGACAGCGCCAAGGCAATGCGGGATCAGGCGAAGGATAACCTGCCTGAGATAACGAAAGTCTATGCGGCAGAAATCAAAAAGACGCAGGATCAGATCGATGGGCTGAAGGCTGTTACAACGAGCAAGACGGCATATGACAGTGCGGCAGCATCGGCAGCTGATGCGCAGCGTGCGCTCACTGCCGCCCGGGCCGCAGAAGAAACGGCGAAGACAGCAGTGGAAGGATTGGCGACAAAAGCGGGTCAGACTCTTGATGCGTATATGGAAGACCATCCTACCCAAAGCGAGGTCCTCACATACCAGCAGGCCATCAAGGATACAATGGTGGCGGGATCTGCAATGATGAGAGCGGATGATGCGAAAGCTAACGCAGAAACGGCATACACCCGTGCGGCCCAAAGCTACAACAGTGCCTATAGCGATAGCATCCCGACCGACCCCACGCAGTACGACGAGATGGACATCAGCAAAAAGCAGACTGCATTGACGAATCAGAAAACGCAGCAGGAGAAAGCGAAGGACGTCCGCGTCGGTAACTACAACAAGATCAACACCCAGATCGAGCTGACGGAGGAGTTCTTCGCCCAGAAAGGCACCGAGAAGGGCGGCAAGTTCTTCGATGCGAATGGCAATGAAGTCGAAGGCGGCAAGGTCATGAAGGACGGCAAGGAGTACTACCTCCTCCACAGCCTGACCTACCCGCAGATGACGCATGATTTCCTCGTGGGTGATGTTACCGCGCAGCTCGGGGATATCGTCTTCGAAGGGGATAATGTCTCCGGCGCGGGCACGCTCAAGGCGGGCGGCGATGCGGAAGTGAAGATCACGAATGATTCGCCGAATAATCTGGTGATGGGGGATATCCACGTCGTCGGCAGCCAGGGCACGGCAGGCGCCGGTCAGGGCGGTACGATTTATTTCAACAGCACCGAGATCAAGGGGAACAGCGCAGAGGCGATCCGGGCGGCGATCCAGAAGGAGAACAAGGACAAGACGAGATCCGTTTCCTTTGCCGCCGAGACGCGCTACCAGACCGGCGGGCCTTCTGTTACTATCGAGAACAATTTCCGCCCGCAGGCGTATGTGGACAGCGACAATGCGCCCTACTACGCCGCACCGAATGTCGATCTCAAGGGCTATATCTACAATCCGCGCGGCACGGTCACCGTCACGAGTGCGAATGGCGACGTGTACAATAAGGGCACGATCTACGCGGGCAGCGTGAATATGACTGCATCGAACGGGGATTTCATCCAGACCTATGATGCGAGCAGCGCGGGAACGCGGTCCAGCATTTCCAGCGTCGGCGGGAATCCGCTCGATGACACGGGCGGTTTGCACAATGTCGATCAAAACGGCAAGGCGAATGGGAAGCTCGGCAACGGCATTCTGGCAAATGGCAATGTCTTCATTTCCGCGCGCTATGTGAATATCAATTCCAAGATCCAGAGCGGCGTTCCGGATCACGCGATCACCATCCCGAAGGAGTACAAGCTCTTCTACATGGATGGCAGCACGAAGGTCGATGTGACGAATGCAGCGACGGTGCCATCCGGCGCGAAGATCCTCGTCGCGGACAAAGCAGGGAAGGAGATCGAGGGGGTATCCTATGACAGGGCGAATGACCGCTTCGTCATCAGCGATGTGGAAGTCCACGGCGGACACGTCTCCATCGTCGGTACTATCCTCAATACGACCAATGACACAAACAAAGCCCGCATCGAAGCCCTCGACGGCTACGGTACGATCCAGGTGAAGAATGACTCGGACAAGAACATCGAGCTCAAGACCCTCTCTACGGGCGGCGGGATCGAAGGAAAGATCGAGATCACGGATCTGGATCGCTCGAGCGGGAAAATCACAAGAAAGACCACCTACACCCGAAAGGATGGGGTGATCAGGCAGAGCGTCCAGACTTATACGGATGGAGCTCCGACAGGGGATCCGGCGATCTCCACCTTCACGAATGCCAAAGACGCGAAATATCAGACGACGAAGGGCTCGTACTATACCGTGCAGACGGGACAGGACAGCAGTACCACGACCACCTATGAACTGCATGACACCCGCCTTGACTGGTGGGGGATCGATGACAAGGCTCCGACGAGCGCAGAAATGCTGGCGCGGGGCGGTACCGTGACCGACTTCTCGCAGGGCGCTGTCCGCACGCTGCAGGGCGGTGCCTTCGTCTCCGGCTACAACAAGGTCGATGGGACGAAGACGGACGGTACATACGTGACGACGGACAAGCAGTTCACGGCAGCAGAGCCGACCTCTATATTCACGAAAAAAGAGGAACGTCTCTGGTATACGCTGGGACTTGCGAAGAAATTCGATTACAAACTGGTCGAGACCACGTATGATACGAAGGTGACCCAGTATTCCCTCCAGTCGGACTACGATGTGGGCATCGGCTTTGGCGGCTCGGAAAATGGCGGCACGCTCACGGTCGATGGCGGCAGCCATGACGTCCTCATCAATGGCACGCTCTCCAATGGCCGCGGCGCTTCGACACTCTCGGGCGGCAGCCTTACGCAGGGCGACCTCGGCTATGTCGATACCGGAAGCCTTCATATGACTGCGACCGGAAGCGTCGGCAGCGCGGGGCAGGCGATCAAGACCAGCGCAGACACCGTCTCCGGCAGCGCAGGCGGCGACTTCGCCGTCAATGTCAAAGGGAATGTCACCCTGGGGGCGGTATCGGCGGGCAAGATCGCTGATATCACTGCCGAGGACGGCATCGCGCAGGCAGCGGGAGAGACGCTCTCGGCAAGCCGCGTGAACCTCGATGCAGGCAGCGGTGCCATCCGCGGTGCATCCGGCGCACTCTCGATCCAGACGAAGCAGGGGAGCGGCGAGGCCTATGGTCTCAAAGCGGTAGCGGATGGAAATATCGCGATCACGAATACCGGCGGCGATCTCTATCTCGACAGCGTCACCTCGAAGCGTGGCGATGTCATTCTGACGACAGACGGCAGCTTCATCGACAACAATTTCACCGATGTGGCGAATGAAAATGCGAAGGCAAAGCTCGACGCCTGGTCGAAGGCGCGGGTCCTGGAAGGCAGCGAGGCGACGATCTCGAAACAGAAATCCCTCCTCATCGCCAAAGTACAGGGCAAGTACAATGAGTATCAGACCCTTTCTGCTTACGTGAAGGACGGGACGTACACTTTGGACGACACCGCGAAGGCGGCACTTGCGAACAATGGCGTCACTGACATCGATGCGTATATAGCTGAGAAACAGGCGCGCTACGATGAGCTCGCTCAGACCGTCGGCACTTGGAAGAAAACGGACGTCGAAGCGTATGTGAAGGTGATCGAGGAAAGCACGGACAAGACGCTCTACGGCAATGCCGCGCTCACCGAGAAAGATCTGACCGCGGATAAGTACCTCACCGCAGAAGAAAAGAAAGAAGTCCTCGTCGGCTCGGCAAAATCCGCACAAGATCTCCTCGTCACCTTCTCCGGCGGCAGCATCAAAGAGGGCATCACCGATACCCAGACCACGCAGAAGGAAACCGCGCATGTCACGGGACAGAATGTCACACTGACAGCACTTGGCGGTAAAACGGAAAATGGCAAGTACGTGAGCGGCATCGGACGCAAGGAAAGCGGACAGGTGATCGACCTCTCGACGAAAGAGAAGATCGAGAGCCTGACGGCAGACCAGCTGATCGCCCTCGCGTCCGCAGAGCGCGGGGATTTCAAAGTAGATGACAAGACTGGCAAGACCGTCACCGTCAGCTCCATCCGCTCCATTGAGACGAATGCGGACGGGAAACTCACCGCGAAAGCAGAGAATGGTGCCATCTACCTCACCAGCGATACCGGCGTGAAGGACGGCAGCGAACTCCTCTCCGGCGGCGAGCTCCGCGTGAAGGGGACGGGCGACCTCAACAATGTCACCGTGGGTGCGAAGGATCAGATCGTTCTCGAGTCCGGCGAAGGTGAGATCTCCGGCGTCACCATCCAAGAAGGCGGCACCCTCACTGCCCGCGCAAAGAAAGGCGTCTCTCTTGCGAATGCGAAAGACGGCGACCTCGTCATCAATACCGTCTATGCCTCCGATGGGGATGTGGTACTTGACCTCAAGGGCCACAGCCTCCTTGCCGAAGACGGCCATGATACAGATAAAGAAACGGGCACCAACTACACGAATGTGGAAGGTGAGAATATTTCCATCAACAACGTGGCAAATGTCAAAGGCAAGGGCGAAGGACAGTCCCTCGGTATGAAAGTGACCGGCAAAAAAGCCGAAGACGGCAGTATGGTGCCGGGCAGCATCCGTTTCCAAGCGACAGGCGACGCCGACATCACCCTCTTCGGAGAAGCGGCATCGGATGAGACTTCCATCGAGGCAGAAAATACCGCCATCACCAACCACGGCAAGATCTCGGATGGCAGCTACAAGGCAAGGAAAGCCCTCCACGTCTATAATGCGAAGGGCGGCACGATATCCGGCGGCACCTTCACAGGCGCAGATACCACCCTTACCAATGAGGCGGATCTCAGCGGCGCGAAGATAGAGGGGACAGAGACACTCACCGTCAAGAATGCCGCATCCATTCAGAATGCGACACTTACGGGCGGCGCGGCTACAGTCGCTAACCACGGCAAAGGCAGTATCATGAAAGATGTCACACTGACCGGCAGTGCGATCATCCTCACGAATGAAGGAACCGTCGAGAACGGCAGCTATACCGCAGAGACTGATGCGATGACCATCACCAACCGCGGCAAGCTGTCTTCCGGCACGTACACCGCAAAGGGGACGATGGGCATCACGAATGAAGGAACCATCGAAAATGGCAGCCATACCGCAGAGACTGGTGCGATGACCATCACCAACCGCGGCAAGTTGTCTGCGGGCACGTACACCGCGAAAGCGGGGACGATGGATATCACGAATGAAGGAACCATCGAAAACGGCACCTATACCGCCCGCGGCGACCTCACCTATACCGATATCGCAAAGTCCTCCCTCACGGACGGCACCTTGATCTCGGAAGAAGGAAAGGCAAAGATCACCGCACATGGCGTGCTCCAGATCAAGAAACTCAGCGCGAAGGATAACGCGACCGTCGAGGCAGATCACGATGTCACGCTCACCGAAGCAGAAGCAGGCACGCTTGCTGTTTCGTCCGGCGGCAGTGTAAACGCAGGCACGCTCACGGCTACGACAGGCGATGCGAAAGTCAAAGCAAAGACAAACGTGACGATCGGCACCTTGACCGCAGAAACTGGCGGCGCGACGATAGAAGCGACGGACGGAGCGCTTGGCGTGACGACGCTGAATGCAAAGAGCCTGACCGCGAAAGCGGGTACAACGCTTAGTGCGAAAACGCTGGATGTGAAGGAACACGCAGCGCTGACAAGCGGCGGTGCGATGGAAGTGAGCGAAGCGACCGTGGGAAGTGTGATGGCAAATGCCGGAAGCACGCTCCATGTCAAGAAACTCACTTCGACTGGCGAAGCGACGTTAACGAGCAAGGATGAAGCGACGCTGGATGACGTGACCGCGGGAACACTTGCCGCAGAATCGACAGCGGGCAGCGTGAAAGCGGGCACGCTCACGGCTAAGACTGGCAACGCGTCTGTCACCGCGAAGACGGATGTGAAGATCGATGCGCTGAAGGCGGAAGCCGGCAGCACAACCGTCAAAGCGACCGAAGGCAAACTTGACGTGACGACGCTGAATGCAAAGAAACACGCAGCGCTGACAAGCGGCGGTGCGATGGAAGTGACCAAAGCGACCGTGGGAAGTGTAGCGGCGAAAGCAGGAACAACGCTCCATGTCAAGAAGCTCACTTCGACTGGCGAAGCGACGCTAACGAGCAAGGACGAAGCGAAGCTGGATGACGTGACTGCAGGAACGCTTGCCGCAGAATCGACAGCGGGCAGCGTAAACGCGGGCACGCTCACGGCTAAGACTGGCAACGCGTCTGTCACCGCGAAGACGGATGTGAAGATCGATGCGCTGAAGGCGGAAGCCGGCAGCACAACCGTCAAAGCGACCGAAGGCAAACTTGACGTGAGGACGCTGAATGCGAAGAGCCTGACCGCGAAAGCGGGGACTACGCTTAGTGCGACAACGCTGGATGTGAAGGAACACGCAGAGCTCACCAGCGGCGGCGATATGACGCTGGACAATGCGAGTGCGGATACTCTGACAGCGAAAGCAGGCACGACGCTCGATGCGACGAAGATTCATACGGCGGGCGATGCGGGTCTTGCAAGCGGCAGTGATATGATCCTCCATGCGGCAGAGGCAGGCGGCAAGCTCACTGCGGACGCAGGCGGCAGTATTTCCGTGAAAGGAACGAATTCGAAGATTTCCGGAAGCACCATCAAGATGACGGCGAAGGAAGACATCCGCATCACGGATCGTTCGCCGGTCGGCAAGCTGGACGGTGTGGATACGAGCACGCCGGCAGGGTCGACCACCGGCAGCGGCGCGGCAGGCAGTCTTGTCATCGGCGAGGCGAAGCCGCATGATTTCGATGCGAGCAGAAAGGGCAGTGCGTTGCTCTCGTCTGCGGGCGGAAAGGTCACACTCTCTGCGAAGAAGGTGGAGATCGACACGCTGGTAAATGGCGAAGGCGGCACGGCAGACCTCACGATCTCTGCGGACAACATCGGTATCGATGATCTGGCAGGGACGGGCGCGCAGCATGTCACCATCCACGGCAAGGATGGACAGAGTCAGGCGCACTACGCAGGCATTCACTCCACAGCGGAAGGCGGTACTCTTGTGAAGGACAGCGCAGTCGAGCATCTGGAACTCACAGGCAAGGAGCCTCTCGGTCTTTCGAATACCGCGATCGGCGGAGACAGTGTCCTTGCAACGGATAAGATCCGTGTGACGATCCAGAAGAATCCGGGCAGCAGCCAGGCAGAGCATTTCGGAAATCTTTCGCTCAGCGGCTATGATATTGCGACCGACCATGTCATGACGAGCGTCAAGGACGGCGTCACCGTGAACGGCGAGCGTTTCCCGATGACGGCAGAAAGCGTCATGAATGCGAGCCTCTATGAGGACCGCACGCTTGGCCGTGATGGACGGGAGAAGGAGGAAGAAACGGAGAAGGATAGCCCGTCTCTTGCCTTCGGCGCACCGAATGAGAAGGAAGCATATGAAGTCGTGAAATAGGTTTTGAAGTAGCAAGAACGCCTCGTCGAAAGACGAGGCGTTCTTGTCGTATCGTCATTTCGAGCGAAGTCGAGAAATCTTCTTTGCAGACCGAGGTGCGACGCTTCGCGTCGATTTTTATAAAGGACGATGCCCGAAAGTGGTGGGGATAGCGATATGGGAAAACGCATTTCCAACATACGGGGGAGCCAACCCCGTCTCGCTACGCTCGACAGCCCCTTCCAGAGGAAGGGGCGAGAATGTGGGGCGTTTTGAGTGTATCTATCCCTCCTTCCTTTGGAAGGAGGTGCCCGCAGGGCGGAGGTTGGGTGATGCAGGGCGGAGTGAAAGATGATATGAGGCTATCCATTTTTTCTAGGGAAATACGGATCAATCGTTGTTAGATTTTACTTTTGAATTTTTGTGTATAGTGAGGAATAGGGGGCGCGAATAGCGAGCTATGTAAGGAAGGCTATGACGAAGCTATGCATAAAAATTCTTGTAAAAGCTGACTCTGCGATTGAATCAGCGTTTCCCTGGCATGTCATTATATTTAAAACTTCGCGGCGCTTTTGATTTTTATGCGCCGCACCACCCCTGTTGAACCCTCAGCACCTTCAGCCCCCTTGAACCCGTCAACCTAAACCCCACAACAAAAAAGGCTATCGCCTGATTGATCAGCCCCTGTCAAGGTAGACATGGTAAATATCCAAAAAATTTATAGCC